>Ga0071330_1112602_pt1 | contig 38156 bp, 37 predicted proteins | sample GBScel77sediment_FD_63802 | JGI IMG/M metagenome (GOLD analysis project Ga0071330, IMG submission 63802) | Hot spring sediment microbial communities from Great Boiling Spring, Nevada - Cellulolytic enrichment Sediment 77C v2 (version 2) | ecosystem: Environmental > Aquatic > Thermal springs >...
AATTATGTTGGCACACTCTGTGCAAGGGGGCAAGATGGTATACACTACCTCTACGACCCCTACCGCGTAAAATCCCCTTTGAAGAGGGCTGGCCCAAGGGGAAGTGGGAAGTGGAAAGCTATAAGCTGGGAGCAGTTGATCAAAGAAGTTGCTGAAGGTGGGGTAATAGAGGAGACCGGTGAAAAGATACCCGGCATAAAAGAAATCTTCACATACGGCATACTGAAGGAAGCAGGTATTCAAGATCCAAATAGCATTCTCAGTGGAATAAAGAAGGACGTAGACACAATTATGCAGAACGCACCGAAGCTTACAGCAGAAGAGCTAAAGGGTGAAATAGAAAAGTTCAAGGAGAAGTGGGCCAAGCAGCTAGGCGAAAAAGGCATCAAACTAGATCAGATACTAATCAACCCAGATATGCCAGACCTAGGATTCAGATCAAACCAGCTCGTCTTCGTAAGGGGAAGAGGGCAAGCACACGCAGATTACTTCTACCAGCGCTGGACCTACGCCTTCGGAAGCGTAAACTGGCTAAGACATACCTCAGCCTGCCAACTAGGCTTCTACTGCGCCAACAGAATATGGTCTGGAACAACCGATATTAACCCAGATTTAAAAGGCGCTAAGGTTCTGATCATGGCTGGGGCGCAGATAGGCAGACTGCACCCAGGTGCTACTGGGCAAGGTATTATCATCGAGAGAGCAGCGAAAGGGGGGTTGAAAGTCTTCTACGTAAACCCCGTCTCTCCAAGAGGAGACTGTGGTGGAAACTTTGAGTGGGTTCCCATTAAGCCTGGCACTGATGCAGCTCTAGCTCTGGCTATGATAAAGTGGATTATCGATAACAAACGTTTCAATAAGACATTCTTGGAGTCACCAAACGAGGAGGCAGCCAAATCTAAGGGCGAGATAGTGTATACAAACGCTACTTGGCTCGTGATAACCGAGAAAGGGCACGCTAGGGAAGGCACATTCCTCAAGGCTAGCGACGTAGGTTTAGGTGATGCGACCAAGTATGTGGTGTATTCAGAGGGGCTTAAAGTGCATACAGAGGTAAAAGAGGCTGAGCTGCTCTATAGTGGTAAAGTAAAGCTTACATCTGGTGAGGAAGTCGAGGTTAAAACAGCGCTTAAGATACTTTATGACGAAGCCTCCAGCAGAAGCTTAGAAGAGTGGAGCTCGATCTGTAATGTACCTGTCCAAACTATAGTACGCATGGCAGACGCTTTTACAAGCGTAGGTAGAGCTGCTTCAACCTACGTCCATAGAGGTGTCGCTATGCAGCCTAACGGAGAGTACACAGTATGGTCCTACAGAGCCCTTGACCTACTGATCGGGAACTACTTCGCTAAAGGGGGGTTAATGGGTAGAGCTTCTCACACCAACTACAACGGCTACCTTTATAATGTTGGCACATCAAGCTTCGGTGAGCCTGTCAGATTTGGTCCACCAATAGACCGCCACGGAGCCTCTTATGAAAGCACACTTGAATACTGGTTAAGAAGCAAGTCTGGTTCATCACCATACCCGACTAAAAGACCTTGGTATCCTCTTACGCCAGAGGAGAGCTACACAGAGCTCTTCGCAGGTATCTCAGAAGCCTACCCATATCCGATAAGAGCCCTATTCCTCTACTATGCTAACCCAGTTATCGCAGCCAACTACGGTTTGAAGTTCATAGAGGTACTTAAGGACCAGTCCAAGTTACCGCTCTTCGTTGCTATAACTACATCCATAAACGAAACGTTTCTTTACGCTGACTACATCGTTCCAGACACTACATACCTTGAAACAGGAACGCTAGGGTGTCAATACCTCTATGCTTCCAGCGCTGGAGTCACTTTAGCGGAGAGCTGGAGGACTATCGTTATACCGCCTTTAACAGATGAGGTAGGTAGAGACCCAGCGGGTAGGGTTAGGTATTCATCGATGTGGGAGTTTCTTATTGATCTCGCCAAGCGCCTAGGTATGCCAGGCTTCGGCGAAGGTGGGATAAAAGGCGTTTCCGGAACCAAGTATGAGGGTAAGAGCTTCCCGCTGAACAGCCTATGGGACTACATCATGCGAGTCTATGCTAACGGGGCTATGGATGCTGTGCGAAGGAAAATTGTACCAAACGAGATACCTGAAGAGGAGGTGAAGTTTGTCGAAGAAAACTACCCCATAGCCCAATACAAAGACATCATACCTGATGAGTGGCCCTACGTCGCATATGTGTTAGCTAGAGGTGGTGTATTCACAAGCTACAAAGAATCCTATGATGAGAGAGGGTTCGTTAAGCGCAAACCAGCAAGGACCCTACTTGAATTCTGGGATGAAAAGCTGGCGCAGACAAGAAACAGCATAACAGGTAAACGATTCTATGGTGGACCACGATACTTCGAGCCCTCAACATACGCACCGACTTCGATCCAACCTGAAGATAGGTGGCAGCCCGGCACACCGCTCCGTAAAATATGGAGCGAATCAGAGTACCCCCTATTGATAGTTCCTAATGGAAGCCCGCTCTTCACTAAGCATCGTAGCCAATTCTATTACTGGCTCAAGCAGATTATGCCAAGAAACTTTGCCATAATCCACCCAGAAGACGCAGCTAAGATCGGTGCGGTTACTGGGGATGTAGTGAAAATTGAGACGCCCACAGGCTCGCTTGAAACACCGGTCTTAGTCGAGCCTACAGTTGCTAAAGGTGTTATAGCGATCCCAGTAGGGATGGGTAGGTGGGTTGAAAACATCGTAAGTAAACCTAACTACTTTAGAAGTGCGGAGTTGCAGAAGCTTATCGACGATCTACCAGCAGAGGTAACGCTTCCTAAAGAAGCCGTCAACCCGGTGAAAAAGCTTCCTGAGGTTGTAAAGAAGATTCTGTTTACTAAGTCACAAGCAGCATATTACGATGCAGGCTTATCCTACGATGAGTGGAGGTTTAATGGAATAACACCAAACCCAATATCATCAACCGACCCCTCACTGGGCTCTTGGCCGCTACTATCTTGGCTAGGCGCTTCGCAAGTCTACTTCTACACACCAGCAAGACTATCCAAGACAGACAAATCTGAGAAGATAGAGTTCACACAAGCCATATGGTAAGAACGCTCGAAGCGGCTTCGGTTGGACGCTACAAAATCTATGCTGCCCTATCATACCTCATCCTAGCCAAAGAGCGGAAAGAGCACAACTACGCATCTGAAGCGGCTAGAGATCTAGCCTCAATCGGCATAGACGAGGAGAGCATCAAAGACTTTCTAAGCAGAAGTGTGGAGACGCCTCTAGCACGCGAATGCTTGGTAAGCGGAGTAGGGGTGGAATGGTATCTTAAAGTGTTGACAGACTTTTACGCTCACAACGGCTACGAACCAGTCAACATACAACCAGATCACCCAGCAACAATGCTAGCTTTCACAGCTTGCCTGATAAAGAAGGAAATCGAGGAGCCTAAAGAGAGAATGGCTTGCTGGAGGCTGCAACACCGCTTCATAAAGACATATCTGATTGAAGCGCTCAAGTGCCTCGCATTAAGAGTCCCTTGCAGATTTACAGAAGCTACACTAAACGTTATACGCGTAGATCTAAACCTACTTTTTGAAACCTTAACCTGCAAATAATATTCTGCGAGTTTAAAACGGCTGAATCCAGTTTTGACCGGGCTGCCTCTTAAGTATATACCGCTTAATGAACGTCCTTCTATTCCTATACTTAGGGATAGGGGAAGTCCTTGGTCTAGCTTCTATCTTAGGTGTCTGAGACCTAACCTTCCCAGCTTTGGTTAGCGATCCGTGTGTAGGCATACTCCTCTCCATCTACCTTTTCTAGGAGCTGCAATAAATAGATTACGGCTCAGCATCAAATCATTTCTTTGACGGATATTTACGCGTCTACTTGCAGTTGTGGAACGATCTTCTCAAAGTAATCTAGTGACTCTGGGTTGATTAATGAATCCCTATTTACTACTGGTTTACCATTGATGATGTTTGCTACAGCAACCTCAACCTTCTTCATATTAAAGGTGTACGGAATGTCTGGTGCCTCTAAGATTAGCGCTGGGACATGCCGAGGGGAGGCGTTTTCACGCAAAGCTTTCCTAATCTTATCCTTCAATTCTTCAGTTAAACTGTAGCCAGGTGAAAGTTTAACAAAGAGAATTATGCGCTGATCACCCTTCCAGTTTTGACCAACCGCCAAACTATCCGCGATTTCAGGCAGCTTCTCGACTATATTATATATTTCGGCTGTGCCTATCCGCACACCAGAAGGTTTGAGCACAGCATCAGATCTTCCCAAGAAGGTTATCCCACCCGTGTCACTATGGAATATTACGTAATCACCGTGCCTCCATACATTTTTATTTGGGAAGAATCTGAAGTAGGCGTCTAAATACCTTTCATTATCCGGGTCGTTCCAGAAGTATAGGGGCATCGAAGGCGCAGGCGCTTCACAGACCAATTCTCCCTGCGCATCCCAAATGGGCTCACCGTTCATATCATACGCCTTTATCTTCATCCCTAAACCTGGAGCCTGCAGTTCTCCGGCATATACTGGAAGAGTTGGTGTGCCGATAGCAAAGCAGCCGTTTATGTCGGTTCCACCTGATATGGAGTTAAAGTGTAAATCCTCTTTGACCGCCTTATAGACCCACTCGAAGCCCTCAGCAGAGAGGGGTGAGCCCGTTTGTGATATTTCACGCAAAGTAGATAGATCGTAGAGCTTCCCTGGCTTAGCATCCACGCTCCTCAAGTAATCGATGTAGGTTGCGCTGCAGCCAAAGATCGTTACTTTCCAGTCTTGGATTATCTGCCACATTTTATCCCAAGAAGGATGATTGGGGTTACCATCGTATAGAATAACAGTAGCCCCTACCGCTAAAGAGCTTATCGTCCAGTTCCACATCATCCAGCTTGGAGAGGTTATGTAGAGAATCTTGTCTTCCCGTTTTAAATCAGTGTGAATTATAAGCTCCTTCAGATGGTTGATAAGAACACCAGCGCAGCCCTGAACCATACACTTTGGCTTACCCGTCGTTCCTGAGGAGAACATAATATAAAGGGGGTGATCGGAAGAAACTTGTTCGAATGTAAGGCTAGTGTTTGAGGACAGAAAATCATCATAATAAACCGAATTAGGGATATCCTTGATATCAGGCTTTTCTTGAGCATATGGTACTACAACGACTTTTCTTAGAGAAGGTATCGCTTCTACAACTTTTTTAGCCTTCTCAAGAATATCAAAATGCTTCCCTTTATAGATATAACCATCGGCAGTAAACAAAACCTTAGGCTCGAGTTGACCAAGTCTATCTGTAACCGCTTGTGTTCCGAGTTCAGAACCACAAGATGCCCAGGCTGCACCTATACTTGTAGCAGCAAGCAGAGCTACGCAAGTCTCTAACAAGTTTGGCATATAAGCGCATACACGATCTCCGGCAGAAACTCCTACTTCACGTAGCGACGTAGCGAGCCGTGCTACATAATTGTATAACTCGTTATAGCTTATCTTCCTTGTAACACCGTCCTCTCTAATCGAAATTATGGCTGTATGATTGTCTCTATATCTTAAAAGGTTTTCAGCAAAGTTCAGCTTAGCACCAACAAACCACCTTGCCCCAGGGAACCTACTCAAATCATCAACGACTTGAGTGAAGCCGCGTGAGGCTTTGATACTTACGAACTCCCAAACAGATTCCCAGAAGGCGGGTATGTTTGTAATAGACCAGTCATATAGTTTGAAGTATGCCCTCTGCGTGTATGGGTCTATTTCAAGCCCGTACCTTTTATTAACGAAATCTATGTAGCGTGTTATATTTGCTTTTTCGATAACCTCTTTGGATGGTTGCCAGAGAAGCTTCCCCAAACGCTATCACCACCGTCTTGCAGAATTGGGAAGCAATTCGTTGATATTTTTTAAGCCCACGAGGTTACTCCACCGTCTATAAATAGAATCTGCCCGGTCACAAAATTAGAAGCGTCTGAAGCAAAGTATATGATTGCGCCTATTATGTCATCAGGGTAACCCCATCTTCCTAAGAGAATGCGTGACTTCATTGTTTGAGAGAGTTCAGGGTCACGCATTATATGGGCGGTTAATGGAGTTGCTATTACGGTGGGAGCGATTGCATTAACTTGAATATTGAACTTTGCCCATTCGCAAGCTAGTTGCTTGGTTAACGCTATCACCGCTCCTTTGCTTGTGCAGTAGGCCACATAGTTTCTGGGGAGACCGTACATTCCTCTAACCGAAGATATATTAATTATCTTCCCCCTCCTCTGTGCTATCATCACCTTGCCAACTTCTTTACAAGTAAGGAATACACCAGTTACATTGACATCTATCACTTTATTCCAATCTTCGTAAGGGTAGTCTTCAGCAGGTTTCGGAATATTTATCCCTGCGTATGTGACAAGTATATCTATCTTGCCAAAAGCATCTACTGTTTGCTTCACCATATTTTTAACTTCCTCTGGTTTAGTTACATCACAGCTTATCGCAAGAGATCTCCGACCAAGACATTCGATCTCTTCTTTAACTTTCAAAAGTTTTTGCATATCTCTGCTTGTGACAACAATATCCGCACCAAAGTCAGCCAGCCCTAGTGCTGTCGGTCTACCTAATCCTCCGCCACCACCAGTTACTACGGCTACCTTACCCGTCAGGTCGAAGAGTTTTCTATACCCTAAGGAGCCGCTTCTTATACGCTCTTCTAACACACGTTGATATTCTTCTGGAGAGGAGTATGCTTCACTCAAATCATTTTCCACCTTTAGGGTATCCTGCAATAACTAGCATGCTAGCTGTTTCGTTTGTCTCATTTATTAGATACCTCTTCTCACCTGCAGGTATGTAGAGAGAGTCTGTCGGTTTAAGAATGTATTTTGTTCCATCCTCAGCAATCACCGTCAATGTTCCTGATAAAACAAAGTAAACCCTTTCAAAATCGCTTGCTGACATCTCGGCTCCCCCACCTGGTAGGAAGTGGGACAATCCGACCCAGAAAGACTCAACGCCCGTCGTCTCTTTATGATGTAGCCTTAAAGCAACCATCTTAAAATGTCCCGGCGCCTCGTACGGTTTTACATCTTTTAGTTCGACTTTTTTCATATACCATCGATCTACAGAGAAAGGCTATCTATATTTAACCTTTAAGGGCGTATTCACACCACGGTATTTCGTGGTTAGATTTAAAAATAAAAAGAAGAATGTGTAGTTGAGATGTGAGAGCGGCTTAGGGCTTCTTTTCGACTATAGCGATTAGTCTTACTATAGAGCCGTCACCGCCCACCCATCTCAATGGCAGTCCTATAATTGTGCATCTTTTGCCTGTGACCTTGTCTATGTCTCCACCAACGTTTTCATAACCCATTATGCCGTGAGTCAGTAGGAGTCTATGGCACGGTTCCCAATACGGGAAATCCTCTCGCACGTCTCTTCCCTTTTCCTTTTTATATTCATCAGCAAGCCAAGGTAAGACGCGATTTCTTTCGTCTCCCTCACCTTGACACCACACCTCTCTTGTGCCGAGTGGGTGATCTAAGGCTTGTGTGTCAATGCCCACTGCTTTCACCCCTTTCTTAACAAACCATTCTCCAGCTTCGAGATAGAAGCCAGGTGCGTAACAGAAGTATTTCACGGTGTCTCCCCAGTAACGATGCCAACCTGTATTTACGATCACTATATCTCCTTTTTCTATAGGCGGCTCAGCCTTTTCAAGGTCTTCGGCAGTGATTATTTCCCACTTTCCCTTAGGTATCGAAACCACAACACCTTTCCCCATATATCTCTCTATAGGTATTTGATCGGTGGAGGGGAAGCCCTCTTCAACGTGTATTGGAGAATCAGCATGTGTGGAAACGTGCATAGTGTGGGTAAGTACTTGTGATAATACACGAGATTTGGCATGATAGTGCATTCTTTCTATCTTAATGTCCTCAAAGTAAGGCCAGAGGGGAACGCCCGGACCGAATGGGTGTGAGAGATCATAGACCTCCACTTCTTTGCCTAGTATCTCCACGCTAACCTTTTTTAAAACATCTTCGGGTTTGCCGATGTATTTTGGGTCTAGTAAGCCGTGTAGATATTTTGAGTCGACGTCTAGTTCTACCATATTCTTCTCAAGAAGGGTATGCGAGTATTTCCTATAAAAATATTATCTTTGTGGAGAGTTTTTGGAGGAAGTAAAATGCATTCACCAAAACCTTAAAGCAGCGTATAGTCCTCGCTGGTGACAGAGGGCTTAACAAGAATCGCAAACATAAGGGGGCGTCTCAGATACTTTGTCTATATACTCCATCAAAGTTCCAGAGTTTAGATCGGTATTTTGCCTCGAATGATGAGGCTAACCTCATTTCATATTGGCTTAACTTACCGGCTTTAAACTTGATTTGATAAAGCTTACTAAAATTAAGGAGTATAACTTTTTTAAGTAGAGAGAGAGTAAGGGAAGAACCTTTTTCTGATTCATTTATGATATTTGTTACTACGTAACGTGGACGGCTCAACACATTATTGAGATTTGTTAAATTTGCATTCACTAAGAGTGTGCCGTGGCATAGTGCTGCATTCTTTTTTATGTATGCTGCTGAACCTGATACTTTTTTCCCACCCACCATAATATTGTTCGGTTCTTCGAATTTAGCATCCACTCCTAGATGCCTTAAGCTTCCAACGATCACCCCGCAAGATTCTTTATATATTTCCAAGATCGTTCTAGGGTATAATATACTACTTCTATTCACAACAACACTCCAATTAAGGTTGCCAAGATCGTGATACACTGCTCCGCCTCCGGTAAATCTTCTTAAGATTTTCACGCCGAGTTCGACGCATTTGTCTAAATTAACCTCTTCTTCTATCTTTTGTGAACGACCTATAATTACGGATTCGGTGTTCCTCCAGAAACGAATGGTGTTAGGTGCCTTCGCTTCATTAACAGAAAGTAGCACAGCTTCCTCGATCGCCATATTCTGGTATGGATTAAGCGATCTTGAATGGAGGACCCTCCACTCTTCCATCTTCTCCACGTAGTCTGTTTGGGGTTGTTTCTGTCTTACTAGATTATCGATGAGATCTTCTCTAAGTATTCTGTAACTCTATTAAGAAAAGTTGCGGCTAAAGCACCGTCTATTACCCTATGATCAGCTGTTAGACATAGTGTTAGAATTGGTTTAATTTTGATCTGACCCTCAACGACCACAGGTTTCTCGACCATTCTGCCAACTCCTAGTATTGCGACTTGGTCTGGAAAGATTATTGGTGTAAATATGTCTATTTTAAACATACCTAGATTGGTTACTATGAATGTACCGTTTGTTACTTCATTGACAGTAAGCTTGTTCTGTCTAGCTCGCTCAATCAAATCTTTAACTATTGTGTTAAGTTCTTGTATGTCTTCCTTCTTATCTGCGTTGTGGATTATTGGTACTACAAGCCCGTAATCTGTAGCTACTGCCAACCCAATATTTATATCGTCTATTAACCTTATGTTTTCACCTTCGACTGTCGAATTAAAGATTGGGTAGTCTAATAGAGCCTTAGCAACAGCCTTGATGATAAGGGTGTTGTACGATAAGTCGATGTTTTCTCTTTCTTTAAACATTCTGCGAACGGCAACCATATCTGTAGCATCTACTTCCATACAGTATGTAACAGGCGGTATAGTCTTGTGGCTTAGACTCATCCTCTCAGCAATTATCTTCCTAACCCCGGTTATGGGTAGAATCTTCCCTTTCTTCGCCTTTAATTCTTCTATTGCTCTTAGAACATCTTCTTTAGTTATCCTTCCTTGAGGACCAGTGCCCTTTATTTGCTCAATATCGATACCATACTCTTCTGCTAATCTTCGTGCAGCCGGTGATATTTTTATCCTCTCTTCTTCCTCTTTTAATTCTATTTCCTTCTTTATCTCCTCTTTAACCTCTTCTACTACCTCCTTTACTTCAATCTTAGCGGAGACTTTTTTCTCTAACATCTCCTTTATCTGTTTGTTAACGGCTTCGATATCGTCGCCTTCTTCTACAATTACAGCTATAGGTTCCCCTACAGGTACTTCCTCATTTACCCCTGCCAGTATTTTGTGTAATACGCCGTTGACGGGTGAAGTTATTTCAGTCGTTACTTTCTGTGTCATTATGGTGAGAATCGGCTCACCTTCTTTAACGCTTTCGCCTTCCTTCTTAAACCATTCAACGATGCTCCCGCTATCCATAGCTAGGTCGAGTTTAGGCATTATAACGATCTTCACTCTAAACCACCCTAAAATTAAACCAGCTCTTTAACAGCCCTTACAATATCGTTGTCATCCGGAATCGTAAGCTTCTCCAAAGTTGGAGAAACTGGAGCAGGCACATGAGGCGCAGCTACACGTTTAATAGGTGAGTCTAGATAGTCAAAAGCTTCTTCGACGACGATGCTGCTGATTTCAGCACCTACACCGCAGGTTTTAACACTGCTTTCTGCGATTACTAGTCGATTCGTCCGCTTTACAGAGTTAATGATGGTTTCTTTGTCAAGCGGTGATAATGTGCATGGATCGATGACTTCAACACTGATACCCTCTTTCTCAAGTTTTTCGGCAGCAGATAGTGCTCGAGGCACCATCGTAGATATGGCAACTAAAGTAACATCTTTTCCCTTTCTTTTCACATCTGCCTTCCCTAACGGGATAAGATATTCCTCCTCTGGTACAGGCCCTTTCATTCGATATAGAAGGAATGGTTCAAAGAACATTATTGGGCTTCCATCCCGAATAGAGCTTTTTAGTAGCCCTTTTGCATCATAGGGAGTAGAGGGTGCAACTACTTTCAACCCTGGTACATTCATAAACCAAGATATAAGGACTTGAGAGTGGTCACTTCCCACACCCCTACCTTGCCCAATCATCGTTCTAATCACTAGCGGAACCTTTAGCTGCCCTCCTGTAGAGTACCTAAGCTTGGCGGCTACATTAACGATTTGATTCATGCAAGGGAGTAAGAAATCTGCGTACATGATTTCAACGACAGGTCTTAAACCAGTTAATGCTGCTCCGATGGCCGCTCCAACGAAACCCTCTTCAGAAATAGGTGTGTCTCTTACTCGCTCAGGTCCAAATTCCTTCATCAAGTCTGCTGTTACTAAAAAGAGACCGCCTCGTCCAGAATATCCTAGTTGCACATCTTCGCCTAAGATTACTACACGCTCATCACGACGCATCTCTTCACGTAAGGCTTCGTTCAAAGCCTCCACGAAGGTTATTTCTCTCAACATTCTCACCTCAATAAATATACTCCATAAGAGCAGAAGGAGGAGGATAGGGGCTTTGCTCAGCAAATCTTATAGCTTCCTCCACCCGACCCTCCACTTCTTTTTCGATTTGTCGAAGCTGCTCCTCTGAAAGTACACCGTTTCCAATTAGATAATCTCTGAAACGTTTAATCGGGCATTTCTTCTTCCATTCTTCTACCTCTTCCTTACTTCTGTAAGTTGTTCCGGGGTCTGTCGTGCCATGCCCTACTGTCCTGTAAGTTTTACATTCAATTAATGTCGGTCCTTCCTTCGCTCTCGCTCTTTGGACAGCTTGTTGTGCTGCTTCGTAAACCGCAAGAACATCGTTTCCGTCTACTACCAGACCTGGAATACCGTATCCTACTGCTCTTTTATATATATCTTCTACAGCTGTTGACTTCTTAATGTGAACCGAGATCGCGTAACTATTATTTTCGCAAACGAAGATTACAGGAAGCTTCCAAACTGCCGCCAGATTCAACGATTCGTGGAAGTCTCCTGTGTTCGACGCACCGTCACCAAAGAAGCAAACAGATACTTGGTCAGTTCCGCGTAATTTGATCGACAATCCTGCGCCAGTAGCTAGGGGTATGTTTGTACCTACGATTGGGCAGGAATAGAGCAGACCTACTTCAGGGTATGATACTCTCATCGAACCACCTCTACCTTTACAGCAACCGCTCTCTTTTCCCAGAATTTCAGCCGCAAGTTTATCTAAAGGCACACCTTTTGCTATCGCTAGACCGTGCCCGCGATGAGTGCCAACAACATAATCATTCTTGGTCAGATTTGCACAGACGCCTACTGCAACAGCCTCTTGCCCGATGTAAAGATGAACTAAACCAGGAACTAAACCCTTATTATATTCCTCATTAATCTTCTCTTCAAAACGCCTTATTTCAACCATCTTTGTATACATCCATATTAGCTGTTCACTCCCTATTCCCCTCAAGCCTTTTAGTCACCACTATCGGCTTCCAATGAATAGTATATAATTTTTACCAAACTCAGAAAGTTAAAAAAATAAAAAAATGTAGGTAAGATTTAGAGGGGAGAAGCTTTGGCTACCTTAACGTTACTTAGTCTTTCATACATTGCTGCTAAGGCGCAATAATCGAGGTTCTTCATCCCGTTAGCTATAGCAGTATTATATAGTTGTTCGACAAGGCTTCCCAGAGGTACTACCGCTCCTACTTCCCGAGCTAACTCAACAGCTAGACGTGTATCTTTAGCCGCTAATTCGAGTGTGAAGGCAGCCGTCCAATCTCCATCTACGACTTTCTTCCCTTTAGTCTCGCTTATGTAAGTCTTGAAGATGCTATTGTTTAGTATCTCGACTATTAGTGCTGGGTCGAGACCAGCCTTAGCCCCGAATGTAATACTTTCAGCGAAGGCACCGGTTACTATATGGAGATGTAGATTCATAGTTAATTTCATAGCACAGCCCGAACCAGTTTCGCCAACGTACCATATCTTTTTGCCCATCGTTTCTAGTATCGGCTTTACATTATCTACGACTTCCTTTTTACCCGCAGCAAGGATTGTTAATGTTCCTTCAGTAGCTGGTTTCACGCTCCCTATTACTGGTGCATCAACAAATTCCCCACCCTTCTTTCTTACAGCTTCAGCAATCCTCTTTACGACGCTCGGTAAGTTTGTGCTCATATCTATTAGGATCTTTCCGCTGCTAAAACCGTCTAAGATACCGTTTCCTTGTAACCCGTTTCTACCGAAGACTACATCTTCTGTGGCCGCGGGTGTTGCTAACATACATATTATTACGTCAGATTTTTCGGCGAGCTCCTTCGGACTGTTCGCAACCTTAGCACCTAGCTTCACGTGCTCCTCGGCTTTAGAGGGGGTTCGATTCCAGACGTAGAGTGGATACCCGTTTTTTAAGATGTTCTTCGCCATAGGGTTTCCCATCAGACCTAGTCCAACGAAACCGATTACCTTTTTTTCACCACTACTCATAATTCCACCCATCCTTTAGTAGATTGGGCAACAAGTAAGTTCTTCCGCAGGGAACTTAAATAACCTTTCGCTACCTGTCTCTGTTACCACAACTTCTTCCTCTATTCTAGCAGCGCCTCTGCCGTCTTTAGAGGGGCACCACGTTTCTAGAGCGAAGACCATGCCCGTCTGAATTTTGAATGGGTGTTCAAGTGAGAATAACCTTGAGATAACCGGCTTTTCCCAGATGCTTAATCCGACACCGTGACCGAATTGAAGTAAAAATGCTTCCTCCTCGTTCTTAAAGCCGAGCTCTTCAGCAGAGGGCCAACACTTTGCGATATCGGCTGTTGTTGCACCTGGTTTTACTGCGTCAATGGAGTTCTTTAACCAAGTCCAGGCTTGCTCATACGCTTCTATCTGCGCTTTAGTAGGCTTACCAACGACGAAGGTTCTATAGTAACAGGTCCGGTAACCGTTATAGGAGTGCATGATATCAAGGTAAACCATATCCCCAGGTCTGATTATTCGATCAGCGAAGACGTGAGGATGTGGTGCACCTCTTGGTCCAGAGACGACGTTCACACATTCAACAAGATCCGAACCGAGACTGTATAGCACATCGTTAACTAAAGCGACTAACTCATTTTCTCTTACACCCGGCTTAAGGTTCCTTGCTACTTCTGAATACGCAGCATCAACCATAGAAGCTGCTATTGTAAGGAGTTCAATTTCGTCTTTAGTCTTAATGATCCTAGCATCAAGCATTGCTTGCTGCCCATCAACGACTTTGATTCCTCTCTTGCTCAGAGCTTCCATTAGAGGAATTTCGATGATATCTACTCCTAACGGTAGATCGGCAACTTTATACTTCTTCAAAACATCTACTATACTATCGGCAACCTTTTCTATCATACCAACTTCTGGCGGTATGGATCCCCTCATTGAACCTACGGCGGGGAAGACTCTATCAGCAATCCAAGGACTTGTCTTTCTTTTTGCTGGAGCAGCCGGATCAAAGAGTATAGGTTCTGAATCTACCGGTAGAATTGCATATCGTTGCATCTTATTTCTAGCCCATTCGCCAACATGTGTGCTGGTGAGGTAGCGGATATTGTCAAAGTCAAAGCAGAGTAGTGCACCAAGATTATAGCGTTTAACCTGCGCTTTCGCCCGCTCTAGTCTCTCTTTACGTAATCGCTCATAATTGACTCTTTCCTCAAAATCAACACCCATCACGCCAAAGCTCATTTAGCATCACTGTAACAGTTTCCATAGACCTACTATATAAGTCTGGTGTTGTTTAAAATATTCTCTTTACCTAATAATTAAAAAATATGGAGGAAAGGGATAAGTTACTTTGTTATTTCTTCTCTTTCATTCTGCTAGGGGCGAATAGAACAAGCATTCGCAGAGTCTCGTCGCCGACCGTTATTGTTTCATGGTTAGCACCAGGAGGCATCCATATGAACATTCCCGGTTCTAGCATGTATTCTTTCCCATCTATTACCCATTTGCCTCTTCCTGAAATTACAAAGAAGGCGTGCTCAGAGATTGGGTGAATATCTGGTTCAGCAACACCCCCTGGTCTTATTTCAGTTACGAATACTTCCAAGTTTTCGGTACGTATAAGTGGAAACGAAGAAGTGTTGGTGTGTTTAGGCGGGACAACCGATTTCACTTCAGACAGTTTTACAAGAACTGGCTCCTTCTTTGTCCACCATTCTAAGCCTGGCGGAGGATATGGTTTTGAGACAGCAGACATTTTATCTCGCCGGAGAAAAATAACAACTGATCTATAAAAAGCTTACTTTCGACCGGTTGCTAAGGGCAGCTAATAACCTAAGAAAAACTTAGAGGGAGTTGAAATGTTTAGAAATATAGAAATAAATTTCCCCAATTTAACAAAATACGTGAGTGGCGAGGTTGCAAAGTTGATTGCATCTAGAGGCGGCTTTCAGCTCCGCAGTGAACTAGGTACAGATCCGTCTGTTTACTATCTACCACCTTAGCTTCAAACCCAAGCGGCTAGGATTTTAACGATCCAAGATGTACAAAGCGCATTGATCTTGTAGTAGTTTAGGATGGGACTTGGTCTTCTCTAATGCCTTGTTAAGCTGTTCTGGCGAAAAGTATCTGTGTCATAAAAATTTATTAATGAGGGTGAGGAGACATCAAAAGGTAGATAAATCATGGTTGAAGTGAAGATAATTCATCCAAAAGAGCCGACAAGTTGGATGCCCTTTGTTCCAGCTGTGAAAGTTACAGGAGGGTCTCTCCTCTTTATCTCAGGTTGTACCGCTCTTCCGCTTTACCATAGCCACCCCCATAGAGCCGAGGAGTTCGATTTCCCAGAAGATATGGAGGGGCAAGCAAGAAGGGTCTTTGAGAACATAAAATCTATTTTACAGGCTGCTGGTGCGAGCTTTAAGAATATCGTAGCCATAAAACGCTATCTGACTGATATGGATGAGATGGACATATTAAATGAGGTGCAAAAAGAATATTTTGGTGAACATATGAACTTCGCTAGTACAACCGTTGAGGTAAAAGGACTTGTACGCCCTCCTTCTGATGTCGGTGTAACTAAGAAGTTAAAGGTTGAGATAGAAGCTATAGCTGTGCTCGATAAATAGTAAGAAAACTAAGCTGGCAGCAACCTCTTATTTTTATGAGGTGGTTGTTAGTTTCTTAAAGAGGGTTTTATGGATCTGCGTCCTATAGATTGTGCCCAATATACCTTTAGGCATAGTTACTATTATGACAATTAAGAGTACGCCCAAGATTATCTGGCTGAGCTCACCGTAGGCCGCCAGTATCTGTTCGAGTATAACCACTATAGCTGTGCCTATGATAGGGCCGGCTTCGGTACCTATGCCACCTAAAATGACCGCGATAAGCATAATATTGGTCCAGTATATGCTAAACGCATTAGTAGGCTCTATGTGGCCTTGAAAGAGGTAAAATATTGTTCCTGCCACTCCTGTAAATAGGGCGGCTATTACAAACACATAAAACTTGCATCTTGACACGTTTATTCCGCAGCTCTCCGCTGCTCTCTCGTCATCGCGAATAGCCATAAGACCAACCCCAAGCTTCGAGCTTAAGATATAACGTTTGAGTATAATGGCGATAAAGCCGGCTGCCAGTGCGATATAATAAAGAGTTTGTGGGGAGAGACCTGCCCAGACCCTGAATCCAGCACCACCACCTACACCTATCAACACTTCGCCAGTAGGTCTCCAGTTATTGAACCAAAGCCTAAGCACTTCAGGAATCATCCATGTGCCTATTACGAAATAGAAGCCTCTTAACCTAAAGACTGGCGTGGATATTATGATAGCAAATGCGATTACGGCTAGGTAGCTAACAAGTAAAGATAGAGGAAGTGATAGACCGTAGTATAGTGAGATAGCCAGCATATATCCTGCGAGTCCGATGAAGGCCGGTTGACCCAGTGAGATCAGCCCGCAGTAACCAGCTAATAGATTCCACATTTCGGCGAGTATCAAATATGTAAAGAAGAGGAAGAGGACGTGGAAATAGTACCAAGGGATGCCACTTAAGGGTAAGACGATCAAGGCTATTAGGCAGATAAGTGGTAATATGAACTTGGCTACGCTTATCTTCTTACTCATCGCTTAACACCTAGTATGCCTTGTGGTCTTATAACGAGCATCACAAGGATAACAAGGTATGTTATGAGTAGTTGATACCCGATGCCGAAGAAGTGGTATCCTAATGTCTGCGCTAAACCAAGAACTATGCCACCGATGAACGTTCCTAGCATGCTTCCTAGCCCTCCGACTACGACTACGCCGAATGCGATTATAAGGTAAGTGAAGGAGGAGGCAGGGATGAAAGGATAGGTTAGGCCTAAAAACACACCGCCTAAAGAAGCAAAGGTTATTGCTAGACCGAAGGTTAACGCGTAGATGTGGTTAATGTTCATGCCCACAAGTTTTGCTGCTTGAGGGTCTTGAGTAGCGCAGCGGATTGCTAGACCTACATAGGTTTTGTTCAAGAGTATGTAAAGGAAGATCATCGCTATTAGAGCTGCTATGAAATCGAGTATGAAGATTAGAGGGAAGGTAAGGGTTCCAAATCCAGCACTTCTTATAGAATAGGAGGTTACTAAACCTCTGCTATAGGGCGTAAATATTAGAAGATATGCTGAAGCCATAATTATTGCTAACCCATAAGTGGTTAGCAAAGGCGGCTCAACCCCCAATCTATAGAGTCTGTTTAAAAGCAATCTCTGAAGCGCAAAGCCGATGCCGAATGCTACTGGAAGTATTATGACGAGACTTATGAGAGGGTCTAAGCCTAGTGCGGTAAGTAGGACATATGCGAAATAGCTGCCAAATATGACAAAGCTTCCGTGCGCAAGATTCACCATCCTCATAACCCCGAATACGAGTGAGAGCCCAAATCCTATTATTGCATATAGGCCTCCAAGTAAGAAGCCCATTATGATTGGGGGTAGTAAATTCGAGATGGCTTCTAAACTCATCTTTTCACCCTCCTTTATGCACCAAAGTACGCTTTCCTAACCTCCTCTTCATCTCTTAAATCCTTTGTTTCACCGCTTAGCACTATACGCCCCGCTTTTAAAACATATGCTCTGTCTGCTACAGCAAGACTCTGTCTAACATTTTGCTCAACAAGCAGAATGGTTACACCTTCAGATCTTATCCTTTTAATAGTCTCATAAATCTTCAGCGTGACAATAGGAGAAAGACCGAGCGAAATCTCGTCAAAAAGAATCATCTTAGGATCAGTCATTAAAGCACGCCCAATAGCCAGCATCTGCTGCTCACCACCGCTTAATGTGCTGGCAAGCTGTTTTTTCCTCTCTTCAAGTATTGGGAATAGTTCGTAGACTCTTTTAAGCATCTGCTGTTTATTCTGTCTTGCTCTACGTGTGTATGAGCCTGCGATGAGGTTTTCATAAACAGTTAATTCAGGGAATATTCTTCTACCTTCTGGGACTAACGCTAATCCTAGCTGAATTATATCGTGCGTTTCGAGTCTTTCGATTCTCCTTCCAGCAAACTCTATGCTTCCTGTCTTTGGATGTGTAAAACCCATTATAGTGTTTAGTATAGTAGATTTACCCGCCCCATTTGCGCCAATTAGAGATACGATCTCACCTTCCCTAACCTCAAGTGTTATGTCTCTTACTGCACAGAGGTCGCCGTAGTAGACGCTTACTTGATCGAGCTTAAGTAACGGTCTTTCAGACATTGATCATATCCCTCCACTTCCTTTGATTATATTAGTCCCTAAATAGGACTCGATGACTTTTGGATCACGCAATACCTCATTCGGTTCACCCTCAGCTATCACTTCACCACTTGCTATAGCTATTACTCTATTAACAGCATCCACCAAAAACTTCATAACGTGATCGACAAGAATTATAGATACACCCATACTATTGATCGTTTTTAGAATTCGAAGAAGATGCGGAATTTCAGCTTCCGTCAAACCAGCCGCAATTTCATCCGCCAGTAACACCTTAGGTTTACAAGCTAAGGCTCTTGCCAGTTCAAGACTTCTAAGTTCTGCGAGTTGCAGATGCCCTGCCATAATATCCTTTTTGCTCAAAAGGCCAATAATCTCTAGGACTTCAAGCGCCTTCTTCTCAGCCTCTGATTTATGCAAACCAGCACCATACATAGCTGCAACAACAACGTTTTGAAAGACTGAGAGGTTGGAGAACGGTCTAGGGATTTGATGTGTTCTAGCAATCCCAAGACGGCAAGTTAAATACGGTGGAAGACCAGTTATATCTTTATTCATATACTTTATAACACCGGTGTCAGGCTTATAGACGCCGGTAATTAGGTTAAAAGCCGTCGTTTTACCGGCGCCATTTGGTCCCATTAAACCTAATACCTCCCCTTTTTTCAATTTAAAGGATAGATTCTTTATTGCTACTACACCTCCAAAAGATTTCTTCAGATTAATTCCTTCAAGTATTACTTCCATATCTTCTCCCGCCATACTAAAAATATAAGGGGTAAAAAAAATTATGGGTTTAGGGATAGAAGTAGCGTTGTATTATTTACCCTTTGGCTGGTATTGGGAAGATTAAGTCGGCGTCAGGTTTCATCCATGGGTGCTGTGAGAAGACGATCTTCATCTCCCATTTCCACGGTTGATCAACTTTCTGCCATTGACCGCACATAATGGGGTTTGGAGAGTCGTGTGCTTCTTTTGAGAATCTTATGTGCCCGGACATAAAGTATCCACTGGTTTCCGCTATCGCTTCGTTAATGGATTCTTTATCTAATTTATCAGCTCTTTCAATCGCGTCGAGCAGAACCTGCATAGCAGAGTAACCCATACCGATCGTGTAAGTATGCTGGTAGACAGGTGGGGTACCCTTTTCTTTAGTCCACCTTTCGAAGAGGGACATGGGGGTTGTGTCGCCGATGCCTCGGCATATTTCAGGCGGGAATCTCGGATCCCACTTTATTTCACTAATCCAACCCTCTGGTAGATCTCCACCCCAAGCCATAATATCTTCATAGAACATCGCTCCTCTCGCTATCCACCCTAGTTTCGGTGTATAACCCAAGCCGGCCATCTGCTTGACAACTATGCCGAAGTCAGCACCTGGTAAGTTTGCCCACATTATCTGGCAATCCGCTTCTTTCCACGCCCTAATAATTCCTGTGAAGTCAGTAGTGCCGGGTGGGTAGAGACCTAACTTTTCACCTGTGTGGGGTGGTGTTCTCCAAGGCGTGTAACCTGCCTCCTTTAAGACGGCTGGGAAAGCTTCATACCAGCCTCTGCCATCTGCGTCATCACATGCCAGCACCGCAACTCTTCTGTTAGTTTGATCAGCATACTTATCGGTTATGGCAAGAGCTACATCAGTTAAACAGTAGCCAACTCTTCCCTCTAACCACGGATGGCCTGTCGCAATACCAGGCTTGGTAGCTATCCTAAAGAGTATGCTCCAAGCATACTTGTACGGGCCTCCAGCCCACCAAGGCTCCCAAGGGCTACCAGCGACGATCGGTGTTTTATACCTTTCAGCTTGAGCGCAGATTGGGTTCCAAGTTACCGGCGGCCCATCACCACCCACTAGAGCTATCACACCATCTTCAAGTATTAGCTTAGCCGCTAATGAAGCAGCCTTTGCAGGCTCTGTTTCGTTGTTGTAGACAATATATCTAACCGGGATTCTGCGGCCGTACTGTCTAACATAGACGCCTCCAAGCTTGTTAATATCCTCGACTGCTGCTTTGTGACCAAAAGTTATACCAGCGTCAAAGGGTGCCATAGGGCCTGTTAAGGCTAGAGAAGCGCCGATAAGAATCTCTTTCGGACCTTCGATTGGTGCACTTACAGATTCCGTTACGGTAGTTGTGTATGTAACCGTTGTTGCGGGCCCAGGCACGGTTACGGTTGTGGTTGCAGCCGGGCCAGCAGCGCCAAGACCTGCATAGTATCCTCCTACACCAGCTACAACACCAGCTACAACGGCAGATACAGCGGCTGTTAGAAAGCCCCTACGCGTAACCTTCTTTTCTTCGGTCATAAGCGTTCAGTTATGGTAGGTAGAGATTCTATATAAATATTTCTTACAGGTTTGCGTGTAATAAAAATCAAAGTTACTTTTATTACCACTTCCGAAACGTTTCTTATAATACTAACGCGGTGATCCTTCTAATACTTTTAGGGAAGTTAGTAAGAATCATTAACCAGATTATCTTTGCTCAAGAAGATTGGATCTTAAGTTTATTTTGATGCTGGTTGTTCTACTAAAGTTTATGGTATGCAGCAATATATTTATACAACCGCTGCCGTTTACACAGCCTGAGGGAAAAATATGAATAAAGAGGGTCTAACAAAGCTTAAGGCAATAGTTCTGGCGATCATAATCGTGGTTGTCATAGTCGGAGGCAGTTTGTCTTACTTCTACCTAATGGCACCAGCAGGTCAACCAGAAGAGATTAGGATAGGAGCATCTGTTCCTATGAGCGGTGAACTCGCTACGTGGGGGAAGTATCTAAGTTTTGGTTACCAGTATGTGTTTGATAAAATCAACAAGGAAGAAGGTGGAATATACATAGATGAGGTGGGAAAGAAATTACCTGTAAGACTCATTATATATGACGATGAAAGCAGTCCAGATAAATGTGCAAAAAACACTGAACGTCTTATTCTTGAAGACAAGGTTGTTGCACTGCTAAGCTCCGGAACACCACCTATAGGTGTACCTGGCTGCACCGTCGCAGAAAGATACGGTGTGCCGATCATAACCGCCTCATTACCTTTAGAGGTTGTTCAGGAGATGATGCCCAAGCGTGAATATACTTGGAATATATTCTTCTCAATAGCGGATCCAGATGTAAGCATCGTAGCACGATACTTCCAAGCATTAGAGACAGTGCCAGCAGAAATGAATAACAAGAAGCTGGTTTTATTCTTAGAGGATTCTCCGGAGGGTGTAGCCTTCGGCAACCTCTACAAAGGTTTTGCAGAGAAGTACGGATATCAGGTGGTGTATGAGGTATACGTACCTTTAGGAACTACCGATTTCACAGACATGATAAGGAAAGCGCAGGCTTCAGGCGCCGATATCGTGATGGGCTTAATGATACCACCGGAAGGGTGGGCAATGTTAAAACAAGCATATACTCTTGGGTGGAGACCGAAATTTATGGCGATCTCAAAGGCATTCGAACCTCACGACTTTGTAGAAGCTGTAGGTGCAAGAATAAGTAATGGAACGTGTCACCTCGGTTTCTGGGCGCCTTGGCTCTATCCAGGTGGACAAGAACTTGCTGATGCGTATATGAAACAGTATAACGAATTCTGGAGTCAACATATAGGTGACGCTGCTGCAGCCGCACAGGTTCTAGGAGATGCTATTAAGAGAGCAGGTAGTCTAGATCCAAAGAAGATCCATGAGGCGATTAAAACAACAGATTTAATGACGGTTAATGGGCGTATTAGATTTGTGACAGATCCGAATGACCCCTACTACCACCAATATATAATTCCAGCGTTTATGATGCAGTGGCAGAACGGGGAATTTAAGATAGTCTGGCCTCCGGAAATGGCGAATGCTCAGTTCTGGTATCCTATGCCGCCCTAAAACCCCCTCTTTCTTTTTATGGTATGTAGCCTATCGCATCTATTTCAACTAAAAATTCTGGTCTTGCTAAGCTCGCAACAACCGCAACCGTACTTGCAGGCGGATTTTCAACAAGGAAAGGAGCGTATCTTTGATAATACTCTAGCTCGGTTCTCCTCATCAAAGGATAATCTTCAAGATTCTTGAGTAGTATAAATGTTTTAACAAGGTTATTCATTGAACCACCTACCTCCTCCATAGCTTTTCTTATCTTATCCAACGCGTTAATCATCTGCTCCTTGAAAGTGGTAGGGATTTCTAAAGTTTCGTCGTTCTGACCCTGGCAACCGGATATAAAAACCAGATTGCCTACAACGACAGACCTTGAGAATTTGGGGTGTTCAGGCGGTACGTGAGGATAAGCTAATTTCTTACCAGCCCAATACTCCGGATAATATTTTACGACATCTTTCATCTGACTCACAAATCTATTCCTAACGATCAGTCTCCCTAATAAGGCTTTAGATCAGTTATTAAAAGAGCGCTAATACCTCTTTGGCTCCTTTGGCAGACCAAGCATTTCTCTAGCTTGCATAGGAGTCGCTATTTCGCGGTTAAGTTCTTTTGCTATTCGAACAGCCCTTTCAACAAGCTGGGCGTTGCTTTTACATAATTCACCTTTCCTGTAATATATGTTATCTTCCAGCCCCACCCTAATATGTAATCCCATTGCTATTGCCATGGTAGTTAGAGGTAGTTGATAAGGCCCTATCCCTATTACGCTTATGATAGATCCAACCGGAGCGTGTCCTAGCATTGAAAGTAAGTTGCTTGGTGTTGGCAACACGCCGCTAGGTGCTCCCATGACGAATTGTATGAGATAAGGCTTGTCAATTAGACCTTTCCTTATAAGGTTGTAAACGAGTTGGAATTGACCTTGGTGGTAGACTTCAAGCTCAGGTTTTATATTCTTTTCACGCATCCGTTGCGCAAATAGCTCGGTTTCAGCCCAAGAGAATGTAGGTGGCCATATGCTGTCCAGAAGAACATCGTTAGGTCTACCGGATAAAGGAGGCTCTCTCTTCTTTAATAAGGCTCTCCACGCTAATGGACCCAAGTTGAGACTCGCTATCTCTGGATCGGCCTCTAAAGATCTCATCCTTTCCTCGGTAGTTAAGGTCCCAAGCCCACCACCAGTCGTATTATTAATAATGATGTCTGGACACAGTTCGCGTATTCTTCTATTTATTTCACGGTAGTGTGCTGGATTGATCGACGGGCTTGCATAACCTTTCTCCGGATCCCGTGCGTGTATGTGAACTATTGAAGCCCCAGCCTTATACGCCTCATAGGCTTGCTGAGCTTGCTCTTCAGGTGTTTCCGGGAGATTTGGATTCATCTCTTTACCGTGGACACCACCGGTTATTGCTACTGTGATAATTAATGGAGGATATTCTTGTTTTCTAACCATCTCAAGGAAATCGTAATCAAATTGATTAAAAGCCAACATAACACACCTTCTTACTTTTTGCCTTATTTATTCTTTTGCTGAGGGGCTTTCATTTGGGCGTGCAGTTTCTTTAACTGCTCTATAAGCCACTGGTCTCTTCGCCTTGTTATCTCGTTAATCTTTTCACTAGTATATCCATAAAATCCTTTTCCTGTTTTTATCCCAAGCTCATTAGACTCTACCTTACGCTTTAAAAGCTGTGGTACCTTGAAACGCTCTCCAAGCGTATTGTAAAGGTAGCTATAGGCGTAGAGGAAGGTATCCATACCACCTAGATCGACGATCTCAAGCGGGCCAAGAATAGGCAGACGAAGACCCAACGTCAGCTTCACAGCCATATCTATATCTTCAGCTGTCGCTAACCCTTCCTCAAGCATCCTGATGGCTTCGAGGACCAAGGCGGCCTGAAGCCTGACCCCAAGAAAACCTGGTGAATCTTTACATACAACAGGAATCTTACCCAAACCAGCGACGAAATCTTTAGTGATTCTCACCGTTTCATCCGAGGTTTGCTCTCCTTTAACGATCTCAACTAAAGGCATAAGATGAGGGGGGTTCCACCAATGAGTTCCCACAACCTTATCTGGCCTACTTGTAACTGAGGCTATTTCGGTTATGCTGAAGGATGATGTGTTTGACGCGAGAATCGTGTGGCTTGAACATAATTCATCGAGCTCTTTAAAGAGAGCCTTCTTAGCAGCCATATCTTCCGGTATAGCTTCTATTACAAAATCAGCTTCTTTAACCGCCTCAACCAAGTCTGTTTCTGCTCTGATCCGCCGGAGAGTTTCAGACGCCTCTTCATTAGTTATGAGGCCGTTAGCTATCAACATCTGAAGGTTTGATTTTATCGCCTCTAGTGTTTGTTGAAGGAACTCTGGTCGCCGGCGTAGTATACTAGTGTCGTGTCCAGCTTGTGCACAGACTTGCGCGATACCAGGGCCCATTATCCCAGCGCCGATTACAACGACTTTCTTCTTCGTTTTCATCCCGCTCCGCCGTTACTTTCTGCTGTTTTTCTATTTATAGTTTTGTAGAGAATAGTATTGAGGTTATTTAAATAATCTAACTGCCGAAGCCCCTTCTTTTTATGATAGTTCCACGGTTGTTCGTAAAAACTTATTTGAACAGCAATACTCTTTATCTTTCGTTAGATTTAAATAGTGAATATGGTAGCTGTGGCAAATTGATGACAGAATCCGATGAAGTAGCTCGAATGTTTGAGGAAATATGGCCTAAGCTCGAGGAGGATTTGAATGCTATTAAAGAGGAGATGGTGCTGCGTGGATATAAAGTGTTAACATTGCGTCCACTTCGTGTTACCTTACATCAACTCAAAGGAAGATTAGGCTTTCTTGTTGTTTTAGGGAACGAAAAAGCAAAAGAGTTGTTAAATGTTTTAAAAAAAGGTCTACACTATACTGCTGATATGGAGTTTGGGCTGCATAAGCAGCTGGCGGTCTTTGTTATTACCCTTAAATTCGCTGCAGCGAGGCAAGCCGTTCTCTACCCAGTCTACTATCATACCAACCTAGAGTGGTTTATCAAAGACCAAGGTAAGCAGGGTTTATTCACATTTTTCACTACGCAAGGGGGCAACATTATAGGTGAGATATACATTGGGAACTATAAAACATATCTATACAGCCAGTATGCGAAGGTGTGAAGAACAAAATTATCAAGACGCACGTTAGTAGACTTGGCGGCTTGCTTTTGCCTAATCTACTATTCTATCCTATTAAATTGTGAAGGGGGAAGCGGTTAACCTTATGCATCACAGCACGGTTTAGGATTAAATGTTAGAAAAATGATTTTATAGAAGTATTAAGTAAGATAGGTAGGGTTAGTGGTATGCACGAGCCTGAGAGTGGTTTTGGAAGAAAAATTGGCGAGGATACCTATATTTACACAAATTGTACCGTTGGCGGGCCGGTCTTTGTATACGTAAAAGGTGGAAGGATCGTCCGGGTTACACCTATCGAGCTGGGCCTCGATGATGCTGAGTCATGGATTATTGAAGCAAGAGGTAGAGCGTTCTCACCACCAAGAAAGACACTACTCGCACCCTATGTGCTTGCCGCTAGATCTAGAGTCTATTCGCCTGAAAGAGCTTTATACCCGCTAAAAAGAGTTGACTTTAACCCTGATGGCGATAGACATCCTGAGAACCGCGGCAAATCTGGTTACGAACGCATAAGCTGGGAGGAAGCTTTGAGCATAATCACTAGAGAGATAGAGCGTGTGAAGAGAAAATATGGGCCATCAGCTATAGCGGCAACAGCCTCATCACACCACGAGTGGGGGAATATTGGCTACAGGCATAGCGCCTTCTTCAGATTCTTTAACCTCTTAGGCTTCACCTACATAGATCACAACCCTGACAGCTGGGAGGGGTGGCACTGGGGGGCTATGCACATGTGGGGTTTCTACTGGCGGCTCGGTGTCCCAGAGCAGTATGATCTGCTTGAAGACGCGTTAAAGAATTGTGAGATGATCGTATTCTGGTCCTCAGATCCAGACTCAAACCGAGCCATAGGCTACCAAGGTTATGAATCCGCACCGTGGAGGCAGTGGTTAAGGGAACTCGGGGTAAAGATGGTTTTCATAGACCCACACTATAACTATACAGCCGCGCTCTTCGCAGATAAGTGGTTTGCACCTAGGCCTGGTACAGATACCGCTCTGGCTCTAGGGATAGCTTACACGTGGCTAGTTGAAGATAGGTATGATAAGGAGTATGTAGCCACGCACACCTACGGCTTTGATGAATTTAAGAAATACGTACTCGGCGAAGAAGACGGAATACCTAAGACACCTGAGTGGGCTGAAGAATTAACAGATATACCAGCTAGGGAGATAAGGGCGCTAGCAAGAGAATGGGCATCTAAAAGAACTATGCTGGCTGCAGGGGGGCTTGGTGGATGGGGAGGAGCTTGTAGATCTGCGTACGCAACAGAATGGACAAGAATGATGGTTGCGCTTGCTGCTATGCAAGGATTGGGGAAGCCTGGTGTCAACATATGGGGTACGACACAAGGCGCGCCATTTAACGCTAACTTCTACTTCCCAGGTTATGCGGAAGGTGGTATATCTGGAGATCCTCAAAAGACCGCTGCTATGTTTGAGCTATTAGGCAGGGGTATGGTTAAGAAGCCAACAGCTTGTCCAATCCACGATTCGCACCATATACCACGACTTCTTCTACCTGAGTGTATACTTAATCCGCCTGTTGAGTGGAGGGGTAGAGGTTTCTGTGGCGAATCGATAGAACATCAACTCAGACCTTACAGATACCCAGCGCCAGGCTATAGTGAAGCCAAGCTACTTTACAGAATAGGTGGAGCATACATAGGGACGATGACTGAAACAAATAGGTGGGCTCGAATGTACAGAAGCCCGAAGCTAGAATTTGTTGTAAGTCAGACATTATTCGTAAACGAGCCCGATACAAAGTTTGCTGACATAATATTGCCAGCCTGCACAAACTTTGAACGCTGGGATATAAGTGAGTGGGCTAGCTGCTCAGGCTACATACCACATTCTTCTTGCGGGACTAACCATAGGATGATAGTTCTCCATATGAAGTGCATAGAGCCTTTGGGCGAATCAAAGAGCGATTACCAAATATTTGCAGAGCTTGCAAAAAGGCTAGGCTTCTACGACGAGTTCACAGAGGGAGGAATGACGGAGCTGGATTGGGTTAAGAGGATGTTCGATGTAACCGATGTCTCTAAATATATATCGTGGGAAGAATTCAAAAAGAAGGGTTACTTTGTTGTACCGCTGCCGAAACCATATAGAAGCACACCGGCTCTCCGCTGGTTCTACGAAAACAGACCTAGGGACACACCCGACTGGGGACCAGCTCCGCGTGATAGCCCAATTAATAGAGTGGGATTAGCGACCCCAACTGGTAAAATAGAGTTCGTCTCACAGACGCTTTCACGTTTTGACCCTAATGATGCTGAGAGACCTCCTTTGCCGCGTTTTATCCCATCGTGGGAGGGGCATTTGAGTGAGCGAGCAAAGAAGTATCCTTTGCAGCTTATTTCGCCGCATCCTAGGTTTTCATACCACACACATTATGATGGAAAATCTACTTGGATAAATGAAATTCCTGAGCACCGTGTACTAAAGGAAGATGGACGATATTACTGGGTTATTAGGATCAACCCGAAGGATGCCGAGCCAAGAGGGATTAAGGATGGAGACATAGTTAAGGTGTATAATGATAGGGGAGCAGTCCTATGCGTCGCAAAAGTCACCGAAAGGGTCAGACCCGGTGTTGTCCACGGCTGGGAATCGTGTAACGTATACGACCCCATTGGCGAACCTGGAGATCCTAATTCGGTAGATAGAGGAGGGTGTCTTAACCTATTGACTCCTGCGAAGTTCATATCCAAGAACGCTTGTGGTATGGCGCCTAACTCATGTTTAGTTGAAGTCGAGAAGTGGGGTGGGTAAAATGGTCAAGTGGGCTCTAGTTGTTGATATAACAAAATGCAACGGTTGCTACAACTGTTTCCTCGCTTGCAAAGATGAGTTTTGGGATAACGATCATCCACCATATTCAGCCGCGCAACCTAGGCACGGCCATTACTGGATGAATATTCTGTCGAAAGAGAGGGGGCAATATCCGCATGTCCGCATAGCCTACCTACCTTTACCTTGTATGCATTGTGATAACGCCCCTTGCATAGCAGCTGCTAAAGACGGCGCGGCCTATAAGAGGCCTGATGGGATAGTGATAATAGATCCGGAGAAGGCGTTTAACCAAAAGCAGATAGTCACCTCTTGCCCCTATAATGTCATTTTCTGGAACAAGGAGAAGAAGATTCCTCAGAAATGCACTTTTTGCGCACATTTACTTGATAATGGATGGAAGGAACCAAGGTGTGTGCAAGCGTGTCCCACAAAGGCATTATTATTTGGTGATTTAGATGATCCAAAGAGTGAGGTATATAAGGCTGTGATCTCTGGGAGGGCTGAGCAGTTAAAGCCTGAGCTCGGCACTAGCCCAAGAGTCTACTACATTGGATTACACAGATATAATAAATTATTCATAGCGGGTAGCGTAGTATTCAAAGACGTGGATGAATGTGCTGAAAAAGTAAAAGTAACGCTACAGGAAAAAGAAAGCGGTAAAACATTAACCACTTTCACAAATGTATTCGGAGATTTCGAATTCGACGGTCTAAGTCCTGGCAATTATTCATTGAGTTTTGAACATCCACATTATCGGGCGGAGAAGCTAGAGATAAGGCTAGAGAAAAGCATCTATATCGGTTACGTCTTCCTAGAAAAAACTTAAACTATTTTTAATTTTTAATCTAAGGAGTGGGGTGATAACGGCGTTATTATAAAGAATTGATAGTAAAATATTTAAATAGTAATTTTTGAAGTCAGTAATGTTAAAATGCTTGCAGATGCCATAATTAGTGGAATACTATTCGGCGGCATTTACGCATTAATAGCAAGTGGTTTTTCTATAGCGCTTAGCTTTACAAGGATACTGAATCTGGCACATGGAGAGATTATGATATTTGCGGCATATTTTTGCTATTTCCTCTTTAAATCATTAGGAATTGACCCATTTATCTCATTACTTATTATATTACCGATATTCTTTTTGGTAGGTTTCGTATTTTACAACGGGCTTTCAAGATATTCCAGAAGGGCTAATTTAGAGAGCGTACTTCTCTTGTTTATTGCGATCTCAACTATACTACAGAATCTTGGTCTTCTCTTTTGGTTGTCGACCCAAAGATCTATTACGCTCAGTTATCTTGTAAACCCCATTATTATTCTAGGCATCAATATTTCGCCCATCTACTTGGTAGGCGGTCTTGTAGGTTTTGCGATAATTTTTGGGTTACACTTCTTCTTGACGAAGACAAAAAGTGGGTTGGCTATACGCGCCATCCCACAGGACGCAGAGTTGGCAGCTACAACCGGAATAAACTATTTCCTTATGGGGCGAATAGCATTCGGTCTCGCATTTCTGTGTGCAGGACTGGCTGGAGCGATGGTAGCAGTAATGTTCACTTTTAATCCAACAAGTGGTTTAAACTCGTTATTAATAGCTTTGTCGGTTGTTGTGCTCGGTGGTTTAGGTAGTATCTTTGGATGTCTTGTAGGAGGACTAATATTAGGAGTGGTAGGTTCTCTTGCTTCCTATTATTTTGGAGCTGGGGTTCAGTTACTAATCGGCTACATAATTTTCTTGATCGTTCTTTTAATCAAGCCAAAGGGGCTGTTCGGGCGTTATGTACTCTAAATCCGGTAAGGTAAAAGGCGCAACTTTATCGAAGCCCTTGATCTTCATATTGATTGGTGCGATCTTAGTTCTCTTACCTTTTATAATTCCTCCATACTGGGTTGTTTTGCTATTCTTTTACTTTGTAAGATTAACCTTAGCTCAAAGCTGGAATATAGCTGGAGGTTACTGTAATTTAATTAGTTTAGGGCAAGGTGCTTTCGCAGGTATAGGAGCATACACAACGTTCTTACTCTACTTTAGTGGAGTACCCGTAGAAGGAGCTTTAGTAGCTGGAGGGGTTATAGCCGCGTGTTTTGCTGCACTACTTTCTAAACCTCTATTCAGACTCAAGGGGGTCTACTTTACAATAGGCACGTTAGCCCTTGGTGAAATCTTAAAACTGGTTGTAATAAGAGTACCATACTTAGGTGGAAGCTGGGGGCTGCATATAACATCATTACCACCTTATTATTCCTCACAATACCTATACTATCTTTCGTTAATTTTCAGCGTAGTAGCTCTAGTTGTAATATGGAAGATTACGAGATCTTCGATTGGTTGGGCTTTGAAGTGTATCCGTAATGATGAGGATGCTAGTGAGTTAGTCGGCATTAACACGTATAAATACAAGGTTTATGCGTTTATGCTACAAGCCTTCTTCACTGCACTTATGGGTGGGCTATTAGCATTATATACGCTACACATAGAGCCTTACACCATCTTCAGTCTATCGCTTTCCATTGAGGCGTTAACGATAACCTACATTGGGGGGAGGGGAACATTTCTTGGACCGTTTATTGGCGCTGCAATCATGGTAATGCTTTCACATTACCTTGCTACTTATTATACTCTCCACTTGGTTATAGTAGGGGCTATACTCTTAGCGATCATCCTTTTCTACCCTGAAGGGGTAGTTGGAGGGCTGTATAAGAGATTCAGATTTAAGGGTCTATAGTTATTCGAAACCGAAGTAAGCTTTTTTAATTTCACTATCCACTGCTTGTTCTCTTGATCCTTCCCAGACAATCCTTCCCTTTCTCATTATATATAGTCTGTTGCATATCTGTAAGGCTCGACGTATATTTTGATCAACTATTAAAAATGTAAGACCCCTAGCCTTTAACTTCTCAATCACCTTATATAATTGGGTGGTGAGTATAGGGCTTAATCCTAACGAGATTTCATCAAATATGCAAAGTTTAGGTCTTAAAATCAGGGAGCGGGCGATAGCGAGCATCTGTTGCTCACCTCCACTCAACGTTCCAGCTAGCTGATTTCTTCTCTCCTTAAGTATTGGGAAGAGCTCATAGACTTCAGCAAGCGTTTCGGTAAATCTTTCTTTAGCTTCTGGTGTAGTTGCGGCTATCTGCAAGTTTTCTAAAACTGAGAGATAGGGGAAGACTCTCTTACCTTCTAAAAGACAAGCGATGCCTCTCCTTACAATTTCGTGAGTAGTTAGCTTATCTATTCTACTCCCTTGGTATTCGATACTTCCTTTTTTAGGATTTAGTAAACCAATTATAGTTTTAATAGTTGTTGTTTTTCCTGCTGAATTCTGTCCACCTAAGAAGACGATTTCTCCTTGGTTAACTTTAAGGCTGACATTATATAATGCTTGTATAGGTCCATAAAAAACATCAATGTTATTGACGACGAGCATCTTATTCACCTATATATGCTTTAATTACCATCTCATTTTTCAATACTTCTTCCACAGAACCCTCAGCTATCTTTCTACCCTCGTTTAAGCAAATAAGCCTCTGACAACTTCTACCAACAGCTTCCATTATATGCTCAACCCAAATTATGGTTATTCCCCATTCTTTGTTTAATCGTTCTATTAGTAATCGCACATCCCTCATTTCAAGCTCACTTACACCTGCTGCTAACTCGTCCAAGAGCAGCAACTTGGGCTGCGTGTTCAAAGCCCTCGCCAGCTCAAGTAGTTTCAATTGAACACCAGTTAATTTACTTGGCAGCTCGTCTCTAAAATCCCACAGCCCTACGAATTCTAAGATCTTTGCTGTATTTTCTACAATTCCTTCTTTACTAATTTTACGCCCAAAGATACCTCCCATCATCACGTTTTCAAACACAGTCAAAGTTAAGAAGGGCTTAGGAATCTGGTTAGTTTTAGCGATACCTAATTGAATGATTTTGTGCGGTGCTAATCCGGTTATCCGACTGCCCTCAAATATAACGTTACCGCTGGTTGGTTGATATACGCCTACGATCAGATTTAGGAGAGTCGATTTACCAGAACCATTTGGACCAATTAACCCAATAATTTCTTTTTCATTAACCTCACAGCTAAAATTCTCCAAAGCAACGAGTCCTCCAAACTTCTTTGTTAAATTTTTACATTGTAAAAGAGGATGCATCTATTTTCCCCTTCACTAAGCCCCTTTATGTATCTTTCGACACATTAAATATGGTTAGGAAGGCTTTCCTCCTCCTTTTGATATTTAGTTCACCAAATGTTTTCAAGATCCTTCAGCTGGTTTTCGTGGAACACTGGTCCGTCGCTGCAGACAAGGTATCTTCCTACGGCGCAGGAGCCGCAGAGGCTTATGCCGCATTTTATGTATCTTTCTAGGCTTGCTTGGATGGGTATTTTGTTGGCTTTCGCTATATTATAGACTTTCTTTATCATTTCCTCTGGTCCGCAGGTGTAGATCTGGTCGAATCTCCTTTCTTTAAGAAGGTTCTCTAAGGGGTCTGTTGCCACACCCTTGAAACCTAGGCTTCCATCTTCTGTTACGTAAATCAGTTCTACGCCTTGCTTCTCTAAGCGTCTGGCTCTGGAGAGTAGTGGTATGGTGCTTGCTGTCTGCCCAGCTAAGATTAACGTAACCCTTCTTCCGCTCTCAACAAGCTTCTCAGCTAAAGGTATGAGGGGTGCTATGCCAGTCCCGCCTCCTATAAGTAGGTTTGAGGCTCCTCTGATGGTGAAGCCCCTTCCGTATGGTCCTCTAACCCAGATTGTTTCACCCTCCTTCTTTTTGCAGAGCTTTTCGGTAGCTCTGCCTACTGGTCTGACTGTTATAGCTGCTGGTGTGCCGATCTCTGAGAGGCTCATGGGGCATTCGTTCTCAGAGGGGACCCAGATCATGACGAATTGACCGGGCTCGGCTTGTGAGCAGGCTTCGTCTCTAAATCTTATGGTGTAGGTCATTTGGGAGTCTCTTTCTACTGACTCCACTTTTACCGCCCTTATTCGGTCAATTCTTATGCGCGAGTCCAACTACTTCAGCCACACTCCTATAGCCTTTTGATCCTAGATATGATGCTAGCCCTTTGCAGATATTTCTGAAGATCTCTAAGCCTTCATATGCTACCGCCGAACCTATTTGCAGTGCTGATGCGCCTGCTAAGAGGTATTCTACAGCGTCCCGCCAACTCGATATGCCTCCTGAGCCTATAATAGGGATCTTTACGTGCTCGTAGATTTCATAGACGCATCTTAGCGAGATGGGTTTTAGTGCTGGTCCTGATAGCCCACCCACCTTGTTTGAGAGTATGGGCTGAGCCGCTTCAATGTCTATAGCCATGGCTCTGACTGTGTTGGTAGCCGTTATGGCGTCAGCACCGGCCTTCTCAGCAGCCGTCGCTACCTCAACTATGTTAGGTAGGTTCGGCGAGAGCTTTACGAAGATGGGTTTGGTGGAAGATTGTCTTACACACCTCACTATCTTCTTGACGAGCTCAGGGTCGTGCCCCACCTCTAAACCCACGCCCTTAACATGGGGGCATGATAGGTTAAGCTCATATGCCTTAGCGCAGCTCCCCTCAAACGCCTTAGCGAGCTCCCCAAATTTCTGGGCGTCTTCTGCGAAGAGGCTTACCACTATCGGTTGATTCTGATCTTTGATCTTCTTAAGCTCCTCTAGGAACGCTTTGGCGCCTGGATTTGCTAAGCCTATCGCGTTTATGTAGCCGCACTCCACGGCTACTATTGTTGGGTTCCGATATCCTTCTCTTGGTTCTAGGCTTATGGACTTGGTTACTACCGCCCCTGCACCAGATTCTAGAGCCCTTAGGAGAAGGTCTGCTGAGTCGCCTAAGATTCCTGAGGCGAGCATCAGCGGGTTCTTCATCTTCAGCCCTTTCAGATCTACACTCAAATCAACGGCCGCATTCAATCAAGCTCAGTGTATCTTTTTAACCACACATGTATAAGGATTATGCGACAAGTGGTTAGGTTGGAATCAACAGTCTTGGCTACGGAAGCTGGGTTGGTGCTGGTCGATGAGGAGTTGAAGCCTGTGCTAGCGAAGCCTTACGGGGCCGAGCCCTTCAACAAATATAGGCTGCTCCTAGTAGGTGAGCCTAACCCAACTCTCGAAGAATTCTTGAGGGAGGCAGCAACTCTAGGTGTTAGTGGGTTTAGGGCGGTGGAGGATGGGGTTAGGGCTGCTGTAGAGGCGTTGGGCTACAAATGTACTTTAGTAGATGAGGATGTTGCTGCTCGCCTTAAGGAGCAGAAGCTTAATCTGATCGTTACCTCAGGTTTGGTTGACAGTCCTGCGAAGGCTGAGGAGCTTGTGCGCGAAGCAGCCATCTATTTGGCTGAAGCTAAGATTAGAGAAGCCTCTGCTAAACCGGATCTACAGGTGATACAATCTATACAAGCATTGGACGAGGTGGATAAGGCGGTTAACCTATTTAACGCGCGCCTAAAGGAGTGGTATGGTCTACACTTCCCAGAGCTTTCAGATATTCTATCTGAACCAGAGCAATACATTGATTTCATACTGAATGTGGGTCATAGGGACCGCGTGAAGGAGGTTGCTAGCGAGCTAAAGCTTGCCGAAAAGAAGGTCAAAGCCATAGTCGAGGCCTCTGAAAAGTCAAAGGGTGCCGAAATAAGAGAGGAAGACCTCAGTAGGGTGAGGATGCTCGCCAAAGAGGTCAAGGATCTCTACGCGTTAAGAAAGTCACTTCAAAGGCATATAGAGACGACGATGAGTAAAATAGCGCCTAACTTGACTGCTATCGCAGGAGCTACGATAGGTGCGAGGCTCATAGCAAAAGCCGGTGGCTTGGAGAAGTTGGCGATGTTGCCTGCGAGCACTATACAGGTTTTGGGTGCTGAGAAGGCGCTCTTTAGAGCGCTGCGTACGGGTGCGCCTCCGCCTAAACATGGGATCATCTTTCAGCATAAGCTCGTTCATTCAGCCCCTCCTTGGCAGAGAGGTAAGGTAGCTAGGTCTCTTGCTGCGAAGATAGCGTTGGCTGCTAGGGTCGATGCTTATAGGGGTGAGAGGGAGGAGAGCATCGATTCGCAGCTAGAGAAGAGGATAGAGGAGATCAAAGCAAAGTATCCGAAGGCGCCTAAGCCATCTAAACAGAAGGGGGCTAAGTATGGTGCTAAGCGGAGAGGTAGGAAGTAGGCTGATAAGGTTAGAGGTTGAGGGGCAGACTAGGCTTGCCACCCTAAACTTAGCACCCGGTGTTAGTGTGTACGGGGAGAAGCTTGTGGTGGTTGAGGGCAAAGAGTATAGGATATGGGATCCGTTTCGAAGCAAGCTAGCAGCAGCTATACTCAAGGGGCTTAAGGATATAGGTCTAAGGGAGGGGTATAGTGTACTCTACTTGGGCGCATCTACAGGCACAACCCTCAGCCACGTATCAGATATAGTGGGTGAGAAAGGTGTGGTCTTTGGTGTGGAGTTCTCGGCGAGGGTTGCTCGAGAGATGATTGAGAGAGTAGTTAAACATAGAAGGAATGTTGTGCCGATAGTTGCTGACGCCAGGCATCCTAGGCTCTACCCCTCCATTTACGGTAAGGTTGATCTGGTTTACTGTGACATCGCCCAGCCAGATCAGACGGAGATAGCGGTGGAGAACTGCAGAATCTACCTTAAGAGCGAGGGGAAGCTGCTGCTGGTGGTTAAGTGTAGAAGCATAGATGTAGCGATGGAGCCGACACTTATTGTGAAGCAAGAGGTATCAAAGCTCAAGGAGAGTGGTTTCAAGATCAACCAAGTTGTTGAGCTCGAGCCATTCGATAAAGATCACGCACTCATATACGCTGAGCTGCAGAAATAGAAAAGGTATTAAGTAGAGCTAGAGGAGATTTAGAGAAGGTGAGCTCATGATTAAGGTTAGAGATGTTATGGTTTCGCCGGTAATAACGGTTGATGCAAACACCGCTATTGAAGAGGTCTGCAGAATAATGGGTGAGAAGCACATAGGTAGTGTCATCGTAACCGAGGGCGGGAAGCCGGCTGGGATCTTTACTGAAAGAGACCTTCTAACCAAAGTCCTCGTAAAAGATGTGAAGCTGTTGAAAGAGAGGGTTAAGGAGTTTATGAGCAGCCCCCTTACCGTCATCACCCCGGACTTCGAGCTAAGAGAAGCTGCTAGAATCATGACTCAACTAAAGATTAGAAGACTGCCGGTGGTGGAGGAAGGGCAGCTGCTAGGGATCATAACTTCAGCTGATATAACTCGAGCGATAGGGGAGAATCCGCTCAGCATCTAAAGTAGGTAGATGTATTTGAGTAGAAGTGCTAAACCCGCTAGATGTGTTGAATGCGGTCGCATCATACCTGAAGACGAAGCTTCTTGGAGGGTCTGCCATATGTGTGGAGACAGCATCTGCCTCGAGCACACATACTATATTCGTGTTAAACGCACAGGGCTCTACGACACATACTTTGATGTAGTCAGGGTATGTAAGAGGTGTAAGATCTAAGCCTACTTCTTGGATAAGAAGGCTCTTAGACCCTCCTGCGCCTCTGGGCTACTTATAACTAGGTTAAAGGCTGCACGCTCAAGGGTTTGCAGTGTCTCTTTATCAGAGTCTAGAGATTGGTTTACAACCTGCTTCATGAGGCGAAGGGCAAAGCCGCTCTTAGAAGCGATCTTGTTGGCCAACTCCATAGCAGCTTCCTCGAGCTTCTCATGAGGCACAACTAGGTTAACAAGCCCAGCTTCATATGCTCGCTTGGCGTCCCACCTGTCTCCTGTGTAGAGGAGCTCTTTAGCCCTTCTCAACCCTATAATACGAACAAGTCTAATGGTTGAGCCGCCACCGGGCATAAGACTTCGATTAATATGTTCGTCGCCAAAGATCGCCTGTTCTGAGGCGACGACAAGATCACAACAGAGGGTTAATTCAAGCCCCCCTGCAAGGGTGTAGCCGTTTACAGCTGCGATCACCGGCTTATCCAACCGCTCGAGTTTAAAGAAGACTTCGTCGAGCATCTGGATGTAATCAAAGAGCTCCTTCTGTTGAGTCTGCGCCATAAACTTTAGGTCTGCGCCTGCGCAGAACGCTCTACCCGATCCTGTTAACACCACAACCTTGATCTGCTGATCCTTCTCCACTTCCTCCAACGCTTGGTTTAATTCGCTGAGTAAAGTTGGGCTTAGGGCGTTTAGGGCTTCAGGTCTGTTTAATGTGATCTTCGCTACGGGTGGTTTCTTCTCCAAAATGATTTGTGTAAACGACATATACATTCGTTTCCTCGAATGCCATTCTTAAAGTTTTTGAGAAACTGTAACCCAATAGTCTGAAAGAAAGACTTTACGCATCCTTCGAATCAAACCGCACATATGTCAAGTGGGATTCGGTAACCAGCCGAACTTTCCAACCACTTATGGTGGTCTAGCTAGGTTTTGATGCTGGGTGTATGTGATCCATCTGCAACCAAACAGAATTCAGCGTGGAGATACACCGCTACCCTTTATATATTCTGGTGCAAGTCGGGGGGTAGCGACTGCACCGCTTGGGGAAAGGCTTAAATCAGTAATCAAACCAGTAAAAGAAGCGAAGAAAAGGGTCGGAATCTCACATAGAGAATTGAAAGGAGTTTTGATTTGGAGAAGCGGAGGCACATACTCGCCGTGAATCTCACATAGAGAATTGAAAGTTGTCTCATTCATAAGAGACCCGCTTGCAACAACAAGGAGAATCTCACATAGAGAATTGAAAGAGTCGGAAGAAGGTTATTCCCTCATCGTATAGTTTGCTGGCTGAATCTCACATAGAGAATTGAAAGGAGTTTTGATTTGGAGAAGCGGAGGCACATACTCGCCGTGAATCTCACATAGAGAATTGAAAGTTGTCTCATTCA
>Ga0071330_1041463_pt1 | contig 38109 bp, 25 predicted proteins | sample GBScel77sediment_FD_63802 | JGI IMG/M metagenome (GOLD analysis project Ga0071330, IMG submission 63802) | Hot spring sediment microbial communities from Great Boiling Spring, Nevada - Cellulolytic enrichment Sediment 77C v2 (version 2) | ecosystem: Environmental > Aquatic > Thermal springs >...
CGAGGCCGCCGAGGATGCCCCTCCGATGCGAGACCTTCTCACGGAATTTCGGACGTATAGCGATGATTCCGGGCAGTTGCGGATCCAAGCCCGGTGCACCGGGGTGGACTCGCCTAAGCAAGAGGTAGTTTTAGAGACTCGCGACGGGAAAGAAATTCGCGTGCCGATCCAGCAGCTTCGGGAAGCTGAGCGTTTCTTCCTCCGGAAGAGCTTTCCTGAACTTGGGGAGGAGACGTAAACGCTCGATGGTTGGCTGCGGATCTGGGACTCCTATGGCTCCGTGCTAGCTGTGGTAATACGAACTACAAGCGACCGCTGGAAATCGGGAAGGGCAAGCGGGTTGGCCAGCCTGAGCTCCTGCCAGCGGTTGTTCCACGGATCGTAGCATCGGATTGTTTTTGCTTTCTCCACTTGCCACTGTTCTGGCAGTTGGAGAAGAGCACCGCGAATTGTCTCCGGGGGCCTCCCTTCTGCCAACTCTGTTTGCCAGGTATTCTCCTTGTCTCGGCACCAGATCAAGGTGGTGCGAACACCGTGAAGAGCATAGACATATAAACGGGGGTGCTCGAGCTCGACCGCTTCAAAATGCTCCGCGGGTGGATCAAGGTGACGAACCACCTCGGCAAATCTCCCAAAATGCCACCAAAGATCGTTTTTGTCCACATAAACATCCCAGTGCCAAATGTGCCCTGGCCCGGCAGCACCCGCAAAAAACGGGGCAAAAAGGACATCGTGGAGAATTATTCCGTCGCGATCTTTCGCGTACAGCTTAAACGGGCCGGTATGGTTCGGCTCTACCGCTCCACTTTCCGCCAGCAGAATCGGCTTGGGAATACCAAAGGATCGCAAATCCTTCACGGCCTCAGCAGCCAGCACCGCCACCGGACCATGACATATTGCCCAAGAAGCTCCCAGGTCCAAGTACCGGTGTACTTGTAGGACATCATTTCCCGGCAGTTGGCACAATCTGCGATAGCGTTCTCGTTTGCCTTCGTGGTCGTAGCTTCCCAAACTTTGCATCGCAAGGTTCTTGGGAAATAAGCGGCGAAGCTCGGGCAACATCTCGGCAGACCACGGTTCCCACACGTTCGCCCGAACCGCGTCCATTTCGTTCCACAATTCCCACCCGAAAATGATCGGATCACAGTTGTACCGCTCGGCATACCAGGCCAGTTTGCGTTTGTAATGAGCCTTTCCTGCCTCGCCCAGAAAGTAATCTGCGGTGTCTTTCGCTGGTCCGCCGTTTTGAATCAAAAGCTGCGGTCTGGCAGCCCACGCCTGGGTTCCCTCACCGAGATGGCGGAAGTGTTCCGTACAAAGTTTTAGCCGGATGCCATACTTCTTCGCTAAAGCAAAGAGAGCATCGATGCGTTTTGCGCGCTCTTCGTCAAATACCCCGCAGCGGGCAGGCTCGATGTCAAAGAACGGACTGCTTAGCCAGATCCTCACAAAATTCCCGCCTTGAGCAGACAGTTTCGCAAACCACCTTTCCATCCCCGCCAACCCATCCTCGGGCGGACGGATCATATTCAGCCCAATGGGAATGTAAGGGGTGCCGTCGGAAAGCTCAAAATATCGTGGATCCCGAGGGCTAACCCGCACATAAGCAAGCTCTGTTGCAGAAGCAGTGGCCAACTGGTCAAGTATTAACAGTGTCAGAGCTACTCGGCATGTGACTCTGAGAACGATGCCTCTGTTACCAGTTTGAGGAGGATACATTGCGGGGCCTCCAAATTAAGACTTACAACACCACCCTACGGAATAAGCACACGAACGACAGTTCGAAAATCGCCGGATTCTCGATTCTTACCCCAGTATATCGGCGATGGCTTCCTCAGCGTAAGGGTAAGACCCAATACCTTCCTCTGAAATGTTGCCCGGCAGTCGGAAATGGCATGGACCCATTCCTAGGAGTGTTTATAACCCGGCGATGCTGCGAAGGCACCTTCCGTGCCCTACGCAGGTTCGGGGGACGTCGGAGTGCTCGAACGTGGCCGGGAGGCAGCGGATAAGAAGCCAATCACTCCATCACCGCAAGGATGATCGACGTTTATAGGCCGAGGAGCAAACGACCTTCAACCGCCTCAAAACAACCGATTTCAGCCACTGGATCCCGATAGCTGGGGGATTATTCAGGCTGGAGGTGCCAAATAGAGCCCCGTTTGAATTAGGTGTGAGGTTAGGCTCCAGCGAGGGCTTTTAAACTCGCACGGGGATGGAATTCGGGGAGTTCCTAATTTCCCCGGCGTTATCGAGAAAGCGGAGATCCGAGAAGCGGAGAACCTCGCTCTTATAACGCGTTGAGAAGGTTCCATAAAAACCGAGAAGGGCCCCCCGGCGGCAATCCGGCCGGGAAAACCCTTCAGTGCCCGAAAGTGGGATGTTCCCTTCGTGCCGTTTGGCGAAACTTGTTAATCCCACCACCAGTGGTTGGTGGAAAGTTGGGAGCGGATTTCTTCGCGGACTTTTGCCACTTCGCCCCGGGGGTCAGAAAGCAGGTTTTCCTCAGCCAAAGCCTTCGCAGGCTCGATTTCCACACCACCTCCAAATGGTGTCATCACCCGGGAACGTTTCACAAGGGCATTGACCGCAGTCGGAGCCGCCTTGGGAGCTGGATATGTCCGCACTGCAAATTTTTTCTCGTCGCCGAAAAATTCCATCCTCCAATCCGCCTTGCCATAGAAATCCTCTTTCTGAATGTAGGCGGCCGCTATACAAAGGTCGATCAGATTCCGCAATTGAGCAAACACCGGCGACCGCTCCGCAATAGCCGGATAACTCTTAGTGAAACTCGTAGTGAACGCTTGGCTTGCAGGATTTGCCCGGCCGGTAGCCCTCCGCTCGCCATGAACATTAACCAGCTCGTCTTCTCCGACTAGTTTCACCCCACTGCCCACTAGTTCAATAGCCAAACCATCCTCACTGCGGCGTACACACTGGTAATCCGGCACAAACCACCACCGGACCAGCATTTCTCGGGAAACCGTGGATGGATCCGCCCTATCAATAAAAGTGACCATACGAACAGGTGGCGGCTCCAGTCCGATCCCGATCATCTTCATCCGGTAATCCGCCTCTACCAACACATGGGCGAAATGGGTGTCGGGCGGAATCCCTTGGATCGTGATCTTTTGAAGGCCTACAGCGGTGCGGAGATTTTCCGCCATGTACTGAGCGACCATCGCCTCCGTACCGGCTGGGATAAACCGTCCCAGAGTGCTCAGAAATTGTTGGGCATTGGCCAGTCCTTCCGCCGTCGGGTCGATAGAACACGTAATTAAATCGGTAGGTTCTCCGCCGGGCGGAAATGCCCGCAAAGCCACCACCAAATCTTCGAGAAGAATCACAGGCCGACCGCTCGAAAGTCCGACAGCCCGATCGGCTAAATCAAACCGCCAGCCCTCGGCCGGCCCAGCCAGGACAATGTCTTTCGTCTCTGGGTAGAAGAAGACGTATCGCACCCGGAGGAGGCCAGCCAGGTAACGCATTTCATCTGTCGGGACTCCGCCGTTTTCCATCACGGCCTTTTCCAGCCGGTTGAGGGCAATCTTTCGCAGCTTGCTTGGCCGAGCTACCTCCGGGGGCAAAGTTGCTCGGGCTGCCGCTATCCGCTCCCGGGTCAGCATTCCGGTGGGATCTTGAAAGATTTGGTGCTGCAGAACACCTTGGGGATCAATCCGCACCCCAGCGACTTGTGCCTCCTGCTGCTGTTGGCTAAAGGCCGTTTGCGATACCATGCACAGAAGCAGCAGGGCTAAACTCCAGCAACCCTTTCGCATGAGCCTTCCAAAAGGAAGCATTGGTAATTTTCTCCCGATTGACAGAATCCCCAAGTTGCCCAATCCGACGGCTATTCCTTGTTAACGATGCCCCGCCAGTACCTGTCCCGCGATTCCCTGCCCTTTCGGCAAATTCCGATTAGCACGCTCCGACCTCTGATGGCCTGCTTGGCACGGGAATATTCACCCCCCAGGTCACCAGCGATTGATCATTTCGGTGGCTTTTCCCAAATATTTCGCATCCGGATTATCATTGGTCCACGAAAGCCCCCGAAAGCTCCTCGGCAAATGCCTTGCTGACCTTATTTCGCAGGGAACAATTCCCCCCAAATTAGGGATCTCCATAGCTCTCCACGATTCACTCGACCGTAATCGGCCAACTTAAGTCAGCCGTCGTGAGACCCCCCAGGAAGATCTCCGATGCTGACGTCCTACGGGCCCAAACTTCCCGGGTCGGAAGAATTCCAGCGGGAGAGCTTCTCTCTGCAAAGCTTACCTTATTCGGCGAAATAAGGTAGCGAAGATAGCCCTACCTAAAGGCTCATGATAATTGGGCAGGTTAGGCAAAGCAAGCAAAGATCCCCGTAACCATCACGGCCAACATTCCCAACATCCAGCTTCAATCCTGTTTATCCCGGAAGTGGAGCACCGGCTACCGGTCCGGCAGGAAAAGTGATATGCTAATAGGCAATTTAAGCATCGGATTGGCACAGGTGGAGAAAGGCGGCCCGATGGTTACTCGGGAGCAAGACAAAGGCAGCAGTAGGAGTATACCCTCCCCACAAAGGGAGATCCGGTAAATTCGGAACGACCGAAATTCTCGAAAATGGCTGACCCTCTCCACCGGGGAAGGAGCGTGGTTCGAATGCGGATCCTTCCGGTCCCTTGTGAATTACCCCACTTAGGGTTTTAACTTGCCGAGTAGGGCCGAACTCCCCGGAGGCCAGCTCGGGGGAGCTGACGGCCAAAAAAGGAATGAGGCCGAATCGTCCAAATCAACCGGATCCGGGGGCACGGGGATCTGGGGAAAACTGGGGAATATCTGGGAATTAACAAGGGAGGTGTAGCCGCAGGAGGTGGTTCGGTGAAAAGCTTGATAGCCTCTTTTTCTCGTCCCCTGGCAAGGATCCGGAATAACTCTGCAAAAAATCACATGGGAAGAACCGGCGGATAACCAAAAGTAGGACCCAATTCACGGGAGAAGATTCGAAGGAGGAACCAACATGGCAACCGTCTCCCCAAGCAGAATGGAAAAATGGCTGAGCGTAATCCTCAAGGCAGATCCCTCTGTGCCGAAGCTTTCGCTCGGCGAATATCTGGCGGATATTCCGAAGCTCGATAGTCTTTCGGACGTTCCTGCTGGGACTCGGGTGTTGGTCAGGGGTGACGTGGATGCCAAACCGGGTCCGAAAGTTGGGGAAGGCGATATCCGCCTCCGCTCGATGAAGGACACGCTAGAGTTTGGCCGGCAACGAGGTTGGGTCCAAGTGATCTTCGGACACATCGGCAGGAAGCCGGAGGGCTCGCTGGAGAAAGTCGCTGCCCGGATGGGAGAGATCCTCGGCTGCGAAGTGCCGTTGATTCGTGATTGGCTCGATCCTCAAACCAACACAGTCCTGCCGGAAGCCGCCGAGCAAATCGCCAAAGCTGCCCCCGGCTCGGTAATCATGTTGGAGAATACCCGCAAATATCCGATCGAACGCGTTCTTTGGGATGCCAAACCGGAGGATATCCCCAAGTTGGCCCCCTCCCTGGCCACCTTGGCTAACGAGATGGCGGAAAAGATTGCCCGCGTTTATGTTCACGAAGCATTCTCTGCCGGCAGTCTGGATAGCTCCAGTGTGGTGGTCCCGGCTGCTATGGACCGGGTAGCCATGGGCAAGTACGAGGAGCAAGAGTTCTGTGGTCCGCTCATGCAGTGCTTGGAAGCCCAAATGGTGATCTTCAGCGGGGTAAAGATTGACAAGCTCGATGATCTGGAGGCAATGATCGCCCGCGGTAAGATCCGGTACCTTCTGACTGCCGGATCGTTGGCGATGGCTCTTAAGAAGGCCGCCGCTCAGTTGGACGGAGGCGATTTCTGTATCGGTGTTCAGGAAAATCCCGCCAACAGCAAGGAGCCTTGGTACATTCCGCCGGAGCGGATCGAACAAGCCAAGCGGTTGCTCCGGGAAGGTCGGGCCAAGGGAATTCAGTTCGTTTTGCCCGTTGACTTCGTGCTGCAAGACGGGCGAGTTTCTGAGACGATTGGGCCAAATGACCAGCAACTTGATGTGGGACCGAAGACCCGCAGTCTCTTCGAAGAAACAGTCACCAAATTTATCCAGGAGAATAGCCAGGCTCCGGAAAAGGCAGTCGTGTTCCACAACGGTGTGTTTGGGCTATTCGAAGACAGCCGGTTCGAGGAAGGAACCCGCCATTTCATGGGCCAGCTAAAGCGGATGAAAGATGCCGGCATCCGGGTGTTTGTCGGTGGCGGTGAAGGCGGAACGGCTTTGGAGAAATACGGCCAGCCGGATTGGGTAACCCACAATTTCACCGCCGGGGGAACCGTGCTCAATGCTTTAGGTGCCGAGCCAGTTCCCTACCTAGTTGCCTTGCGGATGGCGGCCAAGGGCTGGTGAACTGCTTCGTTAACCCACATGCCAATTGGCTCCCGGCATAGATAGGTGTTTCTCTACCAACTCTCTAACGAATTGCAGGGTCCAATTCTGTAAGCAAAGGTTAATTCTTCGAAGTTTGCTTAGTTGCTGCCCCGGGGGGCGGTACGTGCTTGGAGTTGTTGCAATTAGAAGTCCCGGCCGAAGTAACCCCGGGTAAAAGCCGGGAGCGTTCCCCGCGGGTATGGAGGCAGCCCTCTGCTGCAGGGCCATCTACTCGTTGGCGTGATCCGGGAGAAAAGTCCGGGACACCAAAAAGCTACCAAAAACGAAGGTTAAAGGGCCTTCTGCGATAGATGAAGGGGAGGGCAAAGGCTTTTGTCGGCCCCGGGGTCTTCCGTAGTCGGTGTTGACTGAAGAAGCTGTTGTTTTTCTTTGCCGGCGGGAATTTCCCGGCCAAGGGCCTGAGTTCTTTCAATTCCTGCCCTGTCTGGGTACTGCGAGGGGAGAATCAGGCACGGGGTTTGTCAATGCTTTTAGCCTCTAACCTCTCGGGGTAGTGTGGACCTTTTGAGAACCCGGGTTTTGAAGTTGGCAAGGTCTTTCTGGTCAGAGAAGAGACGAGAGGTTTTAGAGTTTCCGGTTCCATTCTGAAGGTTAGCCGTCTGGATTGCGATAGGTTCGTTTCCGAGGGGCCCTAAGTTGAAACTGTTAGCAGCCGGACATGGTCACAGTTTCAAGAGATCCCAGTCGGCCCCGTGCACAAGGCGAATTATGGCCCCATATAGATCTGGCCGTGGCGGTTTTTGGATCGCCCGGTTAGTAGGGAGGGGCTTCGCTCCTAGCTCGAGAAGAGAGTTCTTCAAGCTCAGCAAGAAGTTGCAGAATCACGGGAGGGTCAGCCGACTGGCGGGCGGCTGCTTCTAGCTGGGCGGCTTTTACCGAAATGACAGCAAACCCGTAACTTCCCGCGGCTCCTTTTAGCTGATGGGCCAGGCGGCGAAGGCCTTCCCAATCCCCTTGTTCCGCCATCTCTCGGAGCTGTGCCAAACGTTGGGGCAAAGAACTTACGAAAAGCTCCACGAGATCCCGGAGGCCGCTATCTCGGGCCAAAGGGGAGTAAATCGGTTGAGCACTGGTTGAAGAAACTTGATCGACGATGCCCGTTGCAACACTTTGCGTCATCACGGAGTACCCCTGCTGAGTTTCTATTCCGTATCCGCTGTTGGGGAAAGGCGATCCTTCCGGGAAAACTTTGTGGCTTAGCTAGTTCGGGGTGGTCCTATTGGAAGTTTAGCCTACGGTTCTGTTAACGGAGGGCTAAGATTTACCGAGAGTGGCCATACCACCTGGTTGCCGAACCAGGAATTTAACGGGCATTGCGGAAGGTGCGGATTTGTCCGAATGGGCCCATGGTAACGGTTCGGGGACTTCAGTGCCCAGAGCAAAAATAGGGGCGGAGGATAAGAGAGAACCTTTGCCCTTCGAGTAGACCGAGGAAAGCCCGCTGGTCCTGCCTTACGGGGAACCGAACTCGGTGGTCTCAACAGTCGGCAAAATGGTTGCCCAATATGGGGATTCCTTTCCCGGGGGTTGGCGAAAGCCTCCCGGATGGGTTCGGTTGGTACCGCGAGCCATCAATATCCTCTCCCCGTGGCCAAGAAAGCCACACCACGTTGGGAACCACGAGATCTGTGGACTTTTAGAATGTGTGAACCTTCACATGTGTGAACCTTCATAAAAGAACCATCGGCATAAGGGTGCAATCCATGTGGTCGAAAATGCAGGCCGTGAGTTTTTCTCCGATTTTGTGGTTTGTGACGGTTCTTCTTGCCTTCAGCCTCATCATTTCCTCAGGTGTCAGTTACGGTGGAGCCGGTGAGGGATCCACCCCGAATACCCCTGTGAAGCCAAACGTGCTCATGATTGTAGTGGACGACCTCAACTCGTGGGTGGGATGTGTGGGCGGTCATCCGCTTGCTCAAACTCCTCACATGGATGCCTTGGCCTCTCGGGGAACGGTGTTTGTCAATGCCCACGTTCAGGCTCCGTTATGTATGCCTTCTCGAGCGAGTGTCCTAATGGGGCTTCGTCCTAGTACTACGGGACTTTACGGCTTGGAACCGTGGCTCCGGACCGTGGAACGTTGGCAGAATTGGGAAACGATGCCCCAGTATTTCCGCCGTCATGGTTATTTCACGTTAGTAGCAGGAAAAGTTTATCACTGGGTACCTCCCAAGGATCGGCCGGGAGAGTTTGACGTTTGGGGCCCTCCTGCAGGGGTAGGAGTCCGTCCTCCCAAAAAGCTCATCCCGCCCACCCCCATGGGTAACCACCCGCTGATGGATTGGGGTGTGTTTGATCACCGGGATGAAGATAAGGGGGATTGGCAGGTAGCCAGTTGGGCGGTGGAGCGGCTTCGGGAAATGCCTAAAGACCGGCCCTTCTTCATGGCCGTCGGCTTTTTCCTCCCCCATGTGCCGTGTTATGTCACGCAGAAGTGGATGGATTTATATCCAGACGATGACAACGTCCTGCCCCCAGTGTGCTGGAACGACCGAGAGGATACCCCCCGGTTCAGTTGGTATCTGCATTGGTATCTACCGGAGCCTCGGCTTCGGTGGGTGATGGAAAATAACCAATGGCGGAATTTGGTCCGAAGTTACTTGGCCTCGATTAGTTTCGTAGATTCTCAAATTGGTCGGGTCCTGCAAGCGTTGGATCAAGCAGGCTTTAGAGACAACACGATTGTTGTGCTGTGGGGAGACAACGGATATCACTTGGGAGAAAAACTGATAACCGGGAAGAATACCCTCTGGGAACCGGCGACCCGAGTCCCGCTCATTTTTGCTGGACCGAAAATCTGCCGAGGCGGTCGGTGTATTCAGCCGGTGGAACTTCTCGATATTTTCCCCACCTTAATCGAACTCTGTGGCCTACCCCCACGTTCGGACCTCGAAGGGATAAGCTTGGTACCTCAATTGACAGATCCGAGTACCCCACGAACCCGTCCGGCGATCACCACTCATAACCAAAATAATCATGCAGTCCGTTCCCTCCGTTGGCGGTATATCCGGTATGCCGATGGGTCGGAAGAATTGTACGACCTCGAAAACGACCCGCACGAATGGCATAACTTGGCTGGCGATTCACGGTATTCCGAGATTTTGGAAGAACACCGTCGGTGGTTGCCCAAGGTCAATGCTCCACCTGTGCCGGGAAGTGCCCACCGGGTGCTTACTTACGATCCGGAAACGGCACAGGCCGTTTGGGAAGGAAAACCCATTAGGCCTGACGACCCTATTCCAGAATAGAAAAGAGGGATTCAACCCAGGCATAGCATGTAGCCTCAAATTTCCTCGGGATCCGATGCCGGCAGGATTTCCGGCGAACTGAAGGTTATCGGGGCAGGGAATACCTTTGCGGATGCTGAAAATTTCAGGCACGAAAAGCCGGGACCCAAGGTAAAGATGTTTCCCCTCTAACTTGGCGATGAGTTGTGGCTTACGGAAACTGATCGTATTTCCGGGGGAATAATTCACCAGGTCACATATTTTGAACGGCCCGAGGGCCTCTTCGAGACTGCCGAGCAATCAAGTGTGTCTCTCTTCTCCTCAAAAGCTGGAAGGAAGTAGCCGAATTTGGGCCGGCAGTTTTGGGCAGCAAGTCTTCAAACCGGCGTGCTCCGGTAAAGCGGTTGCCTCAGGTGGGAAGTGACCCTTTTTGGGTTCATGTGGCAAGAGCCTTCCCGGCCATCCCTCCGGTCGAGGAGGGATACCATCTTTGAAAAAGAACATTGAAATGAGAACGTCGAAAGAAGAACGTTGTGAGGAAAGTTCGACCGTCCGGATGTTTGAGATATCCTGGATCTGTGAGATATTTCGGAGGATCCAGACTGAATTACTCGAATACTCTTGGTCACCTCTCATGGGATTGGAGTTTGCCGGGGATATCTGAGTGCTTTTTGGTAAACTGTTAAATGGTGGACAACTAACACGGCTGGATTTTCATTCGGTCAAGAGAAATCGGTAAAGTTCCGTTCTGATATGTACTTTGGTACAGGGAACTAGGAGCCTTTGAATGTGGAAAAATCATTTCAGCAAGCTGCTTAGTAGATCGGTTCCTGCCGAAACAACTCGCGGAAATTGGGGGCCTGGCCTTTCCTGTCGGCGGGTGCTTGGAATCGGCTTAGTCGGAGCGATGGTCAGTATCTTTGCTCTGGCAGGCTCCATCCTCCTAGGTGCGGAGCCTGAAACCCGGGCTAAGAATGTCATTCTCTTCATTGGCGACGGGGCAGGCTACAACACCTTCCTGGCAACGGCCATGTATCTAGGAAAATTTGACCCGAAGACGGGGAAAACACAGCTCGAGTTCGAAGGCCCGGAGTGGCTCAGGGTTGCCTGTGCCACATATCCGCTTTCTCTGAGTTCGAAGCCACAAAAAACCGGGATACAAGATCCGGAACTGGTCTACGATCCGGCGAAGGCCTGGGATAAACAAACGGGCTACCAATGGCTAACGAAGACAGCTACAGATTCTGCTGCGGCTGGGACGGCCATGGCAACCGGCCAGCTCACTTACAATAACGCCATCAATTGGAGCGACTTCGACCAGCCATTAAGCCCCACCTTGGTGGAAATTGCAAAGAAGCGAGGCAAATCCACGGGTGTGGTTACATCTGTCCAGTGGTCGCATGCTACCCCGGCAACTCTCGGAGGAGCAAAAGTTCCCAGACGAGATGACTATGAGACCATTGCCCGACAAATGCTTTCGGCTGGGGTGCTGGATGTGATCATGGGGGCTGGCCATCCTGCCTTCGATAACAACGGTCAACCTCGGTCCCCTGATCAGTACCAGTACAAATATGTGGGGGGCAAGGAGATTTGGGAGGCCCTCGAGGCTGCTCGGGCTAAACCTGAGGGGACTTACCTGGGATTTCGACCCGTAGTGACCAAAGAAGAATTTGCTGCCCTGTGTTCCGGGCCGACCCCAACCAAAGTGGTGGGAACTGCGGCGGTGGCCGACACTTTGCAGGCATCCCGGTCTCCAAGCCGCATGGAATCTCCCACCGTTACACCCCAGGGGGACAAAAAAGAAACGGGGAGTTCCTCTCAATCTAATCCGGCTGCCGGTCAGCAATCCTATGGCTCGGCTGTTGGGACTTTACCTTCCGACGATCTAACAGCAAAGCCCTTCCAACATCCTCGTGTGAAAACTGTTCCTGATTTGCCCACCATGGTTGCAGGAGCGTTGAATGTCCTGGATGATAACCCCCAGGGTTTCTTCCTCATGGTCGAAGGCGGAGCAATCGACTGGGCCAACCATGCCAACCGGCCCGATCGGATGATTGAGGAGACGATTGATTTTTTGGCCGCTATCGAGACGGTGCTCCGTTGGGTAGAAAAACACAGTAGTTGGGAGGAAACGTTGGTCATCATCACAGCGGACCACGAAACTGGTCTGATTTGGGGACCGCAGGCTGACAAAGTCCCCTTCCAACCCCTGGTCGATCATGGCCCAGGCAGAATGCCTGGACTACGATATCTTTCCACGAGGCATTCCAACAGCCTTGTGCCGCTTTTTGCCCGGGGCCCGGGGGCGGAACGGTTCCACCGATGGGTGCAGGGAGAGGATCCGGTTCGCGGACCTTATGTTCATTTGACTAGTATCTTCCACGTCATCGCCTCGGCTATCACAGGAGAACACACGGGCAAAGAAGGCCAATCTGCAACCGCCTTCGGGCTGGGAACCTATCTTTACCTTCCCGTTTTTTCCTGCGAGCCGAGTTTTCCCGCTTTGCTGGGCCTCAGGGCTCGAAACTAAAAGAGGCACCTTGTTACCCCTCGCAACTACCGGCAAAATTTCTAGCAGTAGGAAGGGTATCCCCCGGCCCCGGGTTCAAACTTGCAAGATTACGGCATCCTCCAGACCTAGAGGCATCTATGCCGACATCGGCTTCGGCAAAGCGAGGGGACAGAGGCTTTTACAATCGACGGCTCGCATTGTCCCCGCATATTTCGTTTGTGATTCCGAGCCTAGGCCCAGGAGGGGCAGAACGGGTACTTGTTTACTTAGCCCACCACTGGGCTAACCGGGGCTTTCGGCTGAGTATTATCACCCTGGAACCCAAGTCTGCCAGTTTTTACCGGCTCCCCTTAGCAGCTCACTGGATCGGATTGGGAGTCGGAGGCGAAACCTGCGGCCTGGGTAAAAAAATCGGGGCCAATTTCCGACGAATTAAAATTCTTCGGCAAATTTTCGATCGGCTTCAGCCGGATGTGATCATCTCCTTTCTGCCGGAGACCAATGTTCTGGTACTGCTGGCCAACTTCGGTCGGAAGGCCCCGGTGATTGTCACCGAGCATAGTGATCCTCGGGTTCTGCCGAGCAGGGGTACCTGGCGGATTGCCCGGATGCTCATTTATCCCGTGGCAACCCGAATCGTCTCGGTGAGTCCCGCTGTGGACAATTACTTCCAATTTCTTCCCAAAAGACAACGCCGAGTAATCCCCAACGGTATAGATTTTCAGGAAATAACCGGGACACAATTGCCTGCTCTCCACCTACCCTGGCCGCATGCGGTGGCCGCCATGGGCCGGCTGGCCCCGGAAAAAGGATTCGACTTGCTCTTGGCTGCCTTTGCCCCTCTGGCCTTGCGGCAACCCGAGTGGGGGTTGATTATCCTGGGGGAAGGCCCTCTGCGAAAGGATTTGGAAGATCTCATCAAAACCTTAGGCATCAGCTCACAAGTCCTTTTGCCAGGTGCTGTGCCGCAACCCTATGGAGTGCTGAAGCAGGCGAAGATCTTTGCCTTTCCTTCGCACTACGAAGGCTTTGGCATCGCCGTGGTGGAAGCAATGGCCTGCGGGTTACCCGTGGTAGCATCCGATTGCCGTCCAGGGCCGGGCGAACTTATCACCCCCAATGTGGACGGCATTTTGGTACCGCGGAGAAACGTCCCTGCCCTTCGCCAAGCCCTGGAACTTTTGATGGGCAACCCGGAGCTTCGCCAGAGACTAGGTTCAGCCGCCCGGCAGACGGCAGCTCAGTATGATTTGCCCAAAGTAATGCAAAAGTGGGACAATCTTTTGTCCGAACTACTACCCTCCATCCAGCGAAATCCTGCTGCCTAAGAAACGTTCGGAGTAATTTTCCAGAATGTGCAGGTCTCAGAGGGCTTCGGGCTTGTTTCCGCCGACGGTAGCTTCCAAATTAATGACTCGAGCATCAAGAGGACTTCCCTAGGGACTTCCGCGGATCGTGACTGCCCCCCTTCGCATGAAAGCTCCCTCGATTTATAAAGCAACCTGTGAGGAGAAACTGAATAACCAGTGATTGACCTGAAAGAGCAATCTTGATAACGAGTTTCATTTCGGCTTGGCCAAAGTACTTTGTGATCGGGATAACAAGTTAACCTTTCAAGAGCCTCAGCTTTTGGTGATCTTGGCAAAGGTGGACAATTACCCCATGAGTACTGTGCGAATTGGCCTGATACAACTTCGTTGTACAGAAAGCAGAGAGGAAAACCTGAGGACATCCGAAGAAATGCTCCGCCAAGCGGTGGAGCTAGGGGCTAACATCGTTTGTTTTCCCGAACTTTTCACCATGCCCTATCCTTGCCAGAACGAAGACCACCGCCAATTTGCCCGAGCGGAGTCCCTTGATGGTCCGACCGTAAGGTGGCTCAAGGAGTGCTCGGAGAAATGGTCCATCGTCGTGATCGGCTCGATTTTCGAACGTCGCGATGCAGGGCTTTACCACAACACAGCCGTGGTATGTGAACAAGGAAGGATGCTCGGGTTTTATCGGAAAACGCACATTCCTGATGACCCCTATTATTACGAAAAGTTTTACTTCACCCCGGGGGATGTAGGATATCCGGTATTTTCCACACGTTTTGGCCGGATTGCTGTGGGAGTGTGTTGGGACCAGTGGTTTCCGGAAGTGGCACGTCTTTTTGCTTTGGGCGGAGCGGAGATTCTTTTCTATCCGACGGCAATCGGCTGGCTTTTGCCCGAGAAGGAGGAATTCGGTTCCACCCAGCATGCGGCCTGGGAGACCATGCATCGCAGCCATGCAATCGCCAATGGTCTGTATGTGGCAGCTGCCAACCGCACCGGACTAGAGGGAAACATCGAATTTTGGGGCTCAAGCCTCATTTGTGATCCCAACGGAGTGGTGCTTGCTCGGGGAAGTTTCCACGAGCCGGAGGTGCTGGTGGCCGATTGCCAGTTGGAAAAGATCGACATTGTGCGAACCCATTGGCCTTTCTTACGAGACCGCCGAGTGGATACCTACGAAGGGCTTCTCCGCCGATCTTTACGCCCCTAACGGCCAGTAGCCTCTCGTTGGAGGCACCGATTCCTCAACTGCCACCAGCGATCGGGTGATGAAAATCTAAAACCTTGCCGACATGTACACTAGGGAACTCTGGATCATCGGACCGCCTTGCATAGCCCCAGTCATCAAAAATTCACGCTTGCTTTGGGAATAATTTCCTAGTTTGGCGGGATATTGCGGTTGCTGGGGATATAAGTACACAGTTGCGAGGAGTTACTCAGGGGATTCCAATACTAAATTGCTTCGGTCACTCACGATCCACGTAATTTGGCCGAAAAGTTAGGGAATTACCATCGGGGGCCCTCACCACCTCGGAAATTCCGGGTAAGTTTCCAATTGGAAGAATTTTGGGTTAACCCCGGTGTCGGTAGACTCCTGGGGAGAAAGTCACCGATGACCCTTGCTAGTTAAACCGACCAATTGGGCAAAGTTCATTTCCCTTGAAGCGGCAAGGTGGCAAGCGGTTCGTAGATAGGTCCCTCCGGGGTCAATTGGCTCGAGAAGACGATAACCTCTTCCACGTAGGTTTCCGCTCCGGAAAACTCGGCATGATCCCTGAGCAATTGGGCCAGTCGAGTCAGCCCAGGACTTGCCCGACGAACCCGACCGAGGGTCAAATGGGCTTTGAAGGGGCGACCCTCGCGGGGAAAACCCAAGGGGAGCAAAGCATTTTCCACCGAGCGGTGGAGGGCCGCCAACTGCTCCTGTCCCTCGCCAAAGCCCAGCCAAATGGTTCGCGGCCGAACCACATCCGGAAAAGCCCCAGCCCCCCGCACCAACAATGGAAAAGGCTCGACCTCCGCCACCGCTTTTTGTACCGCTTGACAAATGTGGTAGATGTCCCGGGTGAGAACCTCTCCGAGAAACTTTATCGTGATGTGGAGATTTTCCGGCTCCACCCACTTCACATCGGCATTGGCCGTCCGCAGTACATCCATGAGGCGGATGGCTCGTTCCCGAACATAGCTGTCCACATCGACGGCAATGAACGTTCGAATCCGCTCTCTCATAGCACGCTCTCTTCCTCGCGGATCAACCTATGGACACCGGTCCCTCGGCCGAAGCCTTCGCACATCCCCGCTGTAAATAAAACCTCGCCCCCAAAGATTTCTAAGAGTTACCAATTGCCAAGCTGGGACTTTCCCTATGATCAGTTGGTGAAGCTAGTCCTTTTCCCAAAATCCTTGGCTAACCGTTCCTTGGGAACTTTTCCTCCCTTAAAAACTTAGCCGGCCTCTATGGCCAAACAGGAACTTCCATCCTCCCGGCAGAAAGAAGGACTTCCGACTTTGCTGGCACCGTTATTTATCAACCACCGCCTGTCAAAAAATGATTGGCTGGGGCTGTCAACACCCGGAAGGCCGATCCGTATCATATTAACGGGTAAGGGGCTTCGAAGACAATCGAAACAGGTCCTGATAAGTACCTCGGGCTCGGGATTTTCCCGCGGAAGACTCCGGATGTCATGTTGCCAACGGACCAAGTCCCTGCCTGAGAATAAGGGCCCAAGTCAAAAAGTGCTGCAAATTGCTAGGACCGGCAAGTGTTTCCCGGTCTGGGGCTGCCGGAGGTACAGCCCCCAAGCTGGCAGTTCGCTTTTGGGGACTTCACGTCCAGTTGGGCAAGTTCGATATTCAGCCCAAACATGCAGGCCCCACTGCCTACTTAACCGCAAGACTGATTAGGGAGAAATCCGCGGTCGAGTACACATTCACTGCCCCTACTTCGCTTGATTTGGCGAAGATAAAGACTCCGCGAAAGGTCACGTGCCGGAAAGTGCCCGAGAAGAGATCTACCGAGCCTCATACCCGGTAGACGGAAGCCGATAACATAAAACCATCCCGTGAGGAATCTCACTGATCCACCGGAGGATCCAATGGCTTGCCACGAACTATCTCCGATAAATTCCCCCGGCTCCCAGATGCCGAAGACCCCTCCGGAAGGAAACACCACTGTGACCGGCGATGGAGGGGAAAGCCGGCCCTTTAAGGTTGTCATCCATCCTTGGGTCGATTTGGATGCAGCAGCCTGTGTAGCCCTGACGGGGGTATCGATCGATCAAGTGTATTTTCTTCCAGCTAATGCTGAGCAGCTGCCACCAGATCTTCGCGATGCCCGAGTCTTGGACCATCCCCTGGGGCATAAGGGGGAACTAGAAGGAGGGGAAATCCAACATGCGGCAGCGGCCTCCCTCCCGGAAGCTGCCGACCTGCAGGAGAGCGATTTTCTCCTTGAGGTCGAGGAGCAGGATACCCTCGGGTTTGCTCATCCCCGTTTTTCCCTTGCCCGGATCCTTGCCTCTCTTCGGGCCTATTACCGGGGCCAGGGACTAGAAGGGGAAGAACTGGATCGGGCCATCCTCCGGATCATGGTTCCCATGCTACAAGCCCTCATCTACACCGAGCGGCAAAATCGAACCCAACGTCAGACGGCATTGCCCCAGGTTGAAGTGGGACCCTATCGATTTGTGGTGAGAGTCGGCCGAGGAGACGAGGGGCCGGTTCACCTCCGGAACCATGCAGGGATGATCTACCAAGATGGATTTAACCTGGGGGTAGTGCGACATCCTCGACGGAAGGAAATTGACTTTCGCCTGCTTCGAGAGGATCTTCCCGGTTGGTTTATTCACCCGAGTGGTTTCATGGCCTGCTGGGGAAGTTTTAAGGCACCTGCCAACGGCCCGCCGCCTCCCGGCACTCCAAGAACGGTCCCGGAACTGGTGGAACTCCTCCGCAAATACTTCGCCACCCCCATGTTCGAGGAGCCTCCTGCCGGGGAATCTCCCGATAGCCCCGCTCCAGATCTCCCGTAAGGAACCGATACCATTAGCCCATCCTCACCGACCGGAGTTTGCTCCACCGAGCTATCCCGCAATTGCCGGTGAGAGACTGTCTTCAAATTAGGGAAACGGTCCCTGTTGAGGGGTAGGGAGAGTTTTTTCGCAACATTTTGCTGGGCTTTAAAGGACCGTCGTAAGTCGGAGGTTGCGGTAAAGCCAAAACTAAGGAAAAGCAAGTTAAAGCAACAGAAAGTTAGGGGAAAAGCAAATTAGCCTTGACTTGTTGTGGGCTCAAAACTTGCCACACGTCTGGCCACCGCGGGTCTTCTCCTCTCAGAGCTGAAGCGGTAAGGGCTGTACTACCTAGAGACCTTAGGAAGCACGGCTGCTAACATCAAACTGGCATAGCTTTGGCAATTTGAACACAGTCTCCGAGTGTTGGAGGGGCAATCCTTCCCTAAAACCTCCCGAATCGTTACTCCGACTGGGTAAGGACTCCTCGAGAACCGTAGAGTGCGGGAAAACGAAAGGCGAAATTATCGACCAATTGGGCCCATCTCCTTTGATATGTTAACTCATTCAGAGCCTCCCCGTGAGGTGCTCGGGGGTTGGGTGCCAATGAGCCACGGAGTGGGAAGTTCGCGGAGTTCTTCGCCAGGTCCCACCGAGGGCTCAACAGGCGGAGTGGGAACAGAGGCCGGGGTTTGGCCAGGGGCAAGAACCTCCCGGCGTAAGAACAACATCCGCGGATAGACGGGCTGCTTTCCCTTCGGAGTGGGAACCACGATCTCAAACTCATAGGGAACCCGGTCGATCACCCTTTGGACCACCGTCGGTGTTTCCAACCAGGTGGCATAATGGCCGCGAGCGATCTCGGCCCCTGCCCGGCAAATTTCTTCCGGGGTTCGATCCCTCCAGCCCAAGCAGTAAGCATAAGTGATCACTAAGCGATAGCGTTTTAACAATTCGGGATTGGCCACCGTTACCGTGATTTTGTTCCTCCCCGGAGCCAGGTAAGGCAAAGCCTCCTGATTATGCTGCAGGACACTGATTACCTCCAGGCGGCAGATAGGCTTGGAAAAGGTCACTCGGACCCAGTAGCGGTAAAGCCCCCGAACTTTCTCGGAAATCGACTGAGGCTGAACCTGCGTAAATTGGCGACCATCCGACGATACTTCCAAAGTTACATCTGGTGGGTCGACTTCTATCCCGGCTTTTGCCACCACATAGGGTGAACTCATGGGGATCACGATCTGGCCCGGTCGGGTTGGTTCTGCCGGCACAAGTTCCCCATTCCGTACGGTCACATTGGCGAGGCCCTCCAGGCCATCCAGAAAGGCTGGGCTTCGGAAATCGGGGGCAAAAATCAGCCGGCCGTTGGACCATGTGCGGCGGCGTTCGGTCCCGCCATAAGGCTCGAGGATCGGTCCGATCGCGGGGCAATTCCGATAATCTTTGTCTCCGCAAGTATGATGAGGTGGGTTTCGACTACCCGGGAAATACCATCCATCCGGTTCTTTATCCCAGGTCAGGTCCAGCCGATATCCAGGGGCAAGATGGATTGCCGTGGAGTAATTCGGATCATCGAAGATGATGGCACCCCAACCCCGCGGGCTTCCGGCATCGCGACTACTTCGCACACCGCTTAGGATGGACTCGGGAGAATCTCCGCAGACCAAAAGAGCCGGTGCTGTCCAATTTGCCCGGCCATCTCGAATTTCGAACCGATCGCCTGCGAAATACCACACCCGGCGAGCTTCGTCGAATACAAGTCCTTCCGTTAGCAAGGAGGGATGGGCTTTGATATCCTCTTGGCCAGCAATCGTCCACTTGCCCGCTGAGGTGGGATCGGGCATCCACAGGTAGAACTTTAAGAAGGTATCCAAGTAGTGCCACCGCCCTCCGTAGAACACTTCCACGGTGGTATGTCCCGGATTGCTCCAACCGCGATACCGCCATGGGTAACCTGCGGCCTCGAACAGGGCTGCCAGAACGGTATGCTCCCCTCCGCAAAGTGCCCATCCGTACACATTGATTAGCTTTAAGGCCGAGATCCCTCCAGGTTCCGAAGGGTACGCATGGTGGTATAACAGGTAGCGGCAAACGTTATAAAGTGCGATGGCCCGTTCGTCATCCGTTCGACATTCCCGGGTGACAGATTCCACGATCGACTTCAATGAGGAGCAATCCGGCGAGCGATCACAGGTGACTTTAATTTCACGAACGATCCCTCTCTCCTGGGCAAAAGCCGCCCGTCCCGCAGCCGAGACGCCAAGGACGGCCCCTGCAAGGAAACCCAGAGACAACCCAGCAACAAATGCCCTAAACCACCGAAGTGCCCAGGTGGGCGAGCCGGTCATGGTCCTACTCTCTCCTCAGGGCTTTTTTTAAGGGCTTCAAAAAGACCGCACGAAACCCCAACAGGGATTCCATGGAGGCTTAGCTCGATCGATAGGATCCTTCCGAGACGCCCGCCCACCACACAGAAATGTTCTAGCCCGCTCCGGGCTGTAAACCTCGATGCGGTAGGGCAGAATCCATAGATCCTCAAACCCGGGGCAAGAGGAACCGCGGCTTATCTCTTAGGAAACGGTAAAATCTACGGCCCCTCCGGAAAGTGTAAAACATTCCCTTTGGGGAAAGGCCATCCACCCGAGGAACCAGCAACAACGTCGCACCTTTCCCTTACCGGTCCCTTGATTGGGGATTTCCGGCGGTTTTGTGGGAGGCTTCCCTCAGGGACGTCTTGGCTGACCGTCAGGCTTTTCCAACTTTACTCCTCAAAAACGGCAACCCGTTTTTGCGAGGCACGCGGACGTTTAACCACCGGGACCTGAGCCCGTCGGCGGGCGGCACTGCCATTTTCGCTGAGAACGCGTTGGGCCTTTGCCAAATCGTTCACCCGGATTACGGCCAAACCGCCACTCTTTGTGCCCATCTCACCGCCGAAGGAGCAGTACGCATAATCGATGTTCAAATGCTCAGCAGCTAGACGTTCACATACTCGGCGGAAAGCCCCCGGTTGTGCTGCCACTTCCACCACGAGCACGTCCGACTGTTCGAAGGGCACATTCAGCTCCTGGAGAACCTCGGTCGCTGCTTCAAGATTGTCCGGAATAAACCGAACGGTCCCCCGGCTGCCGGAATCCATAACGCAGAGGGCGAGAAATTTCACCTTCCGCTTCGCCAGGGCAGAGAGCATAGAAGCCAGCCGACCCGGTTTGTTCACCAAGGAGACCGAGAGCTGTTTGGCCGTACGCATAGGCAACGTCCTCCTGTCTGACAATACCTCGGAAAAGATCGAGACAATCCTCCTTCCCTGGCCCAAAGCTCACGCGAGATTAGAAACCGCCTTCCTTTGGCATCTTAGCCAAGGATTCGTCAATGTCAACTTCAATCCAAAAGAAAATCGCCTTTTTCCCACCTACGGCCAAAACAATTCTACCGCTTGAACAACCCCGGGAACTTGTAGGGACCAAGCCGACCAAAAGGCCCCCACCAGGTGTGGGCGGGTTTGCTGACTCCAGTATCCACCCGCAATCCGGAAAAAACCCGGCTGAAATCCTCCGGCCAAACCGGTGGATAAATCCTCCCACCCCCAGGCCGGGCCTGGTGGCCTATCCCCGAGGTCTACCTCATCCGGGAAGAAATTCCCTTTCTCGGGGAACCGGATCCCCCAAACTGGTCTTCCCCTGGAAGGCCAGAGGCAAAGCAGTACGGCCCGCGAATGCTGCCGAAGTAAAGTTACTGGAAATGTTCCCCTGGAAAAAAACCTTCGGTTTCCAGGACAAAATCCGTACCAAATCACTTGGCCTAAGACACTCTCTTCAAATCACCGAGATTATGCCGGCTTAAAGTCCCTAAGCATTTTTTCCCTTGAAGTGCTTAGACTTTTTTCCAAGGTCTTTGACTAATACCGCCCGTACGGGTGCACCCCTGATGACAGAAAGCCCCGGGCTACCAGACATGCCTTAAGCTTTGAGGTAGAAAGAAGTTACGGCAGATTTGGCTCTTTGCTTGTTTCTGCTTTAAGAGGTCCCCACTCCACGACGGTGCCGTAAAGCCTCGCAAAAACGTTGCGAAAAAAATCTCCTTACCGGTTAATTGGGGCTCTTTTCCGAATTTGAAGACAGTCCTCTAAGCCGGGGTTCTTAAGCTCGATCTGCAAACCCACATGAGGGCTGCCACTCCAAAACATTTCGGGAACTTTTGCCCGACTATGGGCGTCAAATAACGGGGCGTTTGCGGAAAAGCCCGGGGATGACCCCCGGGGGATTGGTAGGTGAATCATTCTCAGAGATCTTCCCGGCTCACCAGCGGGTGGATCAATTCGGCCAAGAGCTTTGGGAGAGTTTGGGGAAGGAGAAAGCCCCGAACAGGCAACAACTTATCCCCACTAAACTCCCTAATTTCCAAGCCCGTCGTTAGGGTCGGGGCATAGCCCCGGAACGACTGGCCTGAGGCCGAAGGTCCACGGTGGCTAACAAGAATCGTTCAGGAAAAGGTGGCTTAAGCGGCAAACAGGGCACGGCCGAACTATTGCAAACATTCCAATGCCCTTGGACTCTCCCGAGAAAAGAGTAGGGACCTAGAGGAACCTAGAGTTCGTGGCTCAAGGCGTTTGAGGCGGAACAAGATCGGAAAGGAGTGTCACAAAAGGAGGTCGACTATGCGGGCACAGGCCAAGAAATACCGAACAGAGGAAAGGAAATCCCGATTTGCGAGCCAGGCCGGAACCATAGCTCTTTTGGCAGCTTTGGTTCTCCTGATAAGTTGGATGGGGACCATTCCGGTTCTCTTTTGGTTACCCGAGGTTTTGGACAGTGCATCGCTCAACTGGCTCAAAGATCTGGCGGGGCCTGTCGTTTATGCTCAGGGGCTGCTTTTGGTGGAAAGTGAAGAGCCGGTGCAACTACCCCGGCCGGGAATTTGGCCTCCTCGGCCGCCGATCCCTCGCCCCATTCCTCCCGTTCCTCCTCCGCGACCGGTACCACCGCCGGCCACTTATAAAGTCGATGAAATCCGGGTGCAAGCGGTAGTTCGTCACCAAACTGCCCAGGTGGAAGTCAGCCAGACTTTCCTCAACACCGGCAGCCGGCAGATGGAGGTAGTGTTCGTCTTTCCCCTGCCGTATGATGGGGCTGTAGACCGAATGACTTTCCTGGTGGATGGGAAAGAAGTGCCGGCCCGCTTGCTCCCTGCGGAGGAAGCCCGGCGGTTTTACGAGCAGATTGTCCGGCGGAGCCTGGATCCGGCCCTTCTGGAATGGATCGGCACGGGGTTGTTCCGCACGAGCGTTTTCCCGGTCCCCCCTGGGGCTAAACGCACGGTTTCCCTCCGCTATAATCAATTCCTGCGGATGCAAAATGGGCTTGTCGACTTCCTCTTCCCTTTAAGCACGGCTAAGTATACCTCTGAGCCGCTTCGTGAGCTGGCCATCCGGGTTTCTATCGAAAGTGAAGAAGAGATCAAGAATGTCTATAGTCCTACCCATACCGTTCAGATTGACCGACCGGATCCCCGCCGAGCTATTGTCCGCTATGAGGCTCGAGGAACTGTCCCCACAACCGATTTCCGCCTCTACTACGACGTGGGGCGGGATCTTGTCTCGGGCAGGCTCCTCAGCTATCGACCTCGAAGTGACGAAGACGGTTACTTCATGATTCTTGCCTCTCCATCCATTCGGGCCCGCGAGACCCAAGCGGTAGGTAAAACCGTGATCTTTGTTGTGGATCGTTCCGGGAGCATGTCCGGAAAGAAAATCGAACAAGCTCGCGAGGCTGCCAAGCAGGTACTTTCTGCCCTTCGCCCTGGAGATTTGTTCAATATCATTGCTTACGACTCCAGTGTGGAGCTATTCCGGCCGGAATTGCAGCGGTTTGATGATACCACCCGGGCTCAGGCTCTGGGATATATCGATGGGATCTATGCCGGAGGAAGTACCAACATCAACGATGCCTTGCTGAAAGCGTTGGAGCAAATTCAGGATCCGAGTCGGCCCAGCTATATCATTTTCTTGACCGATGGTTTGCCTACCGCCGGTGTAACTGGCGAAATGCAGATTGCTCAAAACGTCAAGAACGCAAACCGGCACCGCACAAGGATATTTGTCTTCGGTGTAGGTTATGACGTGAACGCCCGGCTTTTGGACCGGCTAGCCAGTGACAACTTTGGTACCTCGGCATACGTCCGGCCAGAAGAAAACATCGAAGCAGCGGTGGGGCAACTATGCCAGCGGCTCACTGCTCCGGTCGTAACAGACGTACAGGTAAGGTTTGTCTACCCGGAGGCCCGACCGGAAGACCCACCGGTGTTCTACCAAGTTTATCCCAAGGGACCGATGGATCTTTTCGCCGGGGATCAATTGGTGGTGGTGGGCCGATACCGCCGCACGGCGGCTGGTTCAGTCATCCTCAGTGGCCGGGTTGGTGAAGAGCCTTACGAGTTTTCCTTCCCCGCGGAATTGGTCAGCTCCAGCCCGGATACGACCTTAAGCTTTGTTGAGAAGCTTTGGGCTATGCGTCGAGTGGGAGATATTCTTGAGGAACTCGATCTTCGGGGCCGGAATGAAGAGCTGATCAAAGAACTTGTCCAAATTGCTACTCGGCATGGAATCCTTACGCCGTATACCTCGTTCCTGGCCGACGAGGGTGCCCGGCCAGAGTTAATGGCCGATCATTTGCGAAGAGCCCGGGAGCGGTTGGAGGCCCAAAAGGTGGCCGAGGGGAAAGCCGCCGTAGTTCAGCGGGCCATGGCATCCGGGTTGCGTCAGGCAGCCCAGGCACCTTCCGCCGAGTTCTTTGGTGGCCTTGCCCAATCATTGCGGGACATGGCACCGGCCTTGGCTGCCCCCGGTGTTTCCCAAAAAGCTTTGGAACGGGAGGAAGAGCAACTTCAGAGGAATATTCGCCAAATTGCCGACCGTACGTTTTTCCGCCGGGGTGACCGGTGGGTCCAGAGTGATCTCACCGAGGAACAGGAAAAACGGGCAATTAGAGTTCGAATGTTCACTAACGAATTCTTCGCTTTAGTCAATCGGTATGGCCGGCGGTTAACCCAGTACTTGCAAACCACCGAGCCAATGCTCGTGGAACTTGACGGCAAGGTTTACCTCTTTGAGCTTTAATCGGGAAAGCAAGGGCGGCTATCGCCCACCAGGGTGTCATCCCCTATGAAAGGCAGCCGAGGCATTTGCTGGGCAAGGACCGTTGCTTGAAAAGACGACGGAGAGCAATGCCGGCAAGGATCCAAAGTGTTCCTAAGGAAAACAACGCGACTAGTGGAGCTTTGGGCCCCACAGTAGGCCGGAACTAACCTCCTGATTTTGTGCTCTCCTGTCGATCAATCGCCCGGAGACTCCCTGCCCAAGGTACCGGGAACCGCAGGGCCAGTGGTGAACTCTTCGTCCCAAGGGTAGGAGATGCTTCCGGCGGTCCTGGTGGCAGGAAGTTGAGCCTCGCTTTGGCTGATGTGGTGACCATTGTCCACGGAAAGTCCTAGTTACCTGTCGGTGGGGGCACCCCAAGAACCGCAAACACGTTGGTATAGAGAGGAAGGTGCCGGTAGTATACTTCGAGCATGTAGATGCACAGACAGGTCACATACAACCGGCCGCCGTGCTCGGCCCAAGCATCGGGGCGGGGTTTGGAAGGATGCCAACTACCTGCTTCGCGGCCCGATTTTTCCTGGTGGGCTGGGACGACCTGCCGCATCCGCTCGTTCCATTTTCGCCAAGCATCTCCTTCCATGTGGTGACAGACTTGGGTGGCATAATACCAGTAGTATACATTTGGATTGTCATAGTCGATAAGATTTTCCGGCTGTGTGAGAAAGGCTACTCCTTCTACCAGCCGGGGATCATTTCTTCGCCAGCCAAGATACTGTCGGCATAAAAGTCCTTCCGCCGTCATAGCCAAGTTCGGTTCGTCACCCCGCTGGTAACTATATCGGGAACCTCCGCTATGGGACACTCTATCGAGGAAACGTTCGATCTTCCGGAAGGTATCCTGCGGCACCTCCAACCCTGCCATTCGGGCACTTTGGAGGGCCATCACGATCCAGCCGGTAACCGATAGATCACTATCAGCCTGGGGGCTATACCGCCAGCCGCCTTCCGGGCTTTGACTGCGGAGAAGATATTGGATCAAACGCTCCGCGGGCTCCCGAAAGCTTTCATCCTTCGTCATCCCATACAATTCACAAATGGCAATGCCACACAGTCCGTTGGTGTAAAAGCGGTGATTGAAAGGCCCCCCTTGAAAGAAGTTACCCTCACTGTCCTGTTGTTCAAGGAGCCATTTCCATCCCCGTTCCACTTGGGTACGGAATTGACCTCGGCGATGGGTGTTTCCGGCCCCTTGAAAAGCAATGAGTGCCATGGCGGTGGCCGCCACTTCATTCTCCCAATCTTCCCGAACCCCATCCGAGTAAGGGCCGCATAGACTCCACGAGCCATCTTTTCGTTGCTGGCGGGCTAACCATTGCAACCCCCGAAGGACTGCCTCCTCTGTAGTAGCGGTTCCTCCATAGGCAGCCAAAAGGGCCTTCTTCATTCCTTCCTCCCGGCCGGAAAGAGCCACTCCGATCAATTTTGCGGGTTCATCCGACGTTGTTTGAAATCCCTCTAAGCTGGTAACCGGCATTTCCGGCGGAGCGGCAAAGGGATCTTCTACCAGAGGAAGATTCTCCGGCGTGATGATTAGCTCCTGCGGAACATCCTCGGATTTCCCGATAAAGAGGGTGTCAAATTCCAACTGCTCGCCCAACTTTTCCGCGTAAATTGCCTCCAGTTCAATCTGACGTCTTCCTAAAGCCGGGAGGAAAATCAGTGCTAAGATAATCAAGATCACCGCATGGACAATAGCACTGACCAACCAAGGAGGAGCGGCAAGGAGAAGGCGATCTATCCAGGTTTCGAGGACCTCCTCCTGCTCATCCTGCTGCTCGGGAGTGCCTAGAGATTGGCCTGGCGGAAGCCGCCCCGGTGCTGCACCGCGGCCTCCTCGAGCAAACTGTCCCCCGGCCGAAGCTTTCGACGGAGCGGGTTTCCCAGAGGGAACACTGCTTTGAAACCCTTGCTGCGATCCCACCCCGCCGCCCGAAGTACCGGAGGAAACCTTTCCTGCCGCAGGAATCCGAGAAGCAAGATCTGGCGAACCCGGCCGAGGTGGTGAGGGTGCAGCCCCTGGAACATTTCGAGCCCCGGCTGGCGGCAATGATGGCAACCGCGGAGGTACCCCAGGGACCAACGGCTCTCCCGCCGGTTCCGGTACTAGCTCCGGCGGAATCGGCGGAAGCTTTTCCGGCAAACGCCCAGGTTGTTGGCCACGGTTCTTGTCACGAGGCATGACTAAAGAACTCGATCCCTACCCACCCAAACGGCAATTCAAGCATCCAAAGTGTTAAGGAAGATCCTGAATAACTCCAGGCTTGCAGGACCAGGTCCCAATTTTCGGATATTTTCCCCTCCAAGTGGGCCCTGCATCCCAGTTTATGGAAGCTGAGCACCCTCGCTAGGGAATTATTCACAGGCTCCTTAAGTAGAAGCTAAAGCCCATCCCGATAAAGGACTTTCCCCACTTGGGTCCCCGAAGACACTTTGTTTCCCCAAGAGCACAGCTATGGAAGCCTTCGGCTCAACCCCGTCTCGACTATCGTGTCTCACCATACCACTGCAGAAAAACTTGCAGGCAGCACTTTAAGAAATCCTTGGACCCAGCTTTACCGAGCCGGTTCCGAAGCACCCCCGAAAGGCGTTCGTTCCTTTGCCGATTTTGCACAAGAGCAACACTTGGGGACTTTTCATCGGGATCCCCCCCGGAACTCCGCTCTTAACCGGCTCAAATAGCGGTCCAACTCGGTGTGGACCGGTTGGGATTGGAGCACAATTAAATGCTCGGATGTTTGATCGACCACCATCCGGGCCGGTCCCCCTGCTTCCGCCCAACTTTCTCCGCCCACTTCGGCCGAGATCATCTGAAGGAGAATTTCCTCAGGAGCCGACTCCTGGCCAAATTCCCCTTTGATAGCCCGAAGGATATCTCCCACAAAATAAAACCCAATTTCCATACCATGGTTTAATGCCGATCGCGTGGTGACCTCGAAGACCGTGGGCTCTACCACCCGGTAAGCCAGCCCCAAAGGGAGGAGTAGCTGTTCCAAAGCTTGACCCAAAGGCAACTGATGAACGGTGAAGGTCACCTCGGGCTCCTGTGTTATCCCTCCCTCGGTCAACACTCGCCAGTTCACTAGGAGCTTGACATTGGCCGACTGTTCCACCTGGCGAAGGATTTTGCCTAAGGGAGCCGGCTCGAAGAAATTGACCGTGATCGGCCGGCTTAACTCTTTCTGAGCCAAAACCCACCGGCTCCGATGTCGGCCGGTACTTCCGCCGGCCTGCCGAAGAGACCGGAGGTTTTCTAGGAATCTTTCCACTTCGCGGTGGATCCAGACGGGTTGTTCGACCTCAAGCTCCGTTCCCTGAAGCCTCAACGATCCCCGACCTCCTTGCTCCTTCCAAGTTTCCGGAGCAACAAAACTCCGAACCAGCCACCCCAGGTCGGGACCGGGGGAACCTGAACCTGCGTTACCCTCATGTGGACCGGGTAAAAACCGGGCGGAGAGTAAATCTCCCACAGGGTACCGCTTGGTGACGAGGGCAGTCCTAGCCTCCTCGGGAATGGTGATGATCACATGGCCACTGTCCTCAACAATGGTCAGTCCCCCTTGGGCAACCAGCCTTTCTAGTGCCTGCCGGAAATTACCCTCCCCGACCTCAATTTCCACCGTCATAGTAGGGCTAATTCCTAAAGCGAGCATAGGTTCTAAATCGAAACTGACCGGTACATTGCTGAGCCGGGATAGGGCCCGGACAGCATCCACCATCGGTACTCGGGGAACTTTAACCCCGCGAATTTCTGTGGCCAACCGGGCTGCCACCAGCTGGGCCTGATCCTGTTGTGCCCCTTTGGGGCCAGTGGTCGGCTCGGCCGGAACGACATTCCCATCCCTCGGCCCGGTGGTTTCCTCACTCCCGCCTGGGACAGCGTGGTGGACCGATCTTTCAGTAGCCTGAGGGACACCCCACGACTGCTCCGTAAGCTCCCCATCCGCAAGATCTGAGGGCCGTGGACTGCTAGGCCGGGTAACCCCGCCAGCACTGGGGCCCCTTAGGTTTTGGGCAAGGGGCAGACTCAAAGACTCAAGGCTTCTGGGAGCCCCATCCCCCATGGCGGCCAATTGTTCCATAACAACCGGGTCGACCTCTGCCGAGATAAACCGCACCGATCCATCCGCCATGCCCACAAGCATTCCGTGGGGTTGACCACTCCCGAAGCCGTCCGGCCCATTAATGTAGGGACGTTCTGTCAACGGCCGGACGGTCGCCGGACCCCCTGCCGCCCATGGTCCTAGCCGGCCACTCACTCCCAGGATTGCAAGGGTGTTGGAAGCTCCATCCGGAATGTCTTCCAACCGCACTACCCGCTGGTAACCAAAAACTCCCGCCCGGGGATCGCTTGCCGGCAGATGGGGAGCATCGGGACCTACTCCCGCCACTCCGACGTAATGGGTTACCGGAAAACCGGCCACCATGCGGTGAGGACCTAAACTGGGATTCACTACTGCTTGCAACTGCCGCTGGGTCACAGGCCGGTTCTGCGGACTATTCCACGAATAGCCGAATTGCAGTTCCCGATACCAATCCTCCAATCCCAATTGCGGCAGAAGGAGGGCAATCCAACTTAGGCGGGTTTCTACCGGAAGGAGAGCTGCCCCGCCAGCAGCCGGCGGAAAATGCCCCGATTCTGCTCGGTATCCCTCCAACGCCGATTGAAGTCCCGCATGGCGGGAGAAATCAACTTCCAATCCTGCCATCAACCACCATCGCCGGAGGTTTTCCTCCCAAAGCTTCCAGTTTCCGGACTGGCGGGGGACCTCGACCGGTACTCCCAAACGCAGCCACACAAAATCTTCGACCACCTCCCAAGCCAACCCTTTAACCATTCCAGCGGCCAAAAGGAGAATCGTCCCCAACTGCTGCCCCTCAGGATTCCCTTGTTCCCCAAGCAAAAACTCCGATCCTTGGCCTTCCTCGCTCAACTTGGCCAAGAATTTTTGGGAAAAGTCGACCAAAGCGGCACAAGCTTCTGCCACTTGGCTAGCTGCCGTGGGGGAGGAGCAAAGGAGGCCCAGCTGGAATAGGGGCGTCGGATCCTGCCGATAAAATCCCACAATCCCCACAGGGATTCGACATAGAACTTGCCAAGCGGGAGCAACCTCCGGCCACACGTCGAACGCCCAAGTTGGCTCCTGCCAACCGCTGTCGCGGAGGTACTGCAGATCTACCACCCCCACAGCCACGGCATCTGGGGGTACATGTTTCCATAGCCGATCGAAAACCGGGCTTTCAAAACTTGCAGGAGGACCTTTCTGACGGCTCAATGCCTCTAAAAGCTCGGGTTCACCGGTCAGAACCGTTTGCGAGTCGAGCACCCCGAAGGGAAATGACCAGCTTGTGCCAGGCTGCCGCCGAAACGAGATCCCCCAAAGGCTTAGCCCGGCTGGTTCTCCCCGGAAGGCAAGGCCTTCGGCGGTGTGCTTGGGCAAAAGCCGCAGCAGAAAAAAGCCGGGGCGATCCCCAGCAAACTCCTTGCGAACCCAAAGGGTTTCGGCCAAGGCCTCCGGTTGGATCCCCAGAAGGGAGAAGGATTCGGGCCCCGCCTGTGTGCCGAACTCCCCTGACCATTGCGAAACCAAAGAGAGCACTAAGGGAGCAGGGATCACCCGAAAGTCCGCATAAACGACCATGCGGGACTGTGACGGCACCTTCTCCCACCACCACGGTCGGGGAATGGTGCCCGCATCCGAATCTGACACTCGGTCCACACTTTCCCCTTGGGCCGGTGCTCCGACTCCCTCCGGCGAAACAACCGAAGGCGAAACCGGCGGTGTTGGCCTAGAAAAGTTCCAGATCAGAACTCCGGCCAAGGCAAATACAAGTGCCGGGACCGCCGCCAGGCCCCACAAAGCCCATGCCGGCAACGACCGGGCACGCCCAACTTCGGGAAGTTGGACTGACTCCGGCACCGCCCCAGCCCCCGGGGGAAGTTTCCCCGGCATTTCTTGCCCAGAGTTTAAAAGGGGAACTGCCCTAGGGGGCTGATCCCCATCCCATCTCTCTGTGTCCGTGACCGGGATTGCAATTCGAGACGGAGGTGCCGAAGGAACTTCCTTTGCCCTTGCCCCGGCCAACTCTCTCTGGGAAGAATCCGAACTACCTATCCGAACAGAAGGTGGGGCCGATACCTCTTCGGGAAATGATTTGCCCAGCGGAGTCTCCTCCCGCCCAGGAGCCCCCTGCTCCATTAAAGCTTTGGGGGGAGGCGGAACTTCGGGGCCTCCTCCCCGTAACGTGCCCCCAGGAGTTGCCTGAGTTTCTCCCTTTTCCTCCAATTTCTCGGCGGTTTTCGGCTCGAAGTCAGCGGCTGGCTCCCCGGCAGGAGCTGCCTTCTCCGGTCCGGGCCATCCCGGCGGAGGCTCCACTTTCACCAAGCAGCCACACTTCGGGCAAATCAGTAGTTCCCCGATGGCTGCCTCGCTTCGCACTTGAAGCAATACCCCGCACGTGGTGCAGCGAATTGTGAAGAGAACGCGTCCACTCACACCTGGACTCGCCTTTGGTGAATCCCGTTTTTTTGGTCCACTCCCTGCCGCTGCTCAGTTATCCGATTTCTCCGATTTCCAGCTGTCGAGAAGCTTTTGGATGGCCTCTCGGTTGAAGTTAGCCGGGGGCGGAAAGTCTTGATTCTCCAACAACTCCTCGAGGGTGGGAGTTCGCGAAGGCACTCCGCCTTCCGGCACGTCCAATCCCGCTACCCAAACGATCGCGTTCAGAACCAGGGTCCGGAAACTGTCGTTGGCCCAATTCCAATGCCAGTGTCCCCCAGTAAATCCAAAACCCCGTCCCCCGTCAGGCCGCTGATAAACCCAGGCCACATGCTCCGGCATTCCCTTGCGAGCCCGCACCACCGGATTACCGCTGTGGGGACCGTCAGGACGTTCCCGAGTACTGTCGGGAGGAATAGCCGTCAAAACCGGGGTAACTCCCTCCATGTTCTCCCGGAATCTCATGTGGTAATACCACTCATCGTCGATCTCGAAGGGCTTGACCCCTCGGGTCACAGGATGATCCGGGAAGGAATCGAACTTCGCCCGCCAGAAGGGATTAACGGACCACCAGGTCTCGAAGTAGCCACCGATCCAATTCAAAAAGTAATTGCCCGGCTCTCCCTTCGGTACTTCCACGGCATAATGCAACATCGCGATCCCCACCCCCCGTTTGGCCAACGCGTCCAGCTTCTCCAAGTGGGGCAAAGCGGGATGGCCCCCACCGCCGTCGGAAAACACCACTACGGCATCGGCGTTGTCCAAAGCCGTGGGATCGGCAGGCCAACCGTTACGATAAACCACCGCATGAACCGGCAAACCACTTTCGTTTAGGCATTTAGCCAAAAGCAGGCAACCAGCGTTGTGTTCGTGAGAGGCGAAGCCATGGCTGGGTCGGCCGGCAATGAAAACAATCTTTTTCCGATCTTCCATCGGCAGCCGTTTCAGCCGAATGTTTCTCACCTGTACCTTCATCGGTGGCCCCACATGAAGCTGAATGGCCAATAGGCCACTCCGCCGCCGCATGGTCGTATCTTCATCTGTACATTCGCACATAAGCTGCCCGTTGATCTTGTGGACGAAGTGATATCCCTTGGCAATGATTTCGTATTCATTCCAATCCCCTTTGCGGATGACGTTTTGCAAGCTTGCCGAATCGGCAAATCTCTCCACAACCCGCGGCTTGTGTGTCTCCTCGATGACTGTCTTTTGTCCGCGGTCGGCCAAAATCCCCCGAAACCGTTCTCCGTAGAGGATTCCTGAGAACCGATCCCCCGCTTCAAAATCCGCTTGATAGCCCCCAATCACCCACTTGCCCCATTTCTCGGGATCCTCGAAGCTCCGGTACTGAAGACCACTATTGCCGGCGAAAATGCGGTATTCGAAGCGAAGGATAAAATCGTCCACTTCCCCCAACCGCCAGATCAAAAACGTGTTCTGCTTGATCGGAGTTTCGGGGGTAGTCTCTCCGGTGATTGCCCCATCTTCCACCCGCCAAAGTCGCGGATCTCCATCCCACCCTTCCAAAGTTTTGCCGTCAAAAATCGGCACAAAACCCTCTTCATCCGCCTGTTGCCCCGCGGCAACCGATCCGAGCATCCCAGACACACTTGCTAAAACAAGGCTCAGTGTACAGATGGGCACCATTACTGCCAGCCGATTCCAAATCCGCCTCACCATTGTCGCTCGATACCTCATTGCTTCATTTCTCCCGTCTTTTGGTTCCAAAGTCCTATCGCCAACCAAATTTCACAAATCATACCAAACTCTTGAGCCTCGGAAGTTCTCCGTCGTTTCCCGAGCTGTTTTTGCTCCGGAAACCGCCGAAAGTCCGACGGCATGCTTCTTCCGAACGGAGAGCTTGATCACCTTCCAAGGTGTGTTGTTACCGATGGTTTCGCGAAGCTCGAATTAAAGGCACTGCAAAAGTTCACCAAGATATTTTTTACCTTATGGCCCAGCCCGAGTTCTTTGGCTGGTGCAAGCTGTCCCTCGTTTCGAAACTCCCAGAGCACTTTACCCTCCTGGAAACGTGACACACGGCCGGTCTATAGGCACAGTGAATGCACTTCCTTCCTCCTTGCCCTTGCGAAGGTGCCTGTGGCCCTCTCTGAAATGCTCCAACCTCGATTAACCCTCAACGCTGAAATCCCGCATGCCGCAAAAGTTCCCGAAAAACCCCTAGGGGGCAAGGCCTTTGCCAGCTGCCTCCCATCCAGCAGGTGCCCGTTCCGGTGCCTTGAGAACCCCAAGGCCTTCGAAATAGCCCCGAGGAAACCCTTCCTCCCGGTGGCCTAACCAGCAAAAATGTGCTCGCTTGCCCCGTTTTCTTTTGGGCTTCTCCTAATTTCGTAGGGCTTCTTCTAAATGGTAGACTACAAGCGGCAGGGGAACACACTAGTCCCTCAAAATACCGGCGGTGCGGCTGCTTTGCAAATCCGCCGACCCCCTGATTCCAAATTCCCCCGGCCGAGCTTGCTGAGAACTTTGGCTTTCTTCGAGGAAATGCCTAGGTTAGTGATGGCCGGGGAGGGGCCGGGGCCTTACCTCCGCCGGAAACTTCCGAAAATGCCACCTGGCCCACCTCGAATCTCCACTCACCCTCAATGGCTGCTACAACGCGGGTACTGGGCCAACTAGCTAAAACTCCCGGCCTGGATCTTTCAGCCTGGGGGCAGTGCACCCCCTTCACCAGCAACCTGGCGGTGAGCCCCGATTCATTGGCCCCTTCTATCTGGCTACCCCTAAACCCCACGTCGGGTCTATGCTGGCAGGCTATCCCCGTGTGACTTCCAAACTGAAAACAGGTAGCATTCCCCCCTGTAGATAGGTACCGGATAGGGGCTATCCGAAATCCCCCGAGCGTTCGAGGCAGATTCTCCCTAAAGGGTTCCTCCAAGAGCTGGAAAACCGAAGTTCACTGTGATGACCGAGAAAGATTAGTATGAGAATTGGTACTGCTATAGGTGGGGCACAACTAATCTTAAGATCGGGATTTGGCCGATAAGATCGACTTTGCCATCCTTCCCTCGTTGGTTAGGGATTTTTCGGTGCGTGGGGGGAAGATATTCCTACCAAAATTCAACTACCCAAGCCGATAAGAATTACGCAGAATTGCCAGACTTCCTAAGTGGCTTGATTTTTTCCGGCCCTAAACCTTTACTCTTGGCCTTTACCGCGTTTTCGGCTAGCTGGTACCTGTAGGATCCACCCACAAGCGGAATGTGCGGAATAGCTCCGGGGTCAGTCGGCCTTCAGGTTCGCCAGAAGACTTTGGAGCCTCGAATACCCTCAGCCAAGCTGGCACCCCGGACATCTTGGCCCATGTCCTCGTTAGCCCAGGGCAATCCGGTTCCACAAAGTACAATTAGCAGTACGGCGAAAATTAACACACTTCGACTTAAATCCCCCTGAATGGTCCCGCCATTTAGGTCAGTAAGGGGTTTGGCAAGCACTATGATGTCCCACGGAAGCAGTTCCAGTCCCGTTCGCTCGATGGCTTGGGAACTCTCGGCGGAGTCTCTTTATGACAAATGCATGGCCTTGGCCCAAAACTTATGGTGGAGCTGGCAACCGGAGGTAATCAACCTTTTCCGTGATCTTGACCCTATCCGGTGGCGGCAGCTCGACCATAACCCGATCGCCCTTCTCAAGGAATTCACTCCCGAACGGTTGGAAGTTCGGGCCAACGAGCTGGTGCTCCACAGCCGGATCAACTATGCCTACCGGCGGCTGAAGGAGTACTTGTCGGAAACTCCCATGTGGGGCTTCAAGCATTGCGGAGTGCTGGGATCCCGGCCGGTGGCATACTTCTCCCTGGAGTTCGGAGTGCACGAATCAGTACCCATTTATTCCGGGGGCTTAGGAGTGCTCTCCGGGGACCACGTCAAAAGTGCCGGCGACCTGGGAGTTCCTATGGTCGCAGTGGGGCTTTTCTATCGGCAGGGTTACTTCAAGCAGCAGCTCGATCAAAATGGCTGGCAGCACGAGGAATATATCGATATTAAAGTGGAGAACCTCCCTCTCGAACCCGCCTTGGACAGCAAAGGTCAACCCCTGGTTGTGGCCATCGATACCCGAACGGGCAGAATTTTGGCCAAGGTCTGGCGAATGCGGGTTGGCCGGGTGAATGTGTACCTTCTCGACAGTGACGTGGAGGGCAACAGCCCCCAAGACCGCGAGCTTACCAGCCGGCTTTACGGTGGCGATCACCGCACCCGAATTCGTCAGGAGTTAATTGCAGGAGTAGGCGGGGTCCGAGCTTTGCGGGCCTTGGGCATCACCCCCGGGGTTTATCACCTCAATGAAGGCCATAGTGCTTTTGCCCCCCTCGAGGTGATTCGCCAGTACATGATTGAGAATGGGGTGGGGTTTTACGATGCCCTTCGGGTGGTGGCCCAGCAAACGGTTTTCACTACACACACCCCTGTGGCGGCAGGACACGACCGGTTTGATCCCGGGTTGGTAGAAGAGCACCTTGGCCCGCTGCGGGAAGAGTTGGGGCTATCCTTCGACCAATTCATTGGCCTGGGACGGGTGGAACCGCAAAACCACTCGGAACCATTTTGCATGACGGTCCTTGCGTTGAAGCTCTCCCGGCGGGCCAATGCCGTCAGTGCTTTGCATGGGCAAACCACTCGGCGGATGTGGGCCAATCTTTGGCCGTGGCGGGCAGAAGAAGAAATCCCCATCGGGCACATCACCAATGGTGTTCATATTCCCAGCTGGCTCGCTTGGCAGATGCAGCTCCTTTACGACAAGCATTTCCCCCCGGATTGGCGGAACCGAATGGGGGAACCGGAAGTTTGGCAGATGATCCACCAGGTGGACCCAGGTGAGTTGTGGGAGACTCACTATGCTTTGAAGAATCAACTGTTGGCTTTTGTTCGCCGCCGTCTTAGCCGGCAACTTCGGCGGCTGAAGGCCAGCGAAGAGGAAATCGAAGAAGCCCGCAATGCTCTCGACCCTGACGTGCTTACCATAGGGTTTGGCCGACGGTTCGCCACTTACAAACGGCCGAGCTTGATTCTTCGTGATTTGGATCGGTTGGCGGCCCTTGTCAACGACCCCCACCGTCCCATTCAAATTATCTTTTCTGGCAAGGCCCATCCGGCCGACTACGAAGGCAAGTTGGAAGTCCAAAAAATTGCCAACTTGCGACATGATCCCCGATTTCGGGGCAAGATTGTCTTCATTGAGGACTATGACATCAATGTGTGCCGGCACATGATTCAAGGGGTAGACGTCTGGCTCAACAACCCCCGTCGGCCGGAAGAGGCCTCCGGCACCAGCGGCCAGAAGGCACTTCTGAACGGAGCTTTAAATCTATCGATCCTCGACGGCTGGTGGGCAGAGGCCTACGATGGGACCAACGGGTTTGCCATCGGCCGAGGGGCCTCCCACTCCAACCCGGCCATTACCGATGCCCGCGATGCCGAGGCCCTTTACGAGGTTCTCGAGAAGGAGGTAATTCCTCTCTACTACGATCGAGATGCAGACGGCTTACCCCATGGCTGGATCAAGCGGATGAAAAACTCCATCAGTTCCTTAGCCTGGCGATTTAGTGCTCATCGAATGGTGGCAAACTATGTCCTCCATGCTTACTTGCCAGCCGCCGGCGGCTTAAGCTGCGATATGAACATCCGCTGAGTTGCCGGAAAGTGAGTTTCCTTCCTGAAGACCAGCCTCTTTCGAATTGAAGCCAGCCCGACCCAGCACCTTTCCACTTGCCCTCCGGGTTGGGCGGGCATTTCCGGACTGGTTAGGCTGGCATTTCCAGATTATTGGCCCCTTTTGATTGCCCTCATCGGCCGGAGTTACGGCTTGGAAGCCCTTTACTCTATAATCAGCTCTAAGCCCTCTCCTTTATAATCACCATAGTTATCTTCCTAACCGTTACCTTCTACGACCGCTAAGCTGGCACAGCTGTGGCCAGAAAAAATCCCCTTTGGTTTTAGCACTGTTAGCTTTGGTGGAAAAGCAAAGGTGACAATCTCCCAAGAGTTTCCGCGATGGATCCCCAGGCCATCTTCGAATATAAGCGAATCGTCCAACCGGACGAAATCGACGGGTTAGGGCATGCCAACAACGTGGCTTATGTTGAGTGGATGCAGGAGGCAGCCATTGCTCATTCGGCAGCGTTGGGTTGGCCCGGATCGCGATATCGCCAGTACGGGGCTGGCTGGGTAGTCCGGTCCCATCGAATCGAATATCTCCATCCCGCTAATTTAGGCGATGTGGTCGTGGTCCGGACCTGGGTAGCCACCATGGAGCGAACTCGTTCCCTACGAATGTATGAGATGGTTCGTGAGCCAGACGGCAAACTCCTTGCCCGGGCGGAAACCCTCTGGGCTTTTGTGGATTATGCCACCGGTGCAGTTCGCCGGATTCCGGCGGAAATCGCCCAGGCCTATCCTTTACCCTCTGGCCCTCCTTCCCCAAACCCATCTCCTTAGGGGTCAAGGAGTTGCACCCCGCAGCAGGCATAATTGCCGCGACTTAATCCGAAAGTGCTTCCAATGCTCCACGAGTATCGAAACTCGAACGGTATATCGCGGCCCGGTAGGTCGGATACCCATTTCCCGAGACAGTCTCGATGAGTGGTTCCCTCGGAATCCCCCATAGCAACAATTGTGTCCAACCTGTTGAAATAGACCTTTGCTAAAGGGATCACCAAACCATTTACTCCGGACATTCGAGGAGAATATTTTCGCTCGGAGTCTCCGGGTGGAAACTATTAAAAAGAGGGAGCACGTGCAAATCGGGCTTCCAAAACTTATCTGAGAACAAGTCTCATGGGAACTGCATTACAAGATCCTTTGCCTACCTGCTCGCAATGATCTGCTCGCAAGGATCTCGGTAAAACTTGTAAGGTGGGGTTCTGCCGCGACAGATCCTCAACCTTGGGGAAGATCCCCTTTCGGCGGCTTAGCTCTCCGGTCAGCTT
>Ga0071330_1081431_pt1 | contig 38083 bp, 48 predicted proteins | sample GBScel77sediment_FD_63802 | JGI IMG/M metagenome (GOLD analysis project Ga0071330, IMG submission 63802) | Hot spring sediment microbial communities from Great Boiling Spring, Nevada - Cellulolytic enrichment Sediment 77C v2 (version 2) | ecosystem: Environmental > Aquatic > Thermal springs >...
AATCTGAAGACGGCACATCTGCTTTGGATTGGCTCAATAATTCTGCTGACGTAGTTGCAGCTTAAAATGAATCTGCAGCTTCTCGAAAACATTTCCATAGTCCTCCTAAGCGCTGCCTGAGCATCTGCGGTCAGGGCATCCGCCTCGTCAAGAAATATTATCTTGAATGGTGCACCACCGATCGGAGCAGTCCTCGCAAACTCCTTGATCTTGTGTCTGACAACATCTATCCCCCTCTCATCACTTGCATTCATTTCGATGAAGTTCTCTCTCCAGGCTTCGCCAAAAAGATCCCGGGCGAGTGCTATCGCCGTAGCAGTTTTCCCTGTGCCAGGAGGACCTGAGAAAAGAAGATGTGGGATATTTTTCTTCTCAACGTAGCCCTTAAGCCTTCTTACGATCTCATCCTGGCCGACGACTTCGTCAAGAGTCCTCGGTCTGTACTTCTCGACCCAGATCTCGAACTCTTCCATTGTTCTCTGTTCGATCAGTTGTAAAAAAACCTATCGCAGGTCAGTCTTTGGACCAGCTCGAACTCTGACCAGCGCTGGAGTCCTGTCGAATTTTATGCGAAAGCCAATGTCTTCGAGGTAAGACCTCGAAAGCTTCCCCTCCCCATGTATCATCAACTCGAGAAGGTCGCTCTCATCATCCACGTCTACCGAGGAATAGAAGGAGTCGAATACCCTGCATCTGAACCCCGAGCTTCTGGCAATATTGAGGTGCTTGAGAAAGCTGCAGTAATGGTATGAAACTCTGAACCCCTTCTTTCTCACGAGGAGCATGTTTGTTCCGCCTTTCCTTCCAGGGGCGATAACGACGTCGCCTTCACAGTTCAAAAACCTCTCAAGCGTTTCAGAGTTCAACAAAGGAAGATCGGACATCACTACCGCCTTTGGCACCTCTTCAAGCTCAGAGTTTATGCAATCGTCGAGCGATCTCTCGTCTTCCACCACCTCGACCTCAAGATCCAGATCCAGTTTGGACGTCGAAATGACCTTTATTTCCAGCTCATGAGCTCTGAGAGCATTTATAACATCGATTAACATCAGCTCTGCAAGTTTTTTCCTCTCCTCTTCACTCAAAACACCGCTTAGCCTGGATTTAGGGTTTATCGGCTTGAAGGGGACAACTATCATGAGAATATCCTTTCTACAAGCCACCTTGCGTCGAATTTAACGAGGTCCTCGTATCCCTGACCAGTGCCAAGAAAGAGCACGGGTTTTTTGGTTGCGTAGGCTATCGAGATTGCGGTTCCCCCCTTCGGATCTGCGTCAATTTTTGTCAGGATGCTCCCGTCTATACCGATCATCTCGTTGAACATCCTCGCCCTTTCAACGGCGTCATTTCCTGCAATGCTCTCGTCAACAAAGATGACGAGATCGGGTTTCGTAACCCTCTTTATCTTCTCGAGCTGGTCAAGGAGGTTCTTCTTTGTGTGCATTCTTCCCGCCGTGTCTGCGAGCACTATTTCTATTCCCCTGCTTTCAGCATGCTTAATAGCGTCAAAAATGACCGCAGCCGGATCCGAGCCGGGATTGTGTTTTATAAGCCTGATCCCGAGCCTTTTTGCGTGCTCCTCGATCTGCTCTATTGCTCCAGCCCTGAAGGTGTCACCAGCAGCTATTACTAAGCTGTATTTCTCCATGAGCCTTTTAGCGACCTTAGCAATCGTGGTTGTTTTTCCCGTGCCGTTAACGCCTACGAATATGACGTTTAGCGGTCTCTTTTCCTTCAGCCTTCTGCTCACAAACTCGTCAAAATCGAACTGGTTCCTCTCAAGGATCTCGAGGAGAGTCGATTTAAGCTCGCTCTCGACGATCTTGTAAAGGCTTTCTCCTATCTTCTTCCTCCTTCCAGAAAGGTGGCTCTTAAGCTTTTCCCTTATTTCTGAGACGACTTCAAAGGCCACATCGCTTTCGAGAAGCGCTATTTCAAGCTCGTCCAAGATCTCCTCTACTTTCTCGGCGCTGATGACCACCTCTCCGCCCGCGAGAGCAGAGACTTTCTCTCCAACGCTGTCTACCTTATCCCTTAACTGCTTAAGCTTTTCCTTCAGTGCTCTGAACATTTCCCTTCTCTTTTCCCCTCGAAAGCTCTGCCAACTCCCTCTGAATCTTAGAGGCTTCGAGGGCCAGGCTTCTTAGCGTGTTAGTTGTTTCAGCGCTCGACTTCTCGACCTCCTCAAGCCTTTTCTTTATGAATTCAAGGGCGTTTTCGACGTCCTTTTCGACGACAACTCCAGAACCAATGTCCACGAGAACTTTTTTGCTCTCCCTTATGTCCGAATACGCGTAAATTCCACCACCAAGGCTTATGAGGGCGTTCACATCTCCCTCAGTGCCCTTAAGGAATTCAAGTGTAGAGATCGCCCTCCTGTACTCATTTGCAACAAGCTCGAGCTCGACCAGTCTCCTCTGCAGCAGCTCAAAATTCCTCTGAATCTGCTGCAGTATAGCAACCTTCTCCTCGATCATTCGCCCACCTTTTTTATCTCCTCAACCTTGATCAGGCATCTCTTTACCTTATGGTTGCTGCCTATGATAGACATGAGTTTTTCCAACGCCATTTTCTCGCTATTTGCATTTATCAGCTTCCTGAACCTTTTCCAGCCATCAACATCCTTAAACGATCCCCTAACCTCGAACATAGAACCACCTCACGGAAAGAGGGCTTCATCGATGATCCCCAACTCCAGACCTGTGGTGTCTCTACCAACCAAATATCCTTTCGAATTTGCCAGAATGCTCGAACCTACCATATCATTGCCAAAATTCGCGGTCCCTTTCAAAGCCTCCACACCCATGAGCTTCGATATTTTTCTCAGTTCCCACTCCGTCGCATTGGGATGCACGATGCCACCTTTATTCGTTATTACTGCAGCCATTCCAACGGTCTTGATTCCCCCAATCGTTCCCCGGGATATTTCTATTCCGAGGAATTCGCTGATCTCTTCAATCGTATCTGAATCCAAATCGGGATGAGAAATTCCCCCTCTGTCGTTAACACAGAAATTATTGCCCAGACATGTCATCGGAGTGTTCACGACTTTCACTTCAACCTTACTCCTCAGTTTTTCCAGCTCCTTGCCCGTGATCCCGCTGCAGACTACGACTCCACTTGAGTTGACCACCACCATTGCCCCAACCAGTTCTGAACCAGCCACGGTGGTCGATACAACCTCGACACCCAGAGTTTCCCTCAAGGAGGATTCGAGCTTTTCGTCTGGGACTCCAATTACTGCGAAATCCTCAGAGACTTTTGCATAAAGTCCAATGAGCGGATTTCCGCGAACTGCAAGAAGCTTCATGCAAGTTCAACTTCGACGATACCGTCGTCGAACTTTACCGCCCTGACTTTAATCCTCGCTGGAGCCCATTTAGCTCCTCTGCTCCAGAGAAACTCGTTCACCTTCTCGTTAAGCTTAACGTTTTCAGGAGGGACTTTCATGTGCCTGCTCAGAAAATTTCTGAGATACTTTGTAGCCTTCTTGGCTCTGAGCCACCTCGGATATCCGACAAGCTTCTGCCTGAGCCTGAGAGAATATACCCTCTCAATCTGAATGTTCGCCATATCCCCACCTCAGACCTTCAGCTTCCTCCTTCTCCAGTACCTCCTCTTGGGACTGCCGAAGACTCTCCTTCCAGTTTTGATCGTAACCCAAACGGGTGCACGAACGTTCTGTTTCAGGGCTTTGGCGAGCCTCAACTTAACACCGAGTGTCTTCTTCCCCATACCATCACTTCCTGACGATTTTCGTTTCCCTCTTCTTCTGTACCCTCTTCAAAATCTCGACGAGCATTTCGTCGGAGATCTTGCTCTGAATTCTACCAGCCTGGGCAAGATAGACGAGCTGGGTTTCAACAGCCTCTGCAATATCGGGATGAGCCAGTTTAAGTCTCGCAAGTCTCTCCCTCGCCTCAGGCTCCAAAATTGCTCTCATTATTGCCTGCTTCTGGGCTTCATACTGTCTTCTCAACTCCTCCTGCTTTCTAAGCTCTTCCAACTCTCTCTGTCTCTGGATTTCGAGAAGTTTTCTTCTCCTTATTTCTTCCAGCTCGTCCATCTGTTTCACCTCAATACTTTTTAAGCTCAGGAATCGTTTTTGACAGCTCCGCTTTCAACTCGAGAGCGATTTTATCCAGATAAGCCCTGCCGGCTGGAGTTAAAACCCTTCCCTCTGAAGTCCTCTTAACGAAGCCCAGCTGCTCGAGCTGTTGCAGCGCATTTCTTATCACCGCTCCACTTCCCTTTCTGAAGTGCGCAGGCCTCACTCCGCGCCTTTTTCTTCCGCCGTAATAGCTCCTGAGCCTCTCGATTCCTACGGGTCCATCGATGTAGATCCGCCTGAAAATCGATGCAAGCCTCGTATACCACCAGTCACTCTGCTCTGGAGCTCTTTCCCTGCTCACCCCTGTTTTAACGAACTTCGCCCACTCTGGCGGGGAAACTGCGTCCTTCAATTTTTCTGCAACCCTGCTTATCAGCAGATCCGCGGGGACGTCATACACACTCATCCCTTTCACCTCTCCAAGGTTATCACAAATCCCCTAAGGTCGATCACCCGGCATTTAAGTCTCTCAGCTAGCTCCTTCACAACCAAATCCTTTTCTTTCCTCCCATCGAAATTCCTGAGCAATTTTACCTTCACAGTTCCCCTCTTTTCAAGTTGGAAATTTATTTCGTTTATTAAACTTTCCGTTATTCCATTCTTCCCGACGTTGATCTTTAACGTTTCCATTTCCCGATCCCTCACTCTCAACTAAAAAATTTTTTCATGGAAAGAGGGGCGGAATCTTAAGCCCTACCCACTCTTCCAAGCCAAACATCAGGTTCATGTTCTGTATCGCCTGTCCACTCGCACCTTTAACCATGTTGTCAATTGCAGAAATTGCCACAACTCTCTCTCCGTCCGAGAAAAGCGCTATGTCGCAGAAATTGCTCCCTCTAACCTGAGCCAGTTTCACCTCGTCCTGGAGCCTGACGAAATAGCAGCCTCTGTAAAATTCCTCGTAGACTCTGTAAAGCTCGTCTCTGCTCAACTCTCCTCTCAGAAACACGTGGGCATTCGTAAGAATCCCTCTCGAGCCGGGAAAAACCTGGGGTGTGAAGGAAATTCTCAGGCCCTTCTGAAATCTCGAAAGCTCCTGCAGAATTTCAGGAAAGTGCCTGTGATCGGTTACCTTGTAGGGCACCACAGATTCATGAAGATTCGGGTAATGCGTGAAGTCTGAAGGACTCTCACCAGCCCCTGTGATGCCGCTCTTGCAATCGAAAACAACTCTCTCAATAAGCTCGAGCTTCGCGAGCGGTGCTACGGCAAGTATCACTCCAGTCGGATAACATCCGGGATTTGCCACGAGATTTGCTTTCCTTATCTCATCCCTGTGTAGCTCCGGGATTCCGTAAACAGCTTCCAAGTAGCCCGTGTGCTTTTTGCCGTATGTCTTTTCGTAAACCTCCTTCGATAGTCGATAATCGGCAGAAAGGTCCACAACCCTCACACCAACCTCGAGAAGCTGAGGCGCGTAGACCATTGCCTCTCCGTGCGGAACCGCAGTGAAAACCAGATCGCAGTCAGAGAAATTCCCTATTTCGGGTGCGCAGAATTTCAAATCATAAAAACCCTTCAGGAATTTGTGCACTTTCCATATCTCCTTACCCTCAAATCTCCTTGATGAGGCCTTAATGACCTCAGCTTCTGGATGCATCACTAAAAGCCTGAGAAGTTCCCCTCCAGTGTAGCCACTCGCGCCCACAATCCCGATTTTCATGGCAAAAGTTTGAGTTGCTAAATATAGTCTTTTCTACATGCAAAAAATTTAAATAAAAATCGACATTATCCTTTAAGGGTGCCAGAATGAGGTTCTTCGTCATAGGCTTCGGTCAGGCTGGAGGAAAAATCTTGGACATGTTCATCGAGAATGAAAAGATGAGAGGATCGAACATTCGAATGAGATGGCTTGCTGTAAACTCTGCAAGAGCGGATTTACTCGGGCTGAAGCACGTTCCCATGCAGGATCGAATACTGATCGGACAAACAATCGTTAAGGGTCACGGCGTCGGAACGGATAACAAGCTCGGCGCTAAGATAACGCAGGACGAGATTGAGACCATACTCAACGCGATCGATGAGAGAGGGACACACGATCTCGATGCATTTCTGATAATTGCAGGTCTTGGCGGAGGAACAGGCAGTGGAGGAGCACCAGTTCTCGCAAAACATCTATCGGAAATGTACTCCGAGCCGGTTTATGCATTCGGAATTCTCCCAGCTCCTGAAGAGGGAAAGCTTTACTCGTTAAACGCTGCCAGGAGCATGATCTCGCTGATGAAATACGTTGACAATCTCATCCTTTTCGACAACGGTGCCTGGAAATTCGAGGGTATGAGCCTCAGGGAGTCCTTTGCCAAAATCAACGATGAAATCGTTCGTAGAATAGCTCTGCTTGCAAGGGCAGGAGAGCCGTTGGAAGGGGAAAGCGTTGGCGAATTGGTTGTTGACAGCAGCGAGGTTATCAACACGCTCAAGGGAGGGGGAATAAGTTCCATAGGCTATGCAACGAGTCTCGCAGAGACCGAACAAAAGAGAGGATTTTCCTTTTTCAAGAGGAAGAGGGAGGAGCAGCTTGAAACGATCGAAAGCGATAAAGCTATAAAAATAGCTTCTCTCGTGAAAAGAGCCGCACTCGGCAGACTCACGCTTCCGTGCAATATAAGCAGTGCCGAAAGGGCCTTAATCCTAATCGCAGGTCCTCCAGAGCACTTGGACAGAAAAGGCCTCGAAAAGGCAAAGTTGTGGCTCGAGGAACAGATAGCTGGCGTGGAGGTCAGAGCGGGAGATTATCCGACGAGAAGGACGAAGTATGTAGCCGCCTTAGTAGTTCTGGCCAACGTTACCGATGCACCGAGGGTAAAGGAATTGCAGCAGCTTGCTATTGAAGCCAAAGAAGGAATTGAGACTGCGGAAAAGGAAAGAGTAGAGAAGACGATCAGTCTCTTCGACGAGGACATCGAGCCCCTGATATGAGAGGGTAAAGGAATTGCAGCAGCTTGCTATTGAAGCCAAAGAAGGAATTGAGACTGCGGAAAAGGAAAGAGTAGAGAAGACGATCAGTCTCTTCGACGAGGACATCGAGCCCCTGATATGAGGCTGATCGTAGCCCTTACTGGGGCAAGCGGTCAGATAGTCGGGATCAGGCTAATCGAGAGGCTTATATCCAAGGGAATCGAAGTTTACGCTGTAGCATCAAGGGCGGCAAAGCTGACGATGAAAGTCGAAACTGAATACGATGAAGTTTACCTCAGGGAGTTAGCCACCAAATACTACGACGAAGACGAAATCCATGCTCCGTTCTCAAGCGGAAGCTTCAGGCATGACGGAATGGCCATCGTGCCCTGCACCATGAAGACAGCAGCGAGCGTTGCCTACGGCATTACAGACAATTTGATCACAAGGGCGGCGGATGTGACGCTGAAAGAGAGGAGACCTCTCGTTTTAGCCGTCAGAGAGACACCGCTTCACAAAGGGCATCTATCAGCCCTTTTAAGGCTTTCTGAGCTAGGTGCAATCATTTATCCACTCGTATTGTCCTTTTACTCCAAACCAAAAAGCATCGATGAGCTAATCGATTTTCTTGTTTCAAGAATAATGGAACAACTTGGACTCGAGGTCGATTACAGGAGATGGGAATGAAATCATTGATGGTGGGCGGAACAACGAGCAGCGCTGGAAAAACTCTGCTAACAATGGCTATTTGCAGAATTCTCGCAAAGAAGGGTTACGATGTTGCGCCATTTAAGGCCCAGAACATGAGCCTGAATTCTTTCGTAACTAAGAAGGGAAAGGAAATTGCGATTGCCCAGGCGATGCAGGCTTTTGCAGCAGGAATTGAGCCTGATGAGAGAATGAATCCAGTACTGCTCAAACCAAAGGGAAATTTTGTTTCCCAGCTTGTCGTTCTCGGGGAAGCTGTGGGCGATTTTGATTCGAGGGATTACTACAGGAAAATTCCCGAACTCAAAAAGGTCGTTGAAGATGCCTACAACAGCCTTGCGGAGGAATACGAGATCGTCGTGATTGAAGGGGCTGGAGGAATGGCCGAGATAAACCTCTACGAGAGAGATCTTGCAAACATACACATCGCTCGACATGCTAAGCCTGCGATTATTATCGTAAGCGACATTGATCGGGGCGGGGTCTTTGCCTCGCTTTACGGAACCTATGCTCTGCTGCCTGAAGATATAAGGCGGCTCGTCGTGGGTTTCGTGATCAACAGACTCCGTGGCTCGGAGGAGTTTCTTTTTGATGGAATAAGAAGGCTCGAAGCGTTATGCAACGTACCAGTTCTCGGAATAATTCCCTTCCTTGACTCAGAATTCCCTTCAGAGGACTCGCTGAACATCGAAGAATGGAATGGCTCTGGGCTCGTAGGGATCGTTCGCCTTCCGAGGATTTCGAATTTCACGGATTTCGAACCCCTGAGGGGAATCGCAAGATTCCTTGATTTAAAGGAAAGGGCCGATTGCGAGGTCCTGATAATACCCGGAAGCAAGGACACGATTGCCGACCTAAAGGCCTTGAAGGATTCGCCGCTCTTCGATTATATCAAAAGGATAGCAGGAGAGAAGCCGATAATAGGAATCTGCGGAGGTTACCAGATGATGGGAAGGGAGCTGATCGACTGCGGCGTGGAGCACGGAATGCTCAGAGTTAAGGGGCTCGGTTTGCTTGAAGCTGAAACGAAGTTCGAGCAGTATAAAAAAAGGACGGTTCAGGTTAGAAAAAGGGTCACAGGCGATGCAGAGATCCTAAGAAAAATAAGGGGCGAAACTGTCTGGGGTTACGAGATCCACAAGGGGGTCACGACCTCAAATAGGCCCGTTTTCGAGGATGATGGCTGTCAGAGCGAGGACGGGATGTGCTGGGGTACTTATCTTCACGGACTCTTCTGGAACGAGAACATGATGAAAGCTCTTGGAGATTACTTGGGATTAAAGCTCGAACCAAGAGACAACTTCGACTTTCTGGCTTTTGAGGTTGAAAAAAGGCTTAAGCTTTCAGATTTGCTCTCGAAGATATCTGTAGGCTGAATGAGCCGCGATCGCTCCATCTCCGCATGCTGTCACGACCTGCTTAAGCGGATTGTTGCAGCAATCTCCGGCGGCGAAAACCCCCTTTACGTTCGTCCTCTGCTCCCTGTCCACCTTAATGTATCCTAGGGAGTCTCTCTCGACGCCCAGTTCTGCTACGAGATCTGTTGCGGGCCTCATGCCAACGGCAATGAAGATCCCGTCGGTTTCCAAGATTGCCTCCTCATTCTTACCTCTGAAGAACACTGCAGCCCTTTCTACCTTTCCGCTGCCTTCAATTCTCCTGAGAGTTGCGTTTGAAATGATTTCAATACCTCTCTTCAAAGCTTCCTCGATCATGACCCTTTCTGCCCTTAATGGCGCTCTCGAAAGAAGCATAACCTTGCAACCTATGTCGTGAAGGTAAATTGCGTCGCTTAAAGCTTCCTTTCCGCTACCGTAGACGATAACCTTCTTTCCCCTGAAGAAGTTTCCGTCGCAGGTTGCACAGTAGCTAACGCCCCTTCCGATGAAATCCTTTTCTCCTTCAACGTTAGCTTCGGGGTGCTTTCCGCCAGTTGCGATGATGACAGCCTTAGCCTCGTATTCGTTTTCCCCGAGAAGAAGGAAATTATCTCCCTTTCTAAGGACCTTCTCGATCTTCTCCATCTTTCCTTCAGCTCCAGCTTTCAATGCCTGCTGCTTCATTCTATCCAGCAGATCGATACCCTTTCCTTCAAATCCAGGATAGTTTTCGATCTTTCCAGCCAGAGAGAGCTGCGAAACCGGATCGAAGCTTTCGAAGAATACAGTCCTCAGCCCGTACCTTGCACAGTATATAGCCGCCGTGAGTCCGGCGGGACCCCCTCCTACTATCGCGACCTCGAACATGCGAATATCACAGGATGAAATTAGATAAAACTTTGCGGTAAATTTTTAAAACCCAAAAATCAGTGATAATCATGGACAGACGGATTTACCTTGCCTCCCTCCTCGTGCTATGTTCAGTTGTCCCCTCGGCTCTTGGAGGCACAATCGCCGAGCTTTTCACAAGCTTTTACTCCCTTTCAGTGGCAGTCCTGTCATTACTCTTAGCCCTTCTCATTCACAGAACCTCCGATGGGGAAGCAAAGACCTTCATGAAATACCTCTCGCTTACTCTCGCCTTCCAGTTCCTCTACCTGAGCCTTACCACAAACATGCTGCTCAATCGCCATTTCGCGCTAACTCTGGAAGTTTTTGTCGCTGCGGTGTTCTCTTATTTCTCAATCCTCGCATATGGAATCAGAAAGCTGGCTGTTGAATTTAAATTTCTCACACCAAAAAGACTCGCGATTCCCGTGCTCGTTTCCTCTGCGGTTTTAATAACAATTATGGTATACTCAAAGCCCGATGCGATGCTTTGGCTTTTGCTCCTCGACCTGGCCGTGGTTTTTATTTTCCTCAGCCTTCTCGCAATATACGCGAAGGCTGAAAACTACATCTACTGGCTAATGGTCTCAGTTGCCTTTCTACTTCAGTTCCCAGCCAAAATATTGATGAGCCTGAGCAACTACGACGTGAGTTACCTTTACACGATTCCAGCCGCTCTTTACAACCTTTCTCTTTCAACGTTCCTTTTCTGCCTTTACGAGATCCATCGCAGAAAGGTCAAGATACCCAGCCTGAGTGAGCTTGAGGAGAGGGTTAAAAACTACGAAACTCTACTTGACAGGATAAACGAGCTAAAGGAGGCTTTCAGACTGATGAATCAGGCTTTAAGATACGACGTGCTCAAAAAGCTCCAGATAATATCGGGCTACGTTGAGAGCTACGAGATCACGAACGACTCGAGATTTCTGCAGAAGGCAATTGAGAACGTGAAGGAGTGCGCAGAATACGTGGAGAAGATAGGTTCTCTTGACAGCGTCATAAGCGCTGATAAGGTAGAAATAAGACCCGTTAACGTAAAAAGAGTTGTCGAAGAACTCAGGGCAAACTACGAAATCCCGATCATCGTAAAGGGTTCCTGCGTGGCAATGGCAGACGAAGCTCTGTCGCTCGTGCTCGAGAATCTCATCGAAAATGCCGTTCGCCACAGTGGAACGGATCGGATCGAGATCGTTCTGAGCGAGGTCGCGGGCGAGGCTGAGATTCGAGTTATTGACTACGGCACTGGAATTCCTGAGGATGTTAAGAAGAGGCTTTTCGAAAAGGCCTTTCGATACGGCGAAACTGCTGGATTGGGGTTGGGGCTTTACATCGTAAAGAAGATCGTTGAGAGGTATGGGGGAAAGGTTTGGGTTGAGGACACAAAGCCGAAAGGAGCCACTTTCGTCATCAGGCTGAGGACTACTCAAACCTCAGAGCCTCAATAGGCTCGAGCCTGCTCGCCTTCCATGCAGGATAGAGGCCGCTCAGGATCGAGGTTAGAATGCCAACCGAGAATCCCAGAAAAATGTATCCTACGGTTGAAAGCTGGAAAACGTACTTCGTTTCACCGATTATGAGGTAGTTAATTCCAGCGCCAGCAGCAACGCTCAGAATGGAACCTGCAGAGCTCCCTAAGAGCCCGAGAATGAGTGCTTCCATCAAAAAAATTCTGAGAACTGCTGTCCTCTGAGCTCCGATAGCCCTCATGATCCCGATCTCCTTGGTTCTCTCGATCGTTGACATCAGCATGATGTTCAGAATGCTCACACCCGCGACGAGCAAAGAAATGCTCGCTATTGCCATCAGGAAAAGATTTATCTGGCTGAAAGCCTGAGATATCAGTTCCAGTATCATTTTCATCTCGAAGACCGAAACCTTTTCTTCTTTGGCGTTCACCTTCTCCTCTATCTCCTTCTTCACTCTGCCGACTTCTTCGAGCTTCTTAACCTTTACGATCAAACTCGAGTAACCCGCGCTGGAAAGCCTTTCAAAGTCCTCGTAGGAAACGATCACAGCGAAATTTGGATTCAGATCGTAGCGCATTCCGGTATCTTCAAGGATTCCGACGATTTTGAATTCAAGTCCGTTTATACTGATCCTTGAACCCGTTTTTAGCTCGTAAAGTCTTGCAAATGAATTTCCGACCACGCAGCCCCTATCCAAGTTTATAGTTCCCTTCTCAACCCTAAACATCTCCTTCACGTCTCCCTCGGCCAAACCGTAAACCGTGGCGTAGGTTCGCTTATCTTTTAGTTCAACGAGAAGGTAATCCGATTTAACCGCGATTGCTCTTTCGACGCCGGAGATCTTCTTTATCCTGGCGATGTCCTTCTCCTCAAGATATCTGTAGCCCTTCTGATAGTTCGGGCTCACAATGAGCTCGTTCGCAACATCCTTGAAGTTCTCCAAGACGGCCGACTTCAGGCTCTCGCCAAAAATACCTATCGCCGAGATTGCCATCACTCCAATTAGAATTCCGACTACGGCGAGAACGCTCCTTATTTTTGCCCTCTTCAGATTCCTCTTTGCGAGCTCGAAATACATCCGATCACTTTCTACGGGCCCTAAGGGCAACGTAGATTACGAAGGAAACGATCAAGATCGAGGCAATTGCAGCAACATACATCGGCAAGGGACTCGATTCCTTTCTCTCAACTTTCTCCGCTTTCACCATTTCTGAAATTGAAAAGCTATCTCCTGCCTCGTTCCACCATGTAAGCATCACTGTTGCCTCTGCACAGGAAGTTTCGAGGTCGAAGGTTTCGTAGTCGTTCGCGTCGATCTCTCCTATGTAGTAATCTGCTCTCTCCTCGTCGCAAAATGCAGATACCTTAGCGTTGATGGCGCTTCTGTGGCCGTAATTTATAACTTCACCCGAAATCTTAGTCTTCCCGAAAACCGGAGTTTTCTGCAGGTTAACGATCTGAAGCGCGTGGGAATCCAAAACACTAAGGCTCAGCTTCTCAAGCTTCTCATGCACTTCTCCAAAAAAGTCCTTGTAGGTGATCCTTGCGACGATCTCGGCAACTCCGCTCTCTCTCGGACTGAAAATGAAATTCAAGATCTTTTTATCCCCAGCCAAGAGTTTTTCTACCTTCGCAGTGCTCTGCGAAAACTTTCCATTACCCGATAGCTGCACAGCCAAGCTGTAGATCTCGTCGCTTCTCAGATTCGCAATTTCGACCGAGAGATTCATGGCCTCGCCGATGTATAGAACGTCCTTCGAGGTCAGCAAATTGACCGAAATTCCCTTCGATGGCAGGTAGTTGACCTTTACCTCCTTTTCAATTTCATGATAGCTCCTTCCGTTGTAAAATGAAACCATGAACTTCAGGTGTTCTTCTTCACCCACTCTGAACTGAAACTCTGCCGCTCCGTCGAGATTTCCGAGGAAGAAGGTTTTTGGAGAGGCGTTGAACAATGCATCCACCCTGACATTTCTGAGAGGCACGGGGGAGGAGATGAGCAGTTTAGCGTAGTTCACCTCTCCGCTGTACAAGGGAGAAGAGAGGGATATTTCGGGAAACCTGTCGTCAACCACCAGCTCAATGGTCTGCGTGAATGAACCCTCGCTTGTGGAGACGACCATGTATGCGTTCTGTCTTCCCACATCTGGAGATTTCATTGAAACCTTTACCGTAAAAACTCCCCCAGGAGACAGGTTCCCCACGTTCTGAAAGCTCGACGGCTCTACCTGGATTCTCTTAGAGTAAAAGGAGATCGAGCTTATCTCAATCGGATTAGCTCCGCTATTCTTAATCGTAATGACGCAGTCCGCATAGCCGTTGGGAAGAACGATCTCAGGCGTTATCTGATAGCTTATCGTCAGTGCGGAAGCTTCCGCGATTAGAGTGGCAAACAGAACCCCAAAAATGATAGTAAGGCGCATAGTAGAAATGAATAGGAGGAGTTAAAAATCTTTCTTAGAGTCTTTCGGGTAACGAATGCGGCAGCCCGGTCCTTGCTCCAACGTGCTGAATGCAGAGCGAGGCGACGTAATTCCCGATTTTTCCGCAATATTCCAAATCTCTCCCCTTTAGGTATCCATAAAGGAATCCGGCATTGAAAGCATCCCCAGCTCCCGTCGTGTCGACGACATCAACTATGAAAGGCCTTACCGTAATCTCCTTCTCGGCTGTTTTTATCCAGCAACCCTCTGCTCCGAGCTTAACAACCACGATCTCGACTCCGAGTTCCAAGCATTTTTCAGCTGCATTTCTGAAATCCGTTCCAAGCATCTTCTCGATCTCAAACCTGTTCGGGAGGAAAATGGTCGTTCTTTTCATTATCGGAAGCATGTCTCTTAGTCCTCTCTCGGCATAGGGCATTCCCGGATCGAAGCTAACCAATTCAAACTCCTCCACGATCTTCTTCTGCGAGTTGAGAGATTCAAGACCGTTCTTGCAGATGAAGGAGGTGAGGTGAATTAGCTCGAACTTCTTAACGAAACCTATATCGATTTCCTCATATTTAATCGTGTCGTTCACCCCTGGATCCACGAGAATCGCCCTATTCCCGCTGTCATCGACGAATACCATCGCCGTTCCGCTTCTTCCTTTTGCCCTGATAACTGCTTTCGTTTCAACTCCTTCTTTTCTGAGATCCTCGAGAAGGACCTGCCCTTCGGAATCGTCGCCGACTTTACCTATGTAGGCACTCTTAATACCCAATCTCGAAAGCCCCACGATCGTGTTTGCCGCACTGCCCCCTGGAGACATCTGCAGGTCCCGAACAAAGCCCTCCTCGTCTTTTCCTGGAATCTTGTCAACCCTGTAGATTTTATCCAGATTTAAAGCCCCAAACCCAATTGCGCTACTCAAGACTGATCGCCTCGTTTGGACAAACGTCGACACAGCTTCCGCATTCGGTGCAGATGTCCTCGTCCACGTGTGCGTAGTCGTTAAGCTCTATCGCTCCAACTGGGCACTCATCTACGCAATTCCCGCATCCATCGCATTTGAGCTTATCAACAACCGCAGGCATAGCTTTCATAGGCTTTCGCTATTTATAAGCTTCTTTCACTTCTGTGAGTTAAATTTAAATCTAATAATTCTACATCTATCATGGACTACGCGAGATTTGGAATTCCAAAGCTTGATGAGTATCTTGGCGGCGGCTTGGATAGGAATTCTATAAGTCTGATAATTGGGAGAAGCGGAATAGGTAAGACGATCTTAGCTTCTCATTGGGCTGCAGAGGGAGTTAGAAATGGCGAGACGGTCATTTACATCTCAACTACGATGAACAAGTACAACTGCAGGGACTACCTATCTCGCTTCAGCTTCATGAAGGACGTTTACGATAAGATCCACTGGCGATTCATAAGGGTTGAGCCCAAGTATCTGCTCCCGATGACAAAGGAGAAGGTTAAAGAAGGATTGGATGCTACTTACGGCATTCCGGCAGAGCAAATCGACAGGGTAGTCTTTGATTCATGCACTGACCTGGACAAAACGCTCGCGGATCCAGTGCTCTACAGAAGGGCAATAAGGTATATGGCGGATCTCGCGTACAAATACCAAGTTACTGCGCTCTGGGTTGAGGAGGCTCCGATGAGCGGTGAATGGAGCGAGACGAAGAATTTCGTCGAGACAGTTTTGTTCATGGATATCCTGAGGATTCCAGAAGGCTATGCAAGAGCGATGAGGATCCTGAAGAAGTATCGGACTCCTCACCCGCTCGAATGGTTCCCTTACGAGATAACGAATGACGGAATCGTTATAAAGGACGGGTGGTTCGTGAGAAAGGACTATGACTACAAGTTCAAGTCTCACAGAGAAGATTAAGGATGCGATAGACCATGGAGCGGAGATAATACTTGTGAAGGTGGATGCAAAGAACTACGTCAGAGTTAGCCTTGAGATTGTGAAGTTCTTTTCGAGCTTTGCAGATGGCGTCTATGTAACGCTGAACAAGCCATACTTCAGCCTGAAGAGGATGCTCGCAAAGGAGAACATCGATTTAAGAAAGATGTACTTCATCGACAGCATAACGATGCAGGTTGGCGGTGAAGTGCTCGACGAGGAAAGATGCTTCTATCTGAGCTCTCCAGATCCCGTTCAGCTTCAGGTCACGATCGAGAGGGCCATGGACCTCATAACATCGGAAAACCGTTTCATATACATTGACTCTCTTTCGACCATATCTCTTTACAAATCATTCGAAACACTGATAAAGTTCCTAAGGCACATAACTGGTAAGATCAGGCTTCGAGGCTTTGTGGGCACGATCTTCACGCTTGAAAAGGAAATGGATGAGACTTACTACTCGCAGATCTCCCTCATGTGCGACGAAGTGATCGAGGCATGATTCCCACTGGCCTGGAGTTCTTGGACAAGCAGATCGGCGGATTTCACGATGGTCTGGTAATACTCTATGAGAACAGCGGAGCTGGTGCAAGGGAATTCGCCCTTACAATGCTCTTCAACAATGCAAACAGATGCGAGCTGAACTACTTAGCGATTGCAAAGACGGCTGAAGAAGTCCAGAGGGAGATCAGGCTTTCCTTTCCCGAGATGAAGAAGGAGGCAAACATAAATATCATAAGCCTTGCAGAGTACTATTTCAGGGACTCAATAATTCCGATGAAGTGGATTTCAGAGAAGAGCGTTTTGGGTGTCCTTAAAGACGAGAAGAACGTCCTCTCAAAACTTGTTGAGGTTTTTGACGGGGTGAAGGGAATCATAGTTCTGGACTCCATCACGGATCTCGCAAGGGTCTCGAAAAGGCTCGGCTGGGAGTCGCTCATAGACCTACTGAAGGGCTTCAAGGCTGTTTGCATAAAAAGGAACATACTCCTTCTGGCGCTGCTCACCTCCAACGTTCTCGAAAAGGGGCTCGAAGAAGAGCTTTTTGAAACCGCTGACGGAGTTATCGTTTTCGAGTGGATTGCCGAGAGAGATGCGATCACGAGATGGATGTACTTCAGAAAGATGCTCGGAATAATGCCGATCCTCGAAAAGGAGAGGGTTTCGAAGTACAGCACGAAAATAGACCCGGCGCAAGGCTTTACTATCTCGCGAATCATGAGGGTTTTATGAGGCTTTCCACTGGCATAGATGGCTTGGACGCAATTTTGGGCGGAGGAATTCCAAAAGGCTATGTAGTAGCAGTGATCGGAAGCTACGGCACTGGAAAGACCACACTTGGACTTCACTTCGTTTACGAGGGTCTGAAAAGAGGGGAAAGCTGCATAATTCTAAGCTTTGACGAGGACGAGGAGAGCATAGTGAGGAATGCGAAGAGTGTTGGAATGGATCTCGAGAAGTTCGAAAAGGTTCAGGTGATTCGTCTGGAAGCACTAAGCGTGAAAAAGAGCTTTGAAAGAATCGAAAGCGAGCTTCCAGAGCTAATAAGAAATCTGAATGCGAGCAGAATGCTCATAGACTCGATAAGCGTCTTGGAGACACTCTTCAATGACGCCGAGCGCTATCAGATACTTTCCTCCCTCAGAAGGATATTGAAAAGCGCAGGAGTTACGGCAATCGTGACGAGCGAGGCGGACAAGTTTTTACCCACGGCTTCAAAATACGGAATACTCGAATACATTTGCGATGGAATGATATGCCTCAAGATGATAAGGAAGAGCGAGCTCGATGAGCCGACGCTTGGATTGGAAGTCGTGAAGATGAGGGGTGTGAAGCACTCGAGAAGGCCGAAGCCCTACACGATAACCGAGAGGGGAATAGTGGTTTACGAAGCTGCAGAAGTCTTTTAGCGTTTGGCTAATTAGAGCATAACAAACAGGGAGACAAAATTATTTTAATTTCATCTCGTTCTTTCAGCCATGCTCACCGAGATCACGATCTACTGCAGAGGTGGACAGGGCGGTGTCACCTCTGCGAGGCTCATTGCAACGGCAGCGATGCTCAAAGGACTATACGCCCAGGCAATACCTCAGTTTGGCCCTGAAAGGAGAGGAGCGACAGTTAATGCTTATCTGAGAATCTCGGAGGCACCGATAAGGAGAAGGTCCTCGATAAGGAAACCACAGGGAATAGTCGTATTTGACAGGAAAATAGATGTGAAAATGGAGACAATAGAGGCGGAACTCGGGGTCATAAATTCTCCCGAACCGATCAGAATTGCGAATAGAACATACTACTTGGATGCAACGGAAATCGCTAAAAAATACCACCTCGTCAATGCGGGCTGGGCGATACTCAGCGCGCCTATGAGCGGAGCGATTGCAAATGCGCTGAAAATCGAGTTCCACTACCTGAGAGAGGCTTTCTGGAAGGAGCTTGGAGAGAAGGCTGAGAAAAGCATTGAAGCTGCTAAAGAGGCTTACGAGGTGGTTCGGTGGACTTAGAACCAATAATCTCGAGGGTTAAGCTCGGTGCAGCAGGAGAGACAGGACTTTGGAGAAATTACAGGCCTGTCGTTAACAGGGAGTTATGCACTAAATGCAAAACCTGCTTCAACTACTGCCCCGAGGGGGTTATAAGCGAGGAGATCGAGATCGAGTACAGATTCTGCAAGGGGTGTGGGATTTGCAAGGAGATGTGCAGACAGAAGGCTATAGAGATGGTTCCAGAATGAGAGCGCTGCTCACGAGCAATGAGGCGATCGCTGAAGCTGTCAGAATCGCGAAGCCCGATGTGATAGCAGCTTATCCCATAACTCCGCAGTCTCCCATAGTCGAAAGGCTTGCAGAGATGATAGCGAGAGGCGAGATGAAAGCAAGCTTCGTAAGAGTTGAGTCAGAGCATTCGGCCATGGCTGTGATCCACGGAGCTGCAACCGCCGGAGCGAGGGTTTTTACAGCCACCTCGAGCCATGGACTTGCCTACATGTACGAGATGTGCTGGTGGATCGCAGGATCAAGACTTCCTGCCGTGATGGCAGTTGCTACACGCTCTATCGGTGCTCCCTGGAACATACACGGTGATCACACGGATATAGTCCTTCTGAGGGATGCGGGTTGGATCATAGGAATGGCAGAAAATGCTCAGGAGGCATTTGACATGACTTTACAGGCTTTCTGCGTCAGCGAAGAGGTAAACATTCCATTTGCAGTTGGAATAGATGCCTTCACCATGAGCCACACCGCAGAAGTGGTTGAGCTGTGGAATCCAAAGCTCCCTGAGAGAAAACAGGCTTACAGAGTTCTTCCAACAGACAAATTTGCTGTAAATGCCGTAACAATGGGTAAGGCGAGGATGAAGGCAAGATACGACCTCGCATTGGATCTTGAGAACTCGGCAAAGGTTATCGAGAGAACGGATGGAGAATTCGGAAGCCATGGAGGTCTCGTGGAGAGGTACAGGCTTGAAGATGCAGATTACTCGGTAGTCATGATGGGCGGATGGTGCGGTGATGCAAAAGATGCAATAGACATTCTGAGGAAAGAGGGACACAGAATAGGGCTGCTGAGACTTCGCTTTCTCAGGCCATTTCCTAAGAAGGCTGTTAAAGAGCTTGGAGGAGAAATTTTGGTGGTTGATAAAGGAAACAGCGATCTGCGAGGTGTTTTGGGAATCGAAGTTTCTTCCTGCGGTGTTGAAGTGAAGAACGTCGTCGCTGGCATTGGAGGGGTTGATGTTGGCGTTGATGACTTTTGCAAGATCTTCAGGGATTTCCTGAACGGCAGGATTAATCTGGAGTGGTATTTATGATCCTCCCGGGAAACACGAGCTGTCAGGGATGTCCGATTTCGCTTGCAATGCGCTGTTTGGACGAGATCGAAAACCCAGTCCTCGTGATTCCTGCGGGCTGCTCAACTGTAGTTGCTGGGCTCCATCCCAATTCGGCGATGAAGATTCCAGTTATTCACGTTCCATTTGCCTCCACAAATGCGGTGGCATGCGGTTTGAGTGAAGCCTACAGGCTTAAAGGGATAAAGGCCAATGTGATTGCATGGATGGGCGATGGCGCTGCAGACATAGGATTCGCAACTCTGAGCGCCTCTGCTGCGCGGAGAGATGACCTTATCACGATTGTTGTGGACAACGAAGCATACATGAACACTGGAACTCAGGCAAGTCTCAGCACCTTCCAGAAGGCGAGAACTACCACCTCGCCGTTGGGAAAGGAGGACGAAAGGAGAAATCTTTCTCTGATCATGATCGCCCACGGGGTTGACTACGTTGCCACTGCCACCGTTGGCTACATCGAGGATCTCAGGAGGAAGTTCAGGAGGGCAGGAGAGATGAAGGGTTTCCGATTTATTCAGGTTCACTCTCCATGCCCCCCGGGTTGGAGATTTCCGAGCGAGAAGACAATAGAGATCGCAAGAAAGGCTGTTGCAAGCGGATCATGGCCACTGTTCGAGTACTTCGATTGCAAGCTGCGATTTTCCGCAGCGGGGAAAAGATACTTGGAGAAAAAGAACAGGATTCCGCTATCGGATTACCTGAAAGCTCAGGGCAGATTCGAACATTTAAGCAACGAAGATATATCCCAGATCGAGAGGGCAATTGACGAGGAATGGAGGATTCTGAAGAAATTAACTCTCGATTAAGCCAACATCAAATTTTTATTCACGAAAGTCAATCCACTCTCATGGCATGGGACCTTATCATCGCGGTCTTGATGCTTGTGCTCGGAATTGTCTATGGTTACACTAAGCCAGGAAAGGAGGACAGGGTTGCAATACTGAAGAAGGCACTGCTGATCGGACTCGTAATCGGAGTCGTGATTGGACTCATAATAGCGCTGGTTCTCCAAATATCCCTTGTCGCTGCAACGATCGGAGCAACCATAGGAGCCGTTATAATTGTCGTAGTCTTTGCAGTTTTCTTCATCATCGGAACCATGATTGGAGATTGGATGGAAGCGAGGAAGAAACCAGAAGCACCAAAAGCGGGCTGAAAGCATTCTAAATTTTATTTTTTATCCCGTATACCATATCATCACTGGCACCATCAGACAGCCCATGCAATTTATTCTCCTGACCCCTAAGAAGTGGGTGGAGAGCCCTATCGGAATCGCTGAGAGGAGTATCGCCAAACCTTGAAGACCCGTGAGTAAGAGGACGATTGCAGTCAGGAATACCAGAACACTCAGAGAGAGTTTCCTGCCATCAATCTTTTCTATCTTCTCGGCTATGAGCAGGCCGAAGAAGATCGTTAAAAGGAAGGCAACAATACCTGAGAAGATCGAGAGGATCGCTATTTCCTGAAAGCTCGGAACAAGGTTCAGCGACTTGAGCGCATCCGAAGCGCCGCTTCTTGTCCTTCCTGCGGCTATAAGCATGAAAAAGCAGAGAATGGCATTTGCCGTATTTGCCGAGCTCATCGTCACAATGTATCCTCTGTCACTCCTTTCTCCAATTGAGGAGACAACAGTTGCCACCCCGCTGCTTATTCCTGGAAATATCGATACGAAAAAGCCCGCAATGGACCCCTTTAGAGCTGCAAAAACAGATGGAAAGGCGAGCCTTCTTTCCTGCCTTGGTATATTTGAGCTATTAGAAAAAGCAGAGATTAGAAGGACCGGGGCTCCAAATAAACCCGTCAAAAGAGGTAAAAGCACGCTTCCCGCTGGGTTTACCTGAGGAAACTCAGAATTCAGGGCTACAAAACCTAAGAACCCGGAGCAGAGAAAAACGAGAGCGGCATAAAGCCTCTTTCGCCAGACTGAAAGGCTTCCCTCAAACTCCTCTCCCCTCTCGGTCATTATTATGACGAGGGCAGTTAAAAGAAGGACGAATGGGGTGGCGTTTTTGAAAAACCCGTAGTTCGTGCCAACAAAAAGCGCCGTGAAGAACAGTGGAAGGCTCACAAAGACTGCGATCAGCGAGGAAAAGCATGATATGCTAACAGCCTCAAATCCCCTACCCTCAAGAACCATTCTGTGCGTTGGGAGTATAGATACAGCGGTATCCTCATCTGGCAATCCAAGGAACGTTGCTGGAATTATGTTGGCAACCGTGTAGGCGATCGCTGAGGTGACGATCATTGCAGAAACGTCTGCAGGAGAAAATTGAAGAAAGAGGAACGCTGAAGCTGAAACGATTAAAACCGAGAAGGTATTGCTGTGAATCCCCGGAGTAATTCCTGCAAAGAAACCGAGAATCGTGCCGATAACGGCGCCATAAAGCATGCCTCACTCTAACATTGTGCAAATTAAAAATCTTTTGAAGTTGGAAAGGCTTTAAATCTGCTCGCCTTTGCTTCAGAAAGGTGACAAGATGGTGCTGCTCGAGGTAATTCAGATCTTCTCCATCACGGGGCAGATCTTTGCAGTCCTGAATCCCGTTGGAGTGATTCCTACATTTCTTTCGTTGACTGAGGGAATGGATCCAGAGAAAAGACATAAAATCGTCAGACAGTCGATTATCACTGTGCTGATCCTTGCAGTGATCTTATCCATCGGGGGCAGTTTTATTCTCGAGTTCTTCAGAGTGAGCATTTTCAGCCTTCAAATCGGTGGAGGAGTGCTTTTGATGGTCATCGCAATAGATATGCTGAGCGGGCTTCCAAGAACGAAGGCCGTAGAAAGTCAGGAAGAAGTCGCGATAGTTCCAATTGCCACACCGCTTCTCGTTGGCCCTGGGACTATGACGACGCTCATTGTATTCTCAAAAACAGTTTCCATGCTCCATCTTCTCGTAAGCATAATCCTGGTCTCCCTGACATCGTATCTGCTCCTCCGATATTCCGAACTCCTCATAAGGGTGCTGGGGATAAACGGAATCAGGGCGATAAGCAGATTCATGACGATTATAATCGCCGCATTCGCAGCCCAGCTTCTTTACGGCGGATTCACAGGGTGGCTGACTTCCTGGGGCCTTATTTAATTTCCTCAGCTATCTCCTCACGATCTGAACAAAGTTCTTCAGAATTTCCAGCCCTACTTTCCCGCTCTTCTCGGGATGAAACTGAAATCCGAAGCAGTCCTTGCAGGCAACTACCGAAGGAAAAGTTATTCCATACTCTGTTTCAGCCACCACAAACCTTTCCTCGGTCCTAAGGTAGTAAGAGTGGACGAAGTATACCATGCTACCGTCTTCAATTCCATCCAAAATTTCTATATTTTTTCTTATTTTTAGTTCGTTCCAGCCCATATGCGGGATCTTCCTCACAGACAGGGGAAATCTGACGACATCTCCAGGGATGTAGTTCAAACCGCTGTGAACTCCGTTTTCAAAACTTCTCGTGGCAAACAGCTGCATCCCTAAGCAAATTCCGAGCTTCGGAACTTCGGGAAAAACATATCCAATGCTCTTTATCTTCTCCATCGCTGGCCTAAATGCTCCAACACCAGGAAAAACTATCGCGGAAGCTTCTCTTAATTCGTCCTGATCTGATGTTATCTTCGGCCTCCCTCCAACTTTTTCAATTGCGTTGAAAACACTCCTGAGATTTCCAACACCGTAGTTCAGGATCGCGATCACGCTGTGCATTTACATGAAGCGCTTTTAAAACCTAACCCGGAGGAAAGGCATAAATAAATCGAGAAGAATTCGAGCTGTGAATGGCTGGCAGAAACTTGATGATGGCATTTTCATAATTCCGGGTGAAAAATGGGGGAAGTATCCGTGGGCAAACTGCATATACATTGAAGATTTTGCCTTAATAGACGGAGGAGCAGAGAATGCCTGGGAGCTGAATCCCGAGATCATCCTGAACTCTCACTGGCACGAAGACCACATATCTATGAACTCGGTAGCGAAGAAAATCTATGCACACGAGCTCGATGCTGAGGCGATAGAAAGTTATGAAGAATTCGAGAGGAGGTACGGCCTCGGTGATAGTGTTAAGCTTTTCCTCGGTCTATACCCGAAACTCGGGTTCAGGAAAGTGGATGAATTTATAGAGGATGGGCAGATTCTGAAATTGGGTGGTAAGGAGGTCGAAGTGATCCACACGCCCGGTCATTCCGCCGGTCACTGCTGCTTTCTGATAGAGGGGAGAATTCTCTTCCTCGCCGACATCGACCTCACGCCCTTCGGCCCTTGGTACGGCTGTATCGACTGCGATGTGCAGGATTTCGTGGATTCCATAGACAGGCTCATCAAAATGGCTGATGACGTTGAAGTGGCGATTCCCGCCCATGGATTGCCTGTCGCTAGAGAGGAGCTTGAAAACAGACTTTCAGAATACAGGATGAAGATATTCGAAAGGGAAAGAAGGATCTGGGAGACAATAAAATCCGGAATTGATCCCGTGGGTGCCGGTATATTCTACAGGAAGCTACCAGAACCTGTGGAAATCTACAAAAAATTCGAGAGAGTAATGGTGGAAAAGCACATGAAAAGGATGAAGCTCAGCGGTTGTAGGGGTGAATCTTGACCTTGTAGTCGCACAGCTTTTTCACAGCTTCGATGCTTGCATCCTTGAACTCAGCGTTGCCTTTAGCTCTTATCAAATCAGCTACGCGCTTCGCAACATCGCTTCTCACAAGCACGGTGGAGAATCCACCCTCGCTCCCAACGCTGCCTACGCTGACATCTGATTCGACTGCAGAGAAGTCCTGGCAGACCTTGCAGCCCGAAGGAATTATCTCATCGAGTTCTTTTACAGGGAATATTACTTCGCCGTCGGCCTTCTTCACGATAAACTTTCCCTTCTTTATGTCCGTCTTGAGCACATCCTTCATAGCAACACCCTTCTTGCTCAAAAACTCGCTCAGCTGCGAGTGGTAGAAGTTCTCGGTGCAGAAAAGGCCGATCGCAAGCTTTACCCTCTCGAACTTCTTAAAGCTTCTCTGCATTTTTCTAAGTGCAGAGATCATGCACGGCGTTCCGACAAAGGCAACGGCATTTGCATCGAGTACTGCCTCCTTCACCGCTGGAAGCACATCCGCAAAGCTGTATTTTGTCCCAGCGACCTTCTCGCTCTTCAGCTGCTCGACGTTGCTTATCGTTACAACTCTCGTCCTCCACTCCTCATCCCTTGCGACAAAGATCGCCTTCTCCACGATCCCCTCCTCGAGTGCAGTTGCCGTGAATTCAGTAACCATTGCCCCATCCTGGCCGCGAAATCTCTTCGACCTTGCTGAGAAAGCTTCTATATATCTCCCAACGCCGTTAAGCGGTTTGTATTCCCACCTCGGGCATACCTTCACGCAAGCTCCGCAGTCAACGCAATCCCTGAGCCAGTTCGGAAAGTCTATGGGCTTGTCTCCCGCAGTAATGCCCTTCACAGGACAGATGGCGGCGCAGGCCGTGCAGTGAGAGCAAATTCCCGGTTTGATAACCTCCTCGAGAAGGTTTCCGAAGAACTTCTTCTTGTGCTTTTTCTCGGGCAACACGATCTTCCATTCCTGCATCATCTCACCTCTCTGAGCTCGAGAACCTTCATTGGACAGTTTCTGACGCATATTCCGCAGCCCGTGCACTTTTCTTCCAAAATCCTTAGCTTGTTCGCCTTTCTGTCCACCGAAATTGCGTCGCTTGGGCAGTACTCCACGCACAGTCTGCAACCGAGGCAGCTTTCGGGATCTGCGCAGTATGAAACTCTCCTCTTTAACCTCGGTGGGGGAGCTTCGACGACAAGCTCGTCCCTCTCCTTTACTCTTACCAAACTCCAACCCCTTTCGTCAACAGAGTAGTCAACTGTGACCGAATCTTCACGGAAAACTTCGGGAGGCTTCGTTGTTTGAGTCGCCCTTAACTTCATCTCATCCATGGTCGCAAAGGCAACGTCGTGGATCTTCGTCGCCCTCAAAGCACCGGTAGGGCAGCTGTCCACGCAGAAATGGCAGAATATGCACTTCGTGTAGTCTATTCCGGGCCATGCCTTATCGTGGAAGTAGATCTGGATTGCGTTTGCAGGGCAAATGTGAGCGCATCTGAAGCAGCTGATACACTTTTCTCTCTCGCAGAAGATCAAACCCCTGAAGTTAGGAGGAAATTTCTTTCTCTCTCTCGGATATTCTACCGTCACTCTGTCGGGAGCGAATGCCTGCTTAAACGCTTCTCTGATGACATCGATGTGCATTTTAAGTATTTCGAGTTTTTTTGCCTTAAATTCCGCCTTCATAACCCAACACCACTCCGATTGCCAGAGCTATTATTGAGAATGCCAAAATCCAGCTGAACCCAAACCTCAAAGCCTGGTCGATCCTGTAACGTGCGTACATCGACCTGACGATTGAAAGAATCGAGATCACGATGAGCGTCTTTACAACGAGCCATAGAGGAGCGTTGATGTCCCCGAGGACTGCAAGCTGCGGACCGCTCCAGCCAGCTAAGAATAAAATCGTGAAAAGCAGTGACATCAGATAAAGCTTCTCGTAAGCCAAAACCATTACGAGCCCGAAAAGCATCCCTGAGTATTCCACGAAGGGTCCAAAGGCTATCTCCTGATCCGCTTCAGGTATCTCGAATGGAAGGCGTGAAGTTGCCATGAGCATGGATATCAGGAAGACCAAGCAGGCCACGGGATTCAGCAGAGCTCCAGGAATCGTCTGCTTCTCGACAGCGACATAAGGATCGGCGCTGCCGTAGAGGTATATCATTGAGATTGCCGCTATTATGAACGGGATCTCGTATGCCACATACATAAGTGCTTCCCTCACAGAGCCTATGAAGGCGAACCTGCTGTTGGAAGCCCAGCCGATGGCAATGATAGTGATAGGAATCAGCGATAAGAGGGCGATGAAGAGCGGAATTGCATAAGGCGTCTTTATTCCAACAACGTTTCCAGCTGGAATCAGCGCTATGGGGAGGAGCACCGGAATGAACGCTAAGATCGGCAGCTGGACGAAGTAGGGTCTGTGGGCCTCCCTGTGGACGATCGATTCCTGAAAGAAATATCTCAAACCATCTGCAAGAGCCTGAATTGCTCCTCTTAAAGGTCTGAAGACTTCCAGTGGTCCAACGCGCCACTGAATTCTCGCAGTAAGCTTCCTCTCAAACCATATTATGTAGAGAAGGTATAGCATGATGACAACGAGTCCCGGCATCACAACGACGGCAAAGAACGGGCGCCAGAGGATGAGGGCAACAACCAGGTTGAGCCAAGGTACAGACATCAGCTCCTCAACTATGGGATTTATCAGCGGGATGTCCATCATGTTAGCCCTGAAAACTTGCATGGCGAATTCGAGCATATTCATCACCTATCAGCCTCCGGAGGAAAGTAACCGAAACTTCCATAAATTGCCTGCAGATCCGCAAGCCTTTCTCCTCGCAAAGACTCCATGAAACCCCGTAAATAAAGCCAGCCGGGGGTTACGATGCGGAAGCGATAGGGAACGTTGCTTTCACCGTCGCTCACGATCGTGTATACCACAGATCCCCTTGCAGCCTCCGTGAGCGTGGTGTATTCGCCAGAAGGTAAAACGAGGTCTGCAAGCCTGTCGAGGAACTCTCCGCGTATATCATTGTCCTCGCATATCTGATCGCTTATTACCCTCCCCTCCGGTATCTCTGCGATGCACTGCCTGATTATGCGAAGGCTCTGCGCAACTTCGTTCACTCGAACCAGAAATCTCGAATAGCTGTCCCCCTCGTCCGCGACGACGATTTCCCAGTCCACTCTATCGTAGGCCTCATAAGGCTCAACTTTTCTAACATCGTATTCAACTCCGCTTGCCCTGAGGAACGGGCCCACAACGCCAAATTCTATGGCTTCTCTCTTGCTTAACACGCCAACGTCTTTAAGTCTTGCAATAACCGTGGGGTTCCTTATGAAGATCCTCTCGAAGCTTTTAAGCCTCTTCTCGATCGCAAATGTAGCCCAGTATACCCAGTCAAGCGTGGCCTTTTCAACGTCTCTCCTGACGCCTCCGGGAATTATAAACGAGGAGGTGAATCTAGCTCCTGTCATCTTAACCAGTGACTCGCATATGAGCTCTCGGATGCCGAATGGATACATGAAGCCCGTGGTGTGGCCGAGGAAAACAGCGAGAATTGCAGCATCGTAGAGGTGTGTTCCGATCCTGCAGAGCTCTGCAAGGATCGTCCTCAAATACTTCGCCCTCTCGGGAACCTCTATGTCCATTGCCTCTTCGATCGCCCTAACGTAACCCAGATTCAAATTTGCAGAATCCATTATTGCGGGTCTTTCCACCAGCGGGATGTTCTGAACGTAGAGCCTGTTTTCTGCGAGCTTCTCAATTGCCCTGTGAACGTATCCGGGATCCGGGATCACCTCCTGGATAACGTCTCCCCTGACGCGGACGATGAGCCTCATATGTCCGCTTCCGGGATGCTGTGGGCCAACGAGGATCAGAAACTCGTCCTTTCTGTAAACATCCTCCACGTATTCCTTCGGCAAAGGCAGAAAAAGACTTTCAAACTCCTTCGGAGGCTCAACAGCCACGTCCAATGCGATTTCTTTCATTTCAATCCCCCACGTATACCTCTTCTTGAAGCCTGAAATCCTTCCTCAGAGGAAATTCAGGAGTATCTGGAGCAAGCAAAAACTTACCTTTCCACGGGTTTCCATCAAACGAGATTCCAAAGAGTTCCTGCATCTCCCTTTCCATGTAATCCGCACTCGGGAATATGTCAGAAAGACTCTTTACCTTCGCCTCGCTTCTTGGAACCTCGGTAAAGAGATTAAGAATTACAGGCATGAGCTCCTTCACGGAGTAGCTGGAAATGTGGTACTCCACTATGAATTTCCCATCTGAGGGAACATCGATCACGTTCACGGATTTTACGTGGTCAAAACCGATCTTCTTTAGCTCGGAGGCAATTTCCCGCAGTCTATCAGCTGAAACCCTGACCGCAATCCTGTTCTTAGCCGTTATCACAACCGAATCGACATTCAATTTCCTCAGCCTATCGCAAAGCTGAGTTCCGAACTGCCAGTCAACCTTTTTCTCCTTGTTCACTACCACGAAAGGCGTCTCGGCAATCCTCTTCGGACTCCTTGGCAAAAACTTCGGAGGCTTGCCCTTTTCGAGTCTCAGATCGTAGAAGTCTGCCGAACTCTCCGCCTCTCCTGTTGCGATTTTTTTCTGAAGCTGCCTTATCCCGCGTAGAAGAGCTTCAGGAGTCGGCGGACAGCCAGGAATGAAGAAATCAACAGGAACAACTTCAGAAGGCTTTACAAGATTGTAACCGTTCCAGAATACTCCACCATTAAGCCCGCAGGCTCCCATTACAATTACGAACTTCGGGTCTGGCATCTGCTCCCACGTTATCCTCAACACCTTAGCCATCTTTCTCGTGATCGCTCCTTCAACGATTATGAGGTTTGTCTGCCTCGCAATACCGTAGTTCAGAGCCCCTATTCTCTCGCCATCATAGCCACAGGCAAAAGCATGTGCGAGTTCCGCTCCACAGCAGGCAGTTACAAGGTGCACAGGCCAGAGGCTCCACTTTGTTCCCCAGCTCTTCAGCGGTGCGAGCTTTCCAGAGCGTATGAACCTCAAAAATTCATCCATTCCCACCACCTCTTCTGAGTCCCGCAATGTCTAAGGAGTATCTGTAACCAACATAAAGTGCGGGAAGGAGCAGTATGAGTGCTATGAGGGTGAACGCGTATACGTCCGCTGAGGTTACTGCAGAGAGGAGAAGAATCAGCACGAATACAGGCTCGAGGGCTAAGAATAAAACGACAAAGCCGAAGTACTGCACGGGGAAAACCCATTTTGGATGCCCAACGGGGATGTTTCCTGCCTCGAACCTCTGAACCTTCACAGCTGTAATGCGATACCTAGGAAGAATTTTGATGAGAATCAGGACTGCCAAGTCCGTTACTATGGCCACGGCAACAATGAGAACCAGAACCATGAAATTTTCGATCATCCGAACACCTCCGAAACGAGATCAACAAACCAGGTTGGCGGGATCAGGGTAATTAGCATCAGCAAAGCTGTGGCAGTTGCCAAGACGTTCGTGATCATCTCTGGCTCGCTAACCTTCGTAACCCTGACAAGTCTGAGGTAGTAGGGGATAGAGATGGCGGAGTTGAGAACGAGAAGAATTGCAAGCCAGAGGTAATTCGAGAAAACGAGAGCGTATATTATGAAGAACTTTCCCCAGAAGCCCATCAATGGCGGAAGACCTATGAATGAAAAGCTCAGAATGTAGCTCGAAACGCTCGAAGTTCCTCCTTTAATCGCATTGAAGAATCCAACTTTTCCGAAAGCGTTGACGAACAGCTGCAGTAAAGCTCCTGCAAGCGCGTAGTAAACCAGATCCTTGGATGCGACGATCGCAACAAATGCTGCAAGAACGTACCCCATGTTTGCAACGGTTGAGTAAGCCAGTATCCTCGCTGGATTCTGAGCCGTAAGCGCCCCTATGTTACCGGCGAACATAGAAATTGCGGAAATTACTGCAAAGAGCATCAAAGCTGAGGCTGTTATTTCGGTTGCTGTAATGGCGATTACTTTGAAGGCAACGATGAACGGAACGAATTTTGCAATGGATGCGATTATCGATACTGAGATAGGATTCGCATTGGCGAAAACGTCGGGAACCCATTCGTGCAGAGGAGCTATTCCTACTTCGAGAGCAAGGCCAAGCAAAAGAAGAACGAATCCGAGAAGGTAAATTTCTGAATTCTGCCAGCTGTAGCCACAGCAGAGTGCAACTGCTCCTATAATGAAGAGGACTGTCGCAATCACCATGAAGGCGATGTACTTTATTCCCGTGTCGACGTTCAGTTTGCCTTCGTCGACCATCACGAGAAGGTATGTTGGAACGGAGACGACGACGAACAGGGCAAGAAGCTCTGCGATGTCGGATGTTATGAGGGCATATATCGTTGCTATCGCCATCAGCCCGACCATCGCGTAGTCCACGCCCCGGATCTGGTTCCTCCTGATCGCCGCTAAGGAAACTACGTTTAGAATTGCAAGGAGACAGATGAGTGCAGGAAGTCCTCCGAACTCAAGGGAGACGAAGAGAACTGCCAAGCTGAGAATTAAAGAAATTCTGTAGTCCTTGTAGCTCAGAATTCCTGCGAAGGTGAAGAGCAGGAGGGAAATCAGGAAGTAGATCACACCACCACCCCCAAGGCTATCGAGAACACGAGAAGTGTCAGGAATACGGCTACGGAGATCCTCAGATAAAGCTCCACACTACCGCTCTGGATCCTCCTTACAGCCCTTGAAGAGAGCTCGAATGCGCTTGGAATGGCTTTGTGGCAGAAGAAATCTATTGCACTGTTCGCATGTTCAACAAGCCTTGCGAGAATCCATCCTATTTTTGGAACAACGTAATCGTTAAGGAAAGCCAAGTAGAGCCTGTCTCCGAGTGCCTTTCCGAGCGGGGATTCGAGAGTCGGTTTAGAGAGAGCGAAGATGTAAGTGATGAGAACGATGAAGCCCACCGCGAGAGAAGATTGCAGGAACCCTTCGGCAACAAATTCGTGGAATTCAGGGAGGTAGAGATAGGCAAATAGAAGCAGTATAAGCATTGAGCCCATCACCGAGTAGGCGATTCCCATCAGCCTTCCGCCACCGTGGGACTTCAAATGAAATTCTCCTTTAAGGAAGTTCAGGCTGAGGAACTTTGCTAGAAAGGCAGAATAAATGGCGGAAATTAAAACGAGAAGTGCCAGGGGAATGAGGCCGAATTCGTGCTCAAGGTGGTGCATTATGCCATCCATTGCTGACTTGACCCAGTAAGCAGTTAGTGGAGGAATGCCGCTCAGGCAGAGGGTCGCGAGAATCGTTGCGGCGAATGCGAGCTTTAGGTGCTTTGCCAGCTCCCTGCCGCCAACGCAAAATCTGTCATGCGTCTCGTGGATCAGATGACCGGCGACCAGAAACAGAGTTGCCTTGGCGAAGGCGTGGGTTACGAGGTACCAGAACGCAACGAAGATTGCGATCTGACCAACCCAAAGGCTTGCAGATGTCGTTGCAAACATTAGTCCAAGACTCGACATCGTTGATGCTGCAAGCAGCACTTTCCTTTCGCGACATCCCAGTGCTACCAAAGCACCGTATAATGCCGATATCAATCCTAAAAACAGGACGAGAACGTATATGGCTTCGATTCCCGTGCTGTGAATCGTCCAAGGCTGCATGTACCAGCTCAATCGCATGAAGATGTAGGTTCCAGCCGCAACCATCGTTGCGGAGTGAAGCAGGGCGCTAACAGTCGTTGGGCCTGTCATCGCAGTCATAAGCCACTCGCTGAAGGGAAGCTGAGCCGACTTTGTGAATGGCCCCAGAAGGAATGCAAGGAGGATCAGGAATATTCCAAAACCACCAATTTCCTCCGCCAGTTCACTCCAGCGAATTTCGCTGATGTTAAGGGTTCCCGCCAAAAGGAAGATCGCGGCGATCGCAAAAAACATAGGCATGTCGCCCACGCGAATCGTGGAAATCGCCCTCCAGGCCCCAAGGCTTGGGGACCAGAAGTAATTCAAACCCGCCACTTTTCTGCCTACGATGCCTACAAAGCTCAGTTCGTCATCATCTCTGAACCAATGACCGATGAGAGCCCAGGAAGCTAATCCAAGACCCTCCCATCCAATCAAAAGCAATAGAAGGTTGTCGCTGTATACGACGAGGAGCATCGAGGCTGTGAAGAGGTTGAAGAAGAACCAGTACCAGCCGAGGCGATAGTCGTGCTTCATGTATTCCAGGCCGTATACTCCTATCAGGAAAGCGATCAGGGCTGTGAGAACTCCCATTATCTTGCTGAGATAGTCAAACATGAATGCGAAGCTTATGTTGAAGCCTGGAAGCCATTCGAACTGCACTCTGTGCGCCTCTTCAATTCCTCCGAAATTGAATAGAATATATAGGGAGCACAGAAGGGAGACAAAAAGGCCGAGCACTGCGAAGATTGGCAACTTCCTGCTCCACTCTCTTTTCGGCTCAAGTAGCCAGGCAAAGGCTATAGGAAGGCTTCCAACTATCGGTGAAAGAAAGAGCGCCACAAGCACCAATTCTATCATGGCAAAACACCTCCCAAGACAAACCTTATGCCGTCAAGAAGTGCTGGAGCGAGCGGAGGAAATATGAATGCCACGCTGAAGAACGCTATCGCGTATAAGGGCAAATCGAGAAGTCTGCTGAATTTAGGCTTTTCATAGCCCAGAGGTGTTCCGTAGTAGATTTCTCTCATCGTATAGAAGCTGTAAAGCCCCGAGATCACAAACACCAGAATCACGAGAGAGATGACTGCCAAGTTCAGTCCGTAAACCTGCGTCAATCCTGCAAGGATTAAAAACTCAGCTAACATCCCGATTGTAATGATTCCACTGAGTGTCATGAAGCCAAGGAGTGCTGCGTTCGAAATTGTTGGAATGAACTCGTGCATACCCTTCATCCTGTCAAGACTTCTCAGTCCATGGAAGGCGGTAATGATCGCGCCTGCAGTCATGAAGAGGATCGCCTTTCCAAATGCATGGCTCATGTACTGGATCACGAGTCCCATAAGCCCGTATGTGCCAAGGCAAAGTGCTATTAGCACGTAACCCATCTGTGAAACCGTTGAGTATGCGAGAAGTCTCTTGTAATCCCTCTGCCTGAATACACTCAACCCGGCGTATATGCTCGAAACTATCGCGTAGCCGATTATCAAATCCCTAAACTGAGCGATAAATGAGCTGTCAATGAGATAGATTCTCAGCAGAATGTAGCCCGCAAGTCCGACTGTTAGCGGGCTAAGCAGTGCGCTGACTGGAGTCGGAGCCTCTGCATGAGCCCATGGAAGCCAGATGTGCGGACCAAGCCCTGGAAGCTTGACAACCATTCCCAGAAATATCAAGAGCCAGGGAAGGAAGCCTATTAACTTAATTCCGTTCAATGCAAGGGTTTGGTTTTCAAATGCGATAATCAGGAAACCGATCAGTGCAAGAACTCCAGCGATATGCGTCCAGACAAAGTAAAGAATCCCGACCCATTGCCTGTTTCCGTAACCGTAAAGATAGATCAGCATGAAAGATGCGAGCAGCGAGACTTCGAGGAATATGTAGAGAAGTAGCAGGTTCCCGCTGTAAACGAGCCAGAGCATCGAGACCGCGTAAAGATTGTAAAGGAACCAGTATTTTCTGAACTCACCCTTTCCGGCGTCCATTTCCTCAAATCTATGTCTCATGTATGGCAAGGAGTATAGAGCGACCATTGCTGAGACAAAGGAGATCGTGAAGCCGAACGCATGGCTTATGGGATCGAAAAGAAGGTAGAAGTCCCCCACCGGATGCGGAACACCGAACAACACCTCCTCTCCTATTTGGGTACTAAGAAGTCCATAAAGGGCCACGGCAGCAGGAATTAAGAAGGAAAGAGTCGAAATGAGTGTCGCAGCCCTTGGTCTGAAGACCGGCAGGATGAAGGTGACGAGGAGTGGAAGAAGAAGAGCGTAAAGCATCAAACTCATTCTGTATCACCTCCTGCGGAGACCTTCTGAATTTCAACTCCTCTTTTGAGCTTGTCAATGATCACGATAGCCGAAATCAGGATCAGTAGCTCGGCTCCGCTCGTGAAGATTGCAATTACGAGGATCGCAAATGCTGTTTCTGGAATTTTGGCAAAGAGAGGGATTAACGAGAGAAAAACGCCTGCAAAGAGGAGTTCAAGGCTTATTAGCAGCCTGATTATGTCCTTTGCCGAGATAGCCATGAGCAGCGCTACGAGTGTGACGAGAATGGCTATTGCGAGCTCTATCATCTTCCTACCTCCTTGAGGATCTTTATAGCAGAGAGCATGACTAAAACCATCATGGAGAGAAGAAAGATAACTACGAGCAGGTAAGTGCTAAGAAAACCTATTCCGTCGCTTAAAACCTTAAAGCTCACGGAAGAGGGGAAGCGAACCACAAAGATAGCAGAAACGATTGCGATCAGCAGTGCCCAGGCAAAACTGATCCTTCGCGACTCCTGCGCCCTGTAGGTTGCGGCGATCGCCACTGTCACCACCCCGACAGCTCCAACAAAAACTAAGGTTATGAGGACGACGGAAGGCTGGAGATCGTGGAATGCATAGAGCCCAGCGACGAACAGCATCGCAAGTGACATGTATAGTGCTGAGTAGAAGTTATCTCTTGTGAGCAGAGACCCGATAGCTGACGAGAGAGCCAATGCTCCGATCAGTATAACCAAGAGATTTAAATCCATGACCGTCATAATTCTATCTCTATTGATAAACTTTGCTGTCCTAGAAATGGCATAGTGAGTGAGCCTTGGAACCCGTGGAAAAGAAAAGTTTGAAATACCGAAAGATAAAGCTATTATGAAAGCGGGGTAGGGTAGTCAGGTAATCCCGGCGGGCTCATAACCCGCAGATCCGTGGTTCAAATCCACGCCCCGCTATTAACCGCGCTATCTCCCTGCCGCGCCTTTAAAAATTTTAAATGAATGAGAACCTAGGACCTCCTTTTTAAAAGAAGGGATAGCGACGCAAAGGAAGCTAAAGCCATCATGAATTCGAAACCAGGGGTTCTATTCGTTTCTGAAGTCGTTGCTGATGTGAGCGATGCACCTTTTACAAAGACCTTCGTTCCGTAGATCACGTTATTGGTTTCATTGTGTTCTTCAACCTGATTCGATGGGTCGGCAACGATCTTCACCCTATAAATTCCTCTCGAAAGCTCATTGGAAATAACCCCTGCAACGCTGAAAGTCTTTGATTCCTCCGAGAGCAGCTGGTCGACCTGAACTTTTCCAAGCTCGTATAACTTTCCGTTCTCGTCTTCAAGATAAACGACCACCTCATGTCTTTCCGCCTTCACTGGGCTGAAGTTCTTCACTTTGAAATCAACGTAAACTTTTTCTCCCCAGAAAGCCTCGGAGGGGTAGCAGCTGATGAGCTCCGGAATCAGATCAGGCGCCGAGACACCGTATCTCCATAAAACCTTAACTGCAACCTTTTTCTTAAACGGATCTCTGTTTTCAATAACTAAGTAGTAATTCCCGCTCTTTTCGGGAACGAAAACCTTCGAATAGTCTTTCACAGCCCTCGCAGAGAAAATTGCACCTGCACTCTTGCCCTCGATATAGCTCTTGTAGCTTTCCTCGTCGAACAAGTAGATGTCAACATACTTCTCATCTATCACCTTGAAATCCACAGAAACTCTGTTCTGCGTCTTACCCGCTAAGTTTATGTAAAAGCTCTTTGATGAGTAATTTTCTGCAGGCACATCCATGGTATCATTTAAAAGTTCCTTTTCGAAGGTGTCGTATAGTGTGAGTTCTCCAAACGCACTCGGGGACAGGAACAAAAGAATTACAAATGCCAGCAAGCAGCACTTCCGAAACATGGACACTTTTAACGATGGTAGAATATAAATGTTTCGGGCTCACTCTTGGAACGAGGGAATTATCTTCTCCGCATAGACTCTTGTCACAAGCTTCGGATCCGGGCCTATGTTTATCAGCATGAGATGCCTTACTCCAGCCCTCCTGAACTCCTCTATCTTCGAAATGCAATCCTCAACGTTTCCGGCGATGAAGAAGTCTGCTATTACTTCGTCTCCCACCTTGGCAGAGTATTCGATGAATTTTGACATCGATTCATCCGTAAGCAGTAGATTCTCGAAATAGAACTTCTTTGGGAAATCCTCTGGAATTTCAAGCTCGTAACCAGCTTGCTCCACCTTTTCAACTGCTGAGATAACGATTCCTGCAAATCTTCTTGCCCTATCCAGCGCCCTTTCGCGGTCAAAGTCGAGGGCTGTGTAGATCTGCAGTGCGGGCTCTATTTCCTCAATCCTTCTTCCAGCCTTTTCCGCTCCCCTTTTCACATCCTCAAAGTTCTCCCTGTAAGTCTTGGGCGTCTCTGCTATCGGCATCCATCCATCACATAGCATTCCCGCAATTTCTCTCGTTTTTCTACTGTTAGCTCCGAGGTAAATAGGAATCCTCTGCATCGGTTTGATTTGCAGGAAGGCATCCCTGAGTTTGAACACTCTTCCAGAATAGGAAAACTGTTCTCCTTCCCAAAGTCTCTTAACTATCTCTATCCCTTCCCTTAGCTGGGATAACTTCTTCCATTGAATTCCAAACGGTATTATGTTCATCGCTTCTCCCGCTCCTACTCCGAGGAAAAGCCTTCCGGGAACCAAGTGGTCGAGTGTTGCAAAGAACTGGGCGAGTATAGAGGGATGATATCTTGCAAAATCAGTAACTCCCGTTCCAACCTTAATTCTCTGCGTTTTCACAGAAATCACAGAAAGCAGCGCCAAGGTATTCGGAGTAAGCCCCGGAGGAACCATGAGCGTGTGGTCAGGCATGACAAGCGAATGAAAGCCCAGTTCCTCGCTCTGGATTGCTATTGCTACCGCTTTATCTGCGCCTGGCATCGGCGGAGAGATCACGTTACCGAAGTACATGAACTTCCAAAAACGTTTAATTATAAAAGATTTTGCGCCAAACTTTAATAATTTTGAGGTTGTAGCGATACCATGTCCAAGGAAGAGCAGATCGAGAGGGATCTGGCAGACCTCAGGGAGAGGGTTATCAGGCTCGAAGAAAGAGTTGCAGAACTTACAAAAAGGCTGGAAGCCCACAGCAACTATTTCCGCCAACTTTACGACTACCTTGCCAGACTCAGAGAGGAATAAAAATTAAAAATTCAGTTAAGTTGGTGGCGGTGGCGGCGTTGTGGCTTCTGGCTTCCAAGTAAGACCGAGAATGCTTCCGATGAGCCCGAGAATGAAGCCGATGATGAAGCCCCCGCCTACGGTGAAAAGGCTGAGGATCGAGAAGACCAGAACAACTATCGAGCCTGTCATCACCTTGCTCTGAACACCACTGTTTATCATTACTGCACCAACCATGACGAGAATTCCAAAGATCAGCCCAAGAAATCCCATCAGAGCTATAGCGCCTCCCAGGGGAGCCATACCTGGAACCATTGCAACTCCCGCACCAATGAAACCAAAAATCACTGCAACGGCCAAACCGGACAGCAAGATGAAGATGCCGCCTATCAAAGAAAGGATAAACGCGGCGGTAGGTTTTTCACCCATCCTATCACCTCGCACTCTCCGTTCTTCGTGAATTATTAAAGTATATAAAATTTTCGTCAGTTAACTTAATGATTTCCTCCTTTTCTCCAACCCCCACTTCTCAAGGCTATCCATGACACCTTCAAAGACTGCTTTCCATATATCTGCTCCAATTTTCGTAGCAGGACCTGAAAATCTTTCATAAGTTCCGTTCTGCGTGCTCAAAACAACCACAGCATCGGTGTTTGTCCCCGTGAATTGATGACCCAAACTGAACAAAGCCTTGCTCTTCGCTTCCGTTGCGGTTATTATTGCATTTAGCAATGCAGCCCTGCTGAGCCTCGC
>Ga0071330_1056736_pt1 | contig 37751 bp, 36 predicted proteins | sample GBScel77sediment_FD_63802 | JGI IMG/M metagenome (GOLD analysis project Ga0071330, IMG submission 63802) | Hot spring sediment microbial communities from Great Boiling Spring, Nevada - Cellulolytic enrichment Sediment 77C v2 (version 2) | ecosystem: Environmental > Aquatic > Thermal springs >...
AATACAAACTTTTTACAAAAGGTGGGGAATAGGTACCGACTACCTTTTGCTGTGGAAACTCTTTACTAAACCTCTCTACAATTTTTTGCAGTGTTTCCTCCGTGCTACCGAGAAAGAAATGGCCATAAGACCTTCCTATTTTCTCAAGATATCTACAGAAATTTTCAAAGAAATCAGGCCCCGGCAGTCTCCTTTTAATCTCGCCTCCGCGAAGTCTTGATGCAATTACTACACCAATACCATCGGGGACAATAATTTGAAAACTTTTTAAAGCCTTGTGAAATTCAGGCAATTCTGTGGCTGAGACAAGAGCATGAGGGTTGGCACAGGCCATAACAACAGGTAAACTATCAAAATCGCTTTCCATAAAATTAGCAAGTTCTCTAAAAATCGTATCAAAATCTTCTGTAACCACCTCTATTCCCAGAACTTGCTCCTTTCTGAGATTCATTTTCCTGCACCTCCATAAAAAGTTTATAGTTTTGAACGATGGCCAAAGCGGGTAAAAATAGAAGCAGGTCAATACCATAAAAAGCCGAGGTTGACTCCACGAAAGCCCTTGCCATTAGAAACACCAGTACCCCTATTGCCTCAAGAAATGTATTGTCTACTTTTTTTACCCCCTTGTAAACCCTTTGATACTTTAGTAAAACACGAGCGATTATTATCAAAGTGAGAAAGAAAGATGCCACAAAGAAAATCAAACCTAAGAATCCAGCTTGAATGAAGGCATGCAGAAAAGCGTTATGGACATGCTCTCCCTCGAGAAGAAGCCTATCTGCATGAAAGCCAAAACCAGTCAAGGGACTTATCATTACCGTTTCAATAACCCTGCCCCAAGTATATTCCCTTCCAGAAAGGTTAAATAGACCTTCAGCTTCTCCTCCCGCCCTCCATTTAAAGGCAGAAAGATAGAAAAAGTAAAAGACAGGTGGTAGATAGAATAGAAGCCTCCATTTCTTTCCATAAAATGCGCCCGTTAGGAAGCCAGCAAAAGCAAGGGCAATTAGACCACCATAAAGGGCAGATCTCGATTCAGAATAAATCACATTAGTTATGGAAATCAGAAAAATCATAAAATACCAAAACCCCTTTTTGATTCCTTTTTGCCATAAACGTATTAGAGAAACAATGGCGGCTACTATACCAAACCTCCCAACGCCATTTGCAGTCTGGGTTCCAAGGGAAAAGGGAAGTTCGTAAACCCTAGGATTTGGGGCGCCCAATACTATGTCCTTGATAGGACCAAAAAAGATGACAAGGGAAAAAAATACCATAAGATAAAAATTTATTTCAAAGACCTTCTTTAGGCTTGAATACGCATTTTTTGCCAGAAAAGCACAGTAAACTACAGTAAATGGTGCTAAAAAGGCAATTGCCCAATAGAGTGCTTCCAGTGGCATGGGTGAAAGAAAAAAGAAAACAAGACCAACTAAACCATAAAAAAGTAGGAGTAAAAATGGACCAGATCGATTGTATGCAGGAATTTCCTTATTGTAATTGTTGTACCTTAGCTTAAAATAATACAGAACTCCCAAGACGAACCCCAAAATTGGGAGGAAGGCCCTCACGGCATGAATTCTGTCAAATATATTGTAAAAACCTCCTGCCCACTTATATGGCCCACTATACATGCCCCCCCATATCAAGCCCCACAGAAAAACAAAACTATTCATTTTGCAAGAATTTCTCTGTAATATCCTTCGATTCTGTTTGCAAGTTTCTCCCAAAGATAACACTCTTTTACCCTTTCTCTTGCTTTCTGGCCCAAGGAAGCCCTTAAATTCCCATCTCTATATAGATGCTCAAGAATTTCTGCTGTTTTCTCAACAACAGCATGAGGTTCATCAGGCTCCACTAAAAAGCCACAGTCGGGTCTTACATGGAGTCCTGGACCACCAATTTTTAAAGTAACTACAGGAATACCAGCCCCCATTGCTTCAACGACAACTGCACCTCCGCCCTCACGAAGACTTAAATATACAAAAACATCCCCCTTTGTATATTCTTCTAAAAGCCTCTCCCTTGAAAGCCACCCTAAAAACTTCACATTATCTTCTACACCCAGCTTTTTGGCAAGGTCAGTAAGATTCTTTTTCTCCTCCCCGTCCCCAACAATGACGAGTTCACAGGGAACTTCACCAACCCTCTCCTTAAACCTTGCAAAGGACTTTATCACAAGTCCAAAAGCTTTGTATCTATGCAACCTTCCGGCGGTTAAAATCCTGAAGGGCTCGCCTTCTCCCTTATTATTTTGAGACAATAGTTGAAACTCCTCCTCAGAAAGACCATTTACAGGGAAATAATCAATCTTACATTGCAACTCTTGAGGGAAGCACCTTTTAGTCTCTTCATTACATACGAGTATCTTTTTAGCCCGCTTGGCCGTTAACCTTCTTGATATCAAAAAGTGACGCCCTATAAATTGAGCGAAATCCCTCACAAACTCTTTGAAATTCCCAATGACCGTATATTCCTTCTTCAACGGTTTAGGTGTTTTTTGTCCGCCTCCAATAGGCCCCCATAAGAAGGGCTTACCGAGGAAAGCTCCAACGAAGCTGGGCATCCAGTCATTCCCGAAGGTTAAATGATGCACAATGTCGAAGTTATACTTCTTATCAAGTTTCCGTCCGACAAAATAAGCCTTTATCTGCCAGAGGTAGTAATAAATCCTCCTCAGAAAATCTATCTTGTAGAGGATTTCAAAGAGAAACGGAATGCGAATATAGATGATGTGCATATTTGGTGGCACGACATCGTGTTTAACCTTGTTATACTCCTCTGTTAATACCCATACCTCATGGTTCCTTGCTACTTTAGTAGCAATTTGCCAACCGACCAAATCCTCTCCCGGATGCAGGGATAAATCACCTCCCTTATTACAGGCATAAGCAGATATTAACACCCTCATTTCTCACCTCGACATTAAAATTCCGTAAATATTTCCAAAAGCACGCATAAGATCGTATTTTCTTCGAGATTTAATAAAATCCACAAAAGAAATTAAAGTTCGAACAATAAGCCCAAAATAGGCTTTATAAATGGACAGTTCGGGATGCTTCTTAACAAAATAGAGCCTATTGAAAACCTCCCTCTTACCAAATTCAAAACCATTTCCCCTTCCACTTTGTCCCGGAAGATGCTCGTATTTGCAATCGGGAATAACCATAAGTTTATAACCATTCTTATAAACGGTATAACTGAAATCTACATCCTCAAGGTAACCATAACCACTAAACCATTCATCAAACTTGAAAAAGTTGAATACAAAAGACCGCCAAAAAGTGCAAGTAGAGGGCAACCACTTTGTATAAAGAGGTTTTTGCGGCAACAAAATCATACTTTGAAAGCCCGAGGGGGCGATATCTCCGGGCTCAGGAGAATAAAGGCCGAATCTATTGATTAAATAACTCCTTTTCCATTTTTCCATAAACATAGAGGGGTGATTTACCATATTAAAAGAAAACCCTGCAACATCGGGGTAGTTTTTCTCAATCTTAAAAAAAATTTCAATGCTGTCATCGTAAAGGACTATATCGTCATCCATAAATGCAATGAATTCGTATTTTCCCCTCGCCCTTTCAATGCCCAGATTTCGTTGGTAAGTAGAAGAGCTTATCTCTGAATAAAGATACTCATAAGAAATGTCTGATGCTTCTCTTTTCAAAATTCCCTCAGCAAATCTTCCGCCGCTTTCCACAACGATTAAGGTAAAATCTTTATACCTCTGAGATTTTAAACTTTTCAGAAACCTCTCAAACTCAACGGGCCTGTCCTTAGTTGCCACTACAATTGCTAATCTTTCCATTTCAAAATCTTTCAAGAAGCTTCTTCACTTCTTCCTTAAAAAAATCCTTGTGAAACCTTTGAACACGATCTTTCAATTTTTTCCGGACTTCCTGCATTTTACCTTCATTGTTAATCAAAATTTCAAACTTACTTAACAGGTCTTCCTTGTCCTTCACTCTTAAAAACTCATCCTCAACTATTTCTACCTGTCCACCTGAATCAGCAACAAATACCACCTCTCCAAGAGTAACCTGTTCGGCGACTGAAATTCCAAATGTCTCATTATAACAAAGATTTATGCCGAATTTGTGAGACAATATAATTTCTTCTTTGTCGCTCCCATACTTTGCTCCTTCCATTTTACACCATGGTTGACTACAACTAAGCTTGACAGACTCCAAATATTTTCTGTCATTACCGGTACCCACTATGTGTAGATGTAGATCGTATCCCCTCTCTCTCAGGGCCTTTACCACATCGATGATCTCAAGCACCCTTTTCTCTCTACTTATACGCCCTATATAAACAAATCCATTTTCCCTTTCATACCAAGGAATTTTTTCCGGATCAGAAACAACGTATACTGGGGGATATATCACGCAGGACTCAATTCCAAAATGCTCCTTGATGACCCTTCTCGAGAATTCGGAATTGCTCACCATTATGTTATTTTCGCTTATCTCTCCTTTAAGTCCAAAAAATAGGTTAATCAATTTGTATACAAACTGCCTGGCTTTCGAAGATTCATATTGAACAAAGGTGACATCTCTTATAAATGAAATTGTCTTCTCAATATCAACAAGCGGGTTGTATGCGGATATGACAAGGGAAAATTTCGAGAGGTTTTTCTTCACATAGCTTGAAAGCCTCGCACACTTGAGATAAGAAAAAGTTGAGGCAAATTTTCGAGGGAATTTCAAACTAATAACTTCCAGATTCTCATAATTTATATTGGTTCTCCATACTCTATTAAATTCAGATACAGGAAACATTTCGTGGGTTAAAAGGACAGTTTTGAGATTCAGGTCATTTGTGAGGAGTTCCAGTAACACAGCAAGGCTAAACTCTGATCCTCCAACTGCTCCCACCTGGGGGTGAACCACAAGAATAGGTTTGTTTCCGTTCATTGACCTACACTTATTTACTTTTTACCATCTTTTCAATCCAGCGATAGGTCTTCTCAAGACCCTCCTCCAGAGAAACCCGTGGCCTCCATCCAAGTACTTTTTCCATAAGGGTCAGGTCTGCATTCCTGCCACGAACTCCTTGTGGCTTTGTAGTATCATATTTTTTTGTAATTTTCTTACCTGAGATTTTTATGATAATGTCAGCAAGCTCATCAATGGTAACAAGCCTGTCCGAACCAATGTTTAATGGTTTATCAAAGTCGGACTCCATAAGCCTAATGGTACCTTCAACAGCATCATCAATGTAACAAAAAGAACGCGTTTGTTTCCCGTCACCCCAAATCTCTATCTCACCCGGATCACTGGCAAGGGCGACTTTCCTGCAAAGTGCTGCAGGGGCTTTCTCCCTTCCGCCCTCATAAGTGCCCTCTGGACCGTATATGTTGTGGTATCTCGCTATTCTTACCTCGAGGCCATAGTCTTTTTGATAAGCTTCACATAATTTTTCAGCATAAAGTTTCTCCCAACCATAAAAAGTGTCTGGTTGAGCAGGAATTGCATCGTCTTCTTTAAGTGGAGTAACCTCCTCATTTAACTGCTTGAACTCGGGATACACACAGGCGGAAGAGGAGAAGAAAAATCTCTTTACTCCGTTTCTAACTGAGGCTTCAAGCATATTAATATTTATAAGGCTGTTATCATGCATGATTTCCGCACCGACCTGAGTTATGAAACCTATTCCACCCATATTGGCTGCAAGGTTAAACACCCAATCTATGTCCTTAGTAACGAGCAGGCAATTTTCATATAACCTTAAGTCAACAGTGAACTTTTCATCATAGTAGGGTTCCTGTATGTACGGGTCCCACTTGATATCCGCAACCCTTACAAAATGCCCCCTTCTTTTGAGCTCTCTGGCAAGATGACTCCCTATAAATCCACCAGCTCCCGTGACCAAAATCCTCATCTTAAAACTCCTTGTTCTTGCAAAATTATAAACCTAAAACCTTAATTCCCAAAGACTTATTTGCCAAATATACGAGTACTTAAAAATTTTTCAGAATGCCAGCTCCCCAAAATTTAGAATCTTAGAAAAATCTGTGTTGTTTATAGAACGATAGGTCAATAGTAATGTTTGGAAATTTTACCGCTTTTAACTTAAAGAATAAATCTGCCACCCGACTATCCATAACCTTCTTACCTAATTACCCTTCCTTTAGTCCGAAATAATTTAACCCATTGGTTTCTAAACCTCGCAATGCGTAAATAAGTAACTACATATACCACAAAATAAACCACATATAAACCAATCAGCACCTTCGTATTCGACCTGAAAATAAAGGCCAAAAGGCAGGTTATGAAGCCACCTGCCCAGAATAAGGGAGAAGTCTTCGCATTATTCCTGATATACCTCTTAAACACGAGCGAATGCATGTGGAGAAAATCGGCTTCCATTGCCGCCTTTTTCTTGGCAAAGCGTCTGCGGTAGATTGAAAAGATAGTCTCCGTAAAAGGGTAGGCCACAGAGAGGAGAGGATACCACGGCGATACCCCACTATTTCTGTAAACAAGGAGAATTGAGGTTGTAGCAACGATAAACCCCAAGAAGTACGCGCCATTATCACCCAACAAAATTTGCCCCGTGGGATAATTGTTAAAAATAAAGCCGAGGAGAGCGAAGACCATAAGTATTGAAATAGTAAAAACAAGTCCGTCACCCACAAGAAAAGCCGTTAACCCGTAAAAAATCAATACGATTATGCCAAGCCCGCTGGCAAGACCGTGCAATCCATCTATAATATTATACGCATTAGTAATTCCCCCAATGGCAAACATAGTAAAAATCAATCCGAAAAAGGGTATACTGAGAATTCTATCGAAAAGGGGTATGTCAACATAAGTTATGTAGATTTCGAAAACTACACAAAAAGCGAGCGCGGATACAAAGGTTACAAGCAATCTTACAGAGGGCCTTATTCTCTGAAATATGTCTTCATAAATCGCCACAAGGAAAACAGGTAAAGAGGTAAAAATTAGAAGGAGTAAATCCTTCTGTCTAACTATCAATGCTGCAATCACCAATGCGAGGATGATCGCCACTCCACCCAGCCTGGATGCCTTTTCAGGATGAACTTTCTGAGGCCCACTTCCTGGAGTATCTTGAACGATTTTTAAGGTAGCAAAATGCCTGCTAACATACCACGCTACAAAAAAGGCTACAAAGAAACTTACTACAACTAACATATCGCAAACGCCTACAATTTACTTTTCAAAAATTGCCCTGCATTCGAAAAAGGAACCGTTTTATAAATTCTAATCTTACAAACTTTGGATGTTTCCATCAGGTAAATTATAATTCTCATACAGTCTTCATTCAATATTCCAGACCTCAGAAATCTAACTTCCAGAAATACCATCTCCAGATTTAGCAAAATTTTACAATAAAGCTATGCCATTGCCTTATAATTATCAAACTCGAGGTGATAAAATGCCAATTCTGGAAGTAAACTCGCTGTTCAAAAACTATGGGAAGGTACAAGCCTTGAAAGGTATCTCCTTCTTTGCAGAAGAGGGAGAAATTTTCGGGCTTATAGGTCCTAATGGAGCCGGAAAAACCACCACTTTGAGAATTATTTCAACATTGCTTACTCCATCTGGTGGCGAGGTGAAGGTTTTAGGCCTTGACGTCCAAAAGGACGCTTCTAAGGTGCGCAAATTTATTAGTTACTTGCCCGAAGAGGCGGGAGCTTATCGGAACCTGAGGGGCATTGATTACCTTAAGCTTATGGCTCAGCTCTACTCTGATAATAAAAAAGAAGCTGAAATGATGGTATCCCGCGCCATAGAAATTGCAAACCTTGGAGACCGGATATACTCCAAAGTCTCTACATACAGTAAGGGTATGACAAGAAAATTGCTCCTTGCTCGGGCCCTTATGCACGAGCCAAAGCTTGCCATTCTCGATGAACCCACGTCCGGCCTTGACGTTTTGAACGCTCACGAGATAAGAAAAATCATCAAGGATTTCGCTAAGGAAGGTAAAACGGTTCTACTCTCTTCTCACAATATGCTGGAAGTTGAATATCTATGCGATAGAGTCGCTTTTATCCATGAAGGCCAAATCGTTGAACAGGGAAGACCCGAAGAGTTAAAAAAGAAATATGGTGTTAAAAATCTGGAAGAAGTCTTTGTGGAGGCAGTAAAATGAGAAAGTTTGCGGCACTGTTAATTAAGGAACTAAGGGAGCTTATAAACAAACAGCTCATCGCATCCTTTGTTATTATAATCGTAATGTTCCAGGTAATTGGGAAAATAGGTGAATCAGAAAGTAAAAAAATCGAAGAAAGGAAAGAAATCGGCCTCGTAATGCTTGATGAAGGAAAATACAGTAAGACTGTTGAAACCACACTGCGAAACATTTTCAATGTCTATATAATTGAAGGCAATACCACTGATGAATGGATGAAGAACGCCTACGAATCAGACATCAGAAACGTGGTTGTGATACCTGAGGGATTTTCTAAAGAAATTGAAGGTGGAAGAAAAGCAAAAATAGAGATTTATTCAGTTACAAAATCTCTCGGGATAAGAGAACGAATCCAAAAAACAATACTTTCCAGCATCATTAACAGCTTGAACGCATCTATATCCCGAGAACTTATCCTTGAGAAGGCCAGAGGGGAGGACCCGGAATTCCTCACAAAACCCATTTCCACTGAGGAATATGTTTACTTAAAAGGAAAAATCATTAAAGCATCATCGGACGCCGTATTTGCTTATATGATGCAGCAATCTATCTTCATTCCCGTCATTCTCTTTCTCCTTTTGGTTTTTACTTCTCAAATGATCGCCACCGCTATGGGGCAAGAGAAGGAAAACAAAACCCTCGAAACCCTTTTAACCACTCCCGTATCCCGTGCATCGATCATCTTTGCAAAGATGATTTCCGCTGTCATTCTCTCCTGTGTTTTCGCAGGAGCATATATGTATGGATTTAGAGGATATATGTTTGCGGGAACTGGTGGAGCTTTAAGCGAACTGGCTAAAATCGCAAAAAATTACGAACTTGCCCTTCCCGTTCAAGGGATTGTTCTCTTTGGAATTTGCATATTCCTTTCTCTCCTTACTGGCCTTTTGATGACGACGATTATTTCTCTTTTCGTCGAAGATACCCGCTCTGCCCAACTGGCTATTACTCCTGTGATGATCCTACTATTAATACCGTATTTTCTGAGCTTTACCATTGACATTATGGAGCTAAGCCCTACAGCAAAAACCCTTATGTACCTGATACCCTTCACTCACCCCTTCTACTTTTACAGATTCTATATGCTGGGTTATTTAAAAGATATTTTCTTTGGAATTGGATATCTGATTTTGCTCAATATTCTTCTTACTGCACTAATTATTAAACTTTTCTCCACCGACCTCCTCCTTACTGCAAGAATTAGCCTAAAAAGAGCGAGGTAGAGCGGGCAGGCAAATTTTAAGGGGTAATTTTCTCTTTCCGTGCGCCTCTCAAGCTTAAATCTTTATTGCATAAACTCAGGTGTATAATTAGGGCATAAGGAGGAATGATGAATTTCACAAAGATAAAATACGCTATGTTCATAGCAATTCCAGTTCTGGTTCTTATCCAGAGCTGTGCAAAAGAAAATGACAACAATATACCTCACGAAAATGCAACCGCGAAATTTACCATTACAGGATACAAATTGCTGGATATGGCAAAGGACGGTTCTTGGCTTTTAGGTTATGACGAAACCAATTATAAAGTAGCTGGCTTCAGTGGAACAGATGGAAGTAAGATGTGGGAATACACTATTCCAAAGGTCTGGGTTAATACTTTTGCGGGTCCTGAAGAGGTACAAGACTGGATAAGTTATGGGGCAAAAATCACCGACAATGGAAACTACATTCTTTTAGCCTGTGAATATACCACAAAAATATTAAGCAAAAATGGGGATGTAATTTTCGATGCCGATAGTTTCACTTACAATAATTCAAGCTACGCTTTTGGAGGCTCCGCTGACATATCAGGAGACGGTAACTACTTTGTTCTCGGTAACCCTCTTTCCCTCTTTACTAAAACAGGCCAAATAATATGGTGTAAGGCAGGGGATCAATATGGGAGCTCTTCGAATCGCGTCGCGATTAGCAAAAAAGGAAACTACATAGCAAGGGATATGGGCGATATTTACCTTTATGATATTTCAGGAAATCTAATACGCCGAATATCTGATAACGAAATTGTAGCAAATTTTCTCAAGTTCTCTCCTAAGGAGAATCTCCTATTCTGGGGTGGACTGGGTGGAGGCAAAGTGATTGATCTTTTGGGCAACACTCTACATACGGAAACCACAAACGATTACTACGGAGTTCTGGATATGGCAATACCCGAGAGCGATTCCATTTTATTTATTGCCCTTGTGGGAAAAGTAAAACTATACGAACTCTTGCCAACATCCAACTTACTCTGGGAAAACGATTCTGTATCAGGCAGGGTTTTTTCTGTTGATATTAGCAGTGATGGAAGTTTGCTCGGTGCTATGGGCGACTGGGGTAACGTTTATATATTTAACAGAAATGGGCAAATTCTCTTATCTGCCGATCAGGATGGAAGCGCAGGTGGAGTAATCAGGGTTTCCACCGATGGAAAGTATTTTTGCGCACAAGGAGATGGAGGTAAAATTTACTACTACGAGATGAAGTAAAATTAATTAATGCAGGGAAATAAAAATTTTGCCCTTGTCTTTTACTACTCCAAAAAACACAAATACAGCATAAATGCCCTTCTTGGATCTATAGAACAGGACGAAGAGCTCAAAACCATAAATACCTTTCTCTACGAAAACCCTCAGGACCTAATAAAGGGATTAAGCGAACTTCAAGATAATTACAAAAAAATAATCGTTGGCATTTCGTTCTTTACCACAGAACTCTGGGACATTTTTGAGCTTGTCGGATCAATTAAAAAAATCGGTAAAAACCACTTACTCATTGCAGGTGGCCCCCATCCCTCCGGCGACCCAGAGGGTGCCCTTAAAATGGGTTTTGATCTTGTGGTAAGAGGAGAGGGAGAAGAAACTCTAAAGGAACTTCTCAAAAAATTCTTAAAAGAAGAAGAGTTTAAGGATACAAAAGGTATTTACTACGTTGAAAATGGTAATATTCATTTCACGGGTCTAAGGCCTCCTGCCTCTCTCGATAGTCTATTTCCCTTTTCCCTGAAGCATAACAAATTTGGACCCATTGAGATAACGAGAGGCTGTGCCTACGGATGCTACTACTGTCAAACCCCAAGAATTTTTGGTGCAAAACCAAGACATAGAAGTAAAGAAGTAGTCTGGGAATACGTAAAAATTCTTAAAAATAGGGGACTTGGTGACATCCGATTTATCACCCCCAGCTTCCTTAGTTACGGTTCAGAGGACGGTAAGACGCCAAATCTCGAGGTTATAGAAGAATTTCTCTCAGGGGTAAGACAAATTATAAAAAATGAAGGCAGAATATTCGTTGGAACTTTCCCTTCCGAAGTAAGGCCAGAGCATGTAACCCCCGAAAGCTTGAAACTGATAAAAAAATATGCGAATAACAACAACATCATAATAGGGATGCAGAGCGGAAGCGATAGAATTTTGAATTTAATTCACCGTGGGCATACTGTAGAAGATGGAATAAGGGCAGTCCGATATACATTAGAGTCTGGACTGATCCCCAAGGTGGATTTTATCTTCGGGCTGCCCTTCGAAGAGGAAGAGGACCAATTAAAATCAATGGAAGTTATGAAAAGACTCATAGAAATGGGAGCAATTATCCATGCCCACACCTTTCTACCACTCCCCGGTACGCCCTTTGGCAAGTATAAACCTTCAAAACTCTCACCCAAATTAAAAGATTTTCTTAACCGCTATTCTTCAAAAGGGCGGGTCTTTGGTGACTGGCGGGAGCAGGAGGAACTCGGCCTTAAAATTTCGGAGTATATCATAAGGCAAAATCTATAAATTAAAAGATGGTAATTCGTGAAATAAGGGCAAAAAACATCCTCACCAAGTCAAAGGTCTACGACTGGGTATTGAATCCCTATATCGGTTGCCAACACGCCTGCACCTACTGCTATGCCAGATTTATGAAAAAATTCACTGGACACAGGGAAGAATGGGGTCAATTTGTAGATGTAAAGATTAATGCCCCAGAATTACTTGAAAAAGAGATTAAACGAAAGAAGAGGGGCGACATCTGGATAAGTGGGATTTGCGACCCGTACCAGCCGTTAGAGAGAAAGTATCAGCTTACAAGAAGGTGCCTGGGAATTCTTTCTAATTACGACTGGCATGTTTTTATTCAAACAAAATCACCCCTTGTCTTAAGAGACCTTGACATCATAAAGAGATTCAAAAACATCGACGTTGGATTTTCCATAGGAACCGCTAATGAAGAAATCAGGAAAATCTTTGAGCCCAATGCACCCTCTATTCTATCAAGACTTACCGCCTTGAAAACCCTTCACGAAAACGGGATTAGGACCTACGTAATGATTGCCCCTGTCCTTCCTGGTGCGGAAAAGCTGCCAGAGCTTATAGCAAACACAGTCAATTACGTCATTGTTGACAGGCTCAACTACCATTACGCCGACTGGGTATTCAAAAAATTCAATTTGCCGAAGATTGAAAACCTTGACTTCTTAGTGGAAAAGTTAAAAGAAAGAGGGTTACCAGTGGAGGTGGTCGCCGATTTAAATTTTGAGTAGTTAATTTAACCAAAAATAAATCCACAAGAGGCAGAACTTTTTAAAACCTTCGCCTCTCAAATTTTAGAAATAAAGCATTTCCATTTGTTTAAACATCTGTAATGGCTTTAAATTAAGCTATATCGTAAGGAGGAGGTATGTCCGAAGAATTTGTAGTAAGGAAGGAAAAAGTTAACGAGCTCAGAAACGCGGGAATTGAACCATACCAGTATAAGTTTTTGAAGGCCTATGATTCCAAATCTATAAAAGAGAATTTCGAAGAATTTGAAGACAAAGAGGTTCGAATTGCCGGTAGGCTTATGACCAAGAGGGTATTCGGAAAACTTTCCTTTGCCCACATCAGAGACGAAAGCGGAGACATCCAGATTGCTGTACAGCAAGGGACAACAAAAGTTTTGGGTAACGAGGAAGATGGTGCCAACTTTTTCAAAAAGTTCGTGGATGTCGGAGACATAATCGGGATTAAGGGAAAGGTATTCAAAACCAAAACAGGTGAAATAACTGTCCTTGCGGAAGAAATAACCATTCTATCCAAGTGTCTCAGACCCTTGCCCGAAAAGTGGCACGGATTAAAAGACAAGGAGATCATTTACCGCGAAAGGTACCTCGATCTCATAATGAACCTGGAGTCTCGTGAAGTTTTTAAGAAAAGGACAAAAATAATCAGGTTCATTAGAAACTTTTTTGACGAAAAGGGGTTTTTAGAGGTGGAGACCCCCGTACTTCAACCCATTTACGGTGGTGCCTTTGCCAAACCTTTCGAAACTTACTCCAATGCCCTCGATACCAAACTCTACCTCCGCATAGCGGATGAACTTTACCTTAAGAGGCTTCTTGTAGGTGGTTTTGAAAAGGTTTATGAGATTTCAAAAGACTTCAGAAACGAGGGAATTGACAGGCTCCATTATCCAGAATTTACTATGTTGGAAGCCTACGCCTCTTACTGGGATTACAACGATATGATGGAACTTACAGAAGAACTCTTTGAAAAACTTGCCATTGAAATCCATGGGTCAACAGAGATCAAGTATTTTGATGAAACGATAAGTTTCAAAAGACCTTTTAAGAGATTGAGCTATCTTGATGAACTGACTTCAAAACTGGGCAAAGACCCGCTTTCTATGAGCGAAGAGGAACTCAAGAAGGTGGGTATGGAAATAGGCCTTAAAAACGCCGCTAAATTGCCCGCAACAAGGTTAATTGATAAGATTTTTGATGCCCTCGTTGCTGACCACATTAAGGAGCCCACCTTCGTAATTGACCACCCTGCCCTGATTTCACCCCTTGCCAAGAAGCACAGAAAATTTGATGGGAGGGTGGAAAGGTTTGAACTTTTCATCCTTGGAGTTGAGTTTGCCAACGCCTTTTCAGAACTTAACGACCCTATTGACCAAAGAAAACGCTTTGAAGACCAAATCAAATATAGGGAAGCGGGAGACGAAGAGATACCAAGGGAACTGGACGAAGATTTTCTTACTGCAATGGAGTACGGTATGCCACCTGCAGGAGGAATTGGACTTGGAATTGATAGGATCGTGATGCTCTTTACCAACCAGTACTCTATAAGGGACGTGATCCTATTCCCTCAGCTCAAGCCAAAAACTGAATAATGAAACTTCACGTACTCTTTGTTCTAAAAAATTACCTTAAAGCATCACGTAAAGGTCTTCTATCCTTTTTGTCTCTATTTTCCGTTGCAGGGGTATTTATTGGCGTTGCTGCATTGATTCTCGTAATCGGAATAATGACTGGGTTTCAGCAGGAATTGAGAAACAGAATTATAGGTATGACACCCCATATAATGGTGACCAAATTTTTCACCACCCCATTTCCTGAGGATTCAAACCACATTGCTTACATTGAAAATATAAAAGGTGTAGAATCCTGCGAACCATTTTTAGTGACAAAAACGGTACTTGTAAAAGGAGAAAGTGCGGAAGGGGTGGTTTTAAAGGGCGTGAAAAGACTGCCTGAAGGTGTAAAAATTATAAGTGGAGACACTCTTTTTACTCCTGGAAAAATCTACCTCGGTCTCAACATCGCCGCATCTCTTGGTGCTAATTACGATGATAGTGTGAAAATTTATTCACCTACAAAAATCAAAAGAACCCCTTTCGGGATGGTGATGAGTTCAGCAGAACTTACCGTCGGAGGTGTTTTTGATGCGGGACTTTATGATTACAACACCTCCTTTTCCTTCACCCACCTTAGTACCCTTCAAAAATTGCTGGATATGGGGGATAGCATAGCTGGTTACGAAGTTTACCTTAAAGACCCCTTTATGGCCATTTCGGTTCAGAAAGAAATTGCAAAGAGATTCGGTTATCCTTTTACCACAACAACCTGGATGGAACTCAACAGGACGGTCTTTCAGGCACTGAAACTGGAAAAACTGGGGATGTTCCTTGTACTTGCACTAACTCTAATTGTAGCATCCTTCGGAATAATTTCGGTTTTAATGCTTTTAATCACGCAGAAAACAAGGGAAATAGGGGTTTTAAGAGCGATGGGGTTTACAAAGAGAGACATAAGAAACACTTTTGTCGCCCTCGGTCTCACCTTCTCGCTGATCGGGACAACGGGCGGGCTAATAACAGGGATCGGACTATCGTACCTTTCAAATAAGTTTGGAATCTTCAGGTTGCCTCCCGATGTCTATTTCATCGACAGAGTGCCAATAGTGGTAAGGCCGATAGATGTTCTCTACATTGTAGGACTAACCCTTGTCATCTCTTTAATAGCCTCTCTTATCCCATCATTGAGAGCAAGCAAAATGGAACCTGTTGAGGCGATAAGATATGAGTGAATTCACCCTCATTTTAGAAAACATCCACAAATCCTATAAGACTCCTGTTGAAACCATTCGGGTTTTAAAAGGGACAAATCTCAAGGTTGCAAAAGGAGAGAAAGTCATCATTACGGGTCCATCAGGCTCAGGCAAAAGTACCCTTCTCCACATCGCCGGCCTTCTGGATACCCCTGATGAAGGCTTTGTTTACCTCAACGGGCAAAAAGTAGAAAAAAATAGTGACGCAGAGCTTTCTGAACTTCGTGCAAAACACATTGGGTTTGTTTTTCAATTTCACCATCTGCTTCCCGACTTCTCCATTCTTGACAACGTAGCCCTTCCCCTAATAATTAGGGGGGAAAAGCCGAGAAATGCACGAAAAAAGGCATTAGAGGTCCTTGAAAAGTTAAACATAATAAATATTCATTACAAGCGCCCATCGGAGGTTTCCGGCGGTGAACAGCAGAGAACCGCCATTGCACGGGCAATCATAGGTAATCCCGATCTACTTCTTCTTGACGAACCTACGGGAAATCTTGATAGACAAAACACCATAGAACTTATGGAAATCCTTAAAAGATTAAATGAAGAATTGGGTATAACCATCGTGATGGTAACCCACAACCTGAATTTGATCTCCTACTTTAAAAATCACTACACATTATCAGATGGAGCTTTAATTAAAGGATGAGGTTAGAAAGGATAAAAGACCCGGGAGACTGGAACCGCTCTCTTAGTGAGCTTACAAAATCCTTATTTTTCCGATCAGAGTGGTATGAGGTCTTTAAAACTCCTTGGAAAAAAAATCTACTTCTTAAACTTGAAAACTGCTTTTTTCCCCTTCAATTGAATTTAGTTACAAGAACCGCTTTCAGTGGCCCATGGGGAAGTTATGGAGGCCCTGTGGGTGATTTTGACCTGTCAGAGGTAATCATAAAGAAAGCGAAAAGGGAGCTTTTATTAAGCAGAATCTTTATACATAGTGAAAAGGACCTAAAACTTAGCAGTCTCAACTTCTTCGTTGAGAAAAACTATTCTGTTATCGTAGATCTTGACGACTTAGAATCTATCAAGAAAAGGTTACACGAAAACAGAAGAAGAAATCTAAAAAAAGCCCTTGAAGGAGGCTTCTATTTCGAAGTGGTCAGGGGTGAAGAAGGGGTGAAAAGATATGTCAAACTGCTTAGAAGGACTCTAAAAGAGAGAAGAAGTTACAAATTTCACAAAATCAGCCTTTTTAAGAAACTTGCCAAACTTAATGAAGCCCTTTTTTGCTTTTCAGGGAAAGAGCACGATGAATCTGGAGCTTTAATCCTTGAAATATCCCCGGATACCATTTTTTACTGGCACGGCGTGAATTCAAAAGAAGCCCTTAATCTCCATATCGGCGATTTCTTACACTTTTCTATAATAGAATACGGGCTTAAAAGGGGATTTAAGTTTTACAACCTTGGGGCCTCCCCCTACGAGGAACTCTTAAAATACAAGTTGTCCTGGGGCGGTGAAGAAAAAATCATTTACACATACAGAGTATGAGGCTACTTGTAATTTCACCGTGGTGTGATGATATTGAACTGGAAACCTGCAGAGGAACGCCAGAAAATGCCTATCTATTTCGAGAAATCCTAAACAGGGGGCACGAAATAATTTTCGTCTGTCAGGGAACAGAAGCTGAAATTCCAGAAAATATGAAAAAAAGAATACGCTATTATGTGGTGAAATCTTTTCCTTGTTTGAAGCCTTCAAAGTTGAACTACATAACAACTCCTATACTCCATTACTTTTACGAAAAATACTTAGCAGAAACTATTCAGAAAATACTTCAAACCTTCAAAGTTGATGTGATTTACAATATCGCAGGCTATGGACACCCAGCCCTCCTTAAATTGTCAAGAAAATACAAAGTCCCCTATGCGGTCAAAACGATGGGGACCTTCCAATATGAAAAATACGTGAAAATGACTTGGGGCAAATTTCTGTACTTTAGAGAACATCTGGTCTTTAAACACTTAGCTGATCACTACTTTCTCGTAGACGACGGAACCAGAAGTTTAAAAATCGCAAAAATTTACAGTATTCCTGATGACAGATTAACTGTCCTTTCTAATGCTAAGCCAGATAAGGCCTTTACTAAACCAGCCTCCTTTAAAAACACAATTGGCTATTTCTCAAGATTTGACAGGCTGAAGGGAACGGACCTTTTTATATTGGTTGCCAGCCAAGTGATTAAATTAAATCCGAACATAAAATTTCTCATTGCGGGTGACGGACCAATGAGGCCTCAAATTCTTGAGTTTTCTAATAAATTCAGTGGAAATGTGGAATATCTGGGTTTTCTTACCTATCTTGAAACACAGAAGACTTTTCAGGAAATAGATCTACTGATTTCAACCAATCGTTACTCAAACATGACCCTTAATGTCATTGAAGCTCTGACTTACGGAATCCCCGTCGTTACCTTTAATACTCAGGATACTTCGAAGTTAGTTAAAGATGGTTTTAATGGGTTCCTTATAAAACCTTTTGATACAAAGGAAATGGTAAAAAAAGTATTGTCCATTTTTGAAAAGCCCGACCTTTTTTCATTGCTTCAAAGAGGGGCATTGGAAACAGTTAAAACTATCCCCACTTGGGAAGAAAGGAGCAAACTGGAAACTAACAAATTAGAGGAGTTAGCTAATGAAATATATTAAAAACCTAGTACTCTTTTACATGGCCTTTGCTCTCAACTTTTTAATGGGATTCATTCTGCTAAAAATTTTAGCTATATACGTCCCTCAGCATGTCCTCGGTAAATATTTTTTCCTAAGTAATTCTGGTTTATTCGTAGGGGGCCTTTTGCTTCTTGGCTTTCCGTTAACCTTTCAAAGATATATTCCGATATACTTCAGAGAAGGGAAAGACGAAAATGCTTACGCCCTCACCCATTTCCCCTCCATTATCCACTTCTTACTGGGGCTTTTAGTCTCCATACCTATCCTCATTCTAAAAGGTCTGGATGCTTTTCTAATTTTTCTCGCCTTCTATATCGTTAACACAATGACTCTTTATCAGACCGCTCTCATTTCCCGCGTAAAGATCCTTGAATACTCTCTCACTTCCTTCGCAAGGCTTGTAACCATTATCTGTCTTCTCCTTTTTTCCGCCCCTCTTCTAACCCTCAGAACCATAGGTATCATTAATTTAGCAGTTAATTTTGTCTTTCTACTCATTCTCTTTTCCTTGTTTCCATTCAGGATAAACCCATGGAAAGAGGTACTCAGAGAGATCAGGGAATACTGGATCTACTCCCTCTTTACCCAGATTCTCTCCCCCTTTTTCCACTTCCTTGACTCCCTTTTAATACCGATCCATTTGCCCTACTCAGAGCTTTCCCTCTTCCAGATTGCGAGAAAACTGGACATGGGTGCAAAACAAACCCTTGAAGTGCCGCTTCAATTGACCGCTCCCATTATAAGCTTTAAAAAGACCGATGAACTGTTGTCTAAAGAGTTTGCCGAAAAATACCGCGCTTTTAGGTTGTTCTACTTTTACCTGGCCCTTTTCTGGTTCTTGATATTTGAGTTTTTTGGTAAAAAAATTGTTCTTTTAGTCTCAACACCTCAATATTTAAGGGCTTACCCCCACCTTGTTTTGCTTTCCTTCACCCTTCTCATCTCTACCCTTTACGCTACCGATGCAACCCTCGCGAGGTCTACGGGAAATATAAAGCTGTTCTTCTACAAAGACGTAGTCTGGGTCGCGAGCTTCATTTTGACCTTTCTCATACTAACGCCAAAATTGAGGCTCCTCGGAGTAACTCTTTCTTTCACAATAGCTACCTTAGTGACCACTACTTTTCACCTATATAACTTCCCTGTGCTTCACCCCTTTGAGTATTTACTGGAGGCACTAAAAGTTGCCATAATTGGAATGCAGGCAATTATCTACATTTCAACGGGGAAAATTTTGCCCCCCCTCCTACTTACCCTATCGATCATAGCAATCGATTTTAAGGGATTGCAGAAAACCTATAAAATCTTAAAAGCCTATATTGACGCTTCCAGAAATCCGTAAATGAGACAAAATAAGATGATAATTTGACAGCACACGCTTAAGTATCTATAATTTTACAACTTCAAAACAAAAGGAGGACATTTAAAATGAAGAAGTTTGTACTTGCACTAACCCTTGTAGCAATGCTGACCGTTGCCTGCAAAAAGGCTCAAAAGCCTGTAGAAACAACTGAACCTGCACCTGCTCCTGATACAACGCAGGTTGAGGATACCACTCAGGTACAGGACACCACAGTAACACAATAGTAGAAAGAAGCTTATCTGGGGCCGTAGCTCAGCTGGGAGAGCGTCAGGCTGGCAGTCTGAAGGTCGTGGGTTCAAATCCCACCGGCTCCAGTTTTAAGCAGTCTTACTACGTTTTCAGTAATAATTTCCTCGCGGGGGTGGCGGAACGGCAGACGCGCCAGATTTAGGATCTGGTGGGGATAGCCCGTGCGGGTTCAAGTCCCGCCTCCCGCAGAGAGAGTAAAATGATCTTTTCATTGCTTTTAAACCTACTCTTTTCTTTCAAGTTCATTTCACTTGTTCCCAGTGTTACAGAAATATTTTATCTTCTGTCGGCCGAGGACAGCCTGCTTGCTATCTCTTATTACTGTAACTACCCAGAGGCCACAAAGGAAAAAAACAAAGTTGGTGATCTTTTAAATCCCGATTATGAAAAAATATTGAGTTTAAAGCCAGATTTTGTTATAATTTCTTTACCCATGCAAAGAAGGGTAGAGCAGAATTTGAAGAAGTTGAACATCAAATACATCGTCTTTAACCCTGAATCGGTTAATGAAATACTATCCGTTATAGATTCCATAGGTAAACTGACAGGTAAGGTTGAAAGGGCAAATTTTGCTGTTGATTCACTAAAAAATGTCCTAAAAGAGCTAAAGCCTCTCCAATCCAAACCGAAAATCTATGTTGAGCTCTCGGAAAACCCCATTTATACCGTTGGAAAAAATAGCTTTATAAATGAAATATTAGAACTTGCAGGCGGGCAGAACATCTTTTGCGATAAGGAGATCCCCTATTTCTCTCCAACTCAGGAGGAAATTGTCAAAAGGAATCCGGAGGTAATTTTACTCTTATATCCCGAAGCAAATCCCATAAGAGTTTCAAAACGTTATGGGTGGAAAAAAATCAAGGCTGTTAAAACACACAATATTTTCACCCTCGACCCAGATCAATTTACCCGTCCGGGTCCCAGAATTTTCGGCGCTACACTTAAACTCAATAGATTACTTCAATCTTGCTTTTAAAACTCCAATAGATGTCTTAAACTGTAATTCTAAAGGCCTTCTTTCGCCATCCGCCTCAAAGAGGTAAATGAGTTCCCCCGGTGTTTTTGAAAGCTTAGGATCCCTTAGATCTAAGTAGATTTTAACCAGTTTCTTCCCTTTAACGATAATCCTTTCAGGCCTTATGTTGATCTTAAAACTCCTCTTATCTACGTGATAATTCAACACAAGATCAGAATCCAGGTCCGCCTTTTCTCTTAAAAAGAAAATCAGAGAAAGAGGGTCAAAGCTACGGCCTGAAATTGCAAACTTTGAACCATCATCGTAATAAACGGTATCACCTGTATATATGGCCCTCGATCGGTCTTTGTACTTCCCTTCGCTTATCTTTCTTTCATAAGAATAGGTAAAAAAGCTATCAGAGTGAAAAACCGAAACAATGGAATCGTAAACCGGAAACAAAGAATTTATAAACCCTTCACTCTGTACCACGAGAGTAGCCCGTGAGAGATTTTCGCCATCAATACTCGTAAAGTACTTTTCGTATCTTAACGTGCCACTTCCTGCCCGAAAAGTCCCAAAATAGATATTGTAATTCAGTAACTCACAGAATACAAGAATTGGTAAAAATTTCAACCTTTCTTCCTTTTCTCCAGCTCTTTCCTGTACTGTTCTTCCCTGAATTCATTGACATAGTCAGGGGATTCAAAAGAGTATTTGAATCTTTCAGGAATATCGTAGCGTCCTTCAAGGATTGCCACCGCATCCTCAACAAGCACCAGCTCTTCATCAGTAGGAATAACAAAAACCTTTACAGGAGAGTCGTCAGTGGAGATTATAAATTCATGATTTCTCGACATAGCTTCCCTATTGCGTTCCTTATCCAGTATTATTCCAAGATTCTCCAGCCCCTCAAGGGATTTTTCTCTAATTATCCAGCCTTTTTCACCTACACCAGCAGTGAATACAATGGCATCAACACGTCCGAGGGCAGCCATATAGGCACCAATGTAAAATCTAACTCTGTAAGCTTCCATTTCAATAGCAAGAATTGCTCTTTCATCGCCCTGAGCAGCAGCAATCTCCACATCTCTTCTATCAGTATACTTTCCGGTTATTCCAAGTATCCCACTCTTTTTATTGAGGATATCCATTACTTCTTTCAGACTCAAACCAGTTTTTTCCATGATGTAAGGGATAATGGCTGGATCAATGTCTCCCGACCTTGTTCCCATTATAAGACCTTGAAGCGGTGTAAATCCCATGGAATGATCATAGGCTTTCCCTTCTTTTATAGCCGTTGCCGATGCACCATTCCCGATGTGAAGTGTGATAAGATTTACCTCGTGGGGATCTTTTTTGAGAAGGGCCGCTGCCCTTCTTGAAACGTAGAGATGGGAAGTGCCATGGAATCCATATTTTCTTACGCCATACTTTTCGTACCACTCATATGGCACGGCGTAAAGATAGGTGTGTTTGGGCATAGTTTGAAGAAAAGCGGTGTCCATAACGGCGATATGAGGAATATCTGGCATTAAACTCATCGCAGCCTCTATACCCATAACATTTGCAGGATTATGAAGGGGTGCAAGAGGGTAAAGTTCCTTGAACGTGTTTATAACTTCTTCGTTAATTATGACTGATTTTGTGAACTTTTCTCCACCATGAACCACTCTGTGAGAAACAGCATTAATTTCCTTAACATCCTTTATCACACCATACTCTGGATCAGTTATGGTTTTGATCACGAGCTCAATTGCTACCTTGTGGTCCGGACATTCATGGTCTATTTTTACCGGATCTCTGCCAGGAACTTCGTGTAAAATAAAGGAATTTCCTATGGTAACCCGCTCAACGATTCCTTTACATAGAGGTCTCCTTTTGTCCCAATCATAAACCTGATATTTTACCGATGAACTTCCACAATTAAGAGTCAAAATTCTCATTTTCTCACTCCCTTTTTAACTGCCAAAAGGGCTGCAAGGGCAATGGACAGAAACTTGGAATCTTCACTATCCGCTCTGGATGTTAATACACAAGGGGCAGTAGCACCTGCCACAACAGCAGCTATTCTACCATTACAAAGCTGAGTACAGGTTTTAAAGAACACGTTACCCGTTTCTATATTCGGGAAGATCAAAATGTCCGCCTCTCCTGCACCTTCACCCTTAAATCCCTTAATTTCCGCACACTCCTTAGAAACAGCAATATCCAGGGCAACCGGTCCTTCAACCTTCGCCCCTTTAATCTGCCCCCTTTCTGCCATTACCTTTATAAGAGCTGCATCAACCGTTGAGGGCATCTTGGGGTTGACCGTCTCAACAGCACTTATGAGAAAGGCATAAGGATTCTCAATACCAAGGGCATGGGCTACTTCAATGGTGTACTGCAGAATTTTTACCTTTTGCTCAAGATCAGGCAAAATTATCACGGCAACATCAGCAACAACGAGCAACTTGGGGTAGGTTGGGATTTCTAATACAGTTACGTGGGATAATACCCCTCCCGGGGGTACAAGGCCATTTTCTTTATCGAGTATTGCCCTCATATAATCAGCAGTATTTACGAGTCCTTTCATCAAAATGTCACCTTCACCGTCCTTCACCATTTTAACCGCCATTTTGAGAGCCTTTTTCTGGTCCTTTTCATCTATAATCTGGAAAATAGACGGATCTATTCCATGCTCTTGGGCTACACTCTTTATTTTATCTTCATTTCCAACCATTATAACATCTACGAGGCCTTCATTTTTTGCCTTTGAAACTGCCTCTATGGTGTGGGGATCCTCCCCACAAGCAACAACAAGCCTCATTGAAGGCATTCCCTTAACTGCTTCAACAACTTGATCAAGTTTTGTTATCATCTGCCTACCTCCTTAAAAGATCTCTTTATCCTCTATGATTTCGTTTTCGTAAATTTTGGCCACCTCTTCTCCTCTCAAAACTCTGAGAGCACCTTCAGCGAGGGCTCTCATCTCATCGCCGCCGGGATAGACCACAACGGGGGCAATGAACTTCACCCTTCTTTCCACCCACGACACAAAGTCTTTATAATAAGCAAGGCCACCGGTCAAAACGATGGCATCAACATTTCCTTCCAAAACTGCTGCCATCATTCCAATCCACTTAGCGACGGTATAAGCCATTGCTTCCATTATAAAGCGTGCTTTCTTATCCCCCTTATTCACCATCTCTTCAGCAACACGCATGTCGTTGGTTCCAAGGTAAGCAATTACTCCTCCCTTACCAGCAAGAAGTTTCTTGATTTCGTCCTTTGTATATTGTCCTGAGAAGCAGAGCTCCACAAGTTGCCACGCGGGCAAACTGCCGGCCCTCTCCGGTGCAATTGGTCCATCTCCATTTAAAGCGTTATTAACATCTACAATCTTTCCCTTCTTGTGGGCTCCTACGCTTATTCCGCCACCGAGATGAACCACTATGAGATTTGCTTCTTCGTATTTTTTCCCAAGGTCTTTCGCCGCTATTCTTGCAATTCTTTTCTGGTTCAAAGCATGGAGAATACTTTTCCTTCTAATAAAAGGTAACCCTGTCACTTTTGCAATTGGTTCCATTTCATCAACAACAACGGGGTCAACGATATAGGCAGGAATACCAAGGGGTCTTGCAATAGCATCGGCAATAAGCGCACCGAGATTTGAGGCATGCTCACCGTTTATTCCCGCTCTTAAATCTTCGAGCATCTTTTCGGTAACAACATAAGTACCACTGGGAATTGGTCTTAACAGTCCTCCGCGGGCTACAACTGCCGAGAGCAACTCCACCTTTTCACCCCGTTTTTCAAGTTCCTTCAAAATAATTTCCTTTCTAAAATCGTATTGCTCAATAATTTTTGAAAATTTTGCCAATTCTTCGGCTGGATGACTAATATTTACAGAGAAAATGGGTTCCTCGTTGTTAAACAAAGCAATCTTTGTTGAAGTTGAACCAGGATTGATAACAAGAATCCTATAATTCATACTTACCCCCTATTTTTCAAGCCTTTCCTCAAAATAATTTTTCCAGTAGTTTTCCAAATAGTGCAAAATTTTATCCCTTACAAAACGATAGGTGCTAACTGGAGACCCTATCGGGTCTTCCAAATCTCCACCCTCAGGGTCTATTAGTCTTGCTTTAAAACGGTATTTCTCCGGAAGCCAACTTATATGGTCTCTTGCCATTGCAATAATTAGGTCCGCGATTTCCATTTCGAATTCAGTAATTGCCTTAGGAATGTGCGAATAATTTTCGATCCCCATTTCTTTTAGTACCAACTGCGCATTTGGATTAATTTTCCTTTCATTAACCTGTAAGGTTCCCCTTGATATAATTTGAAGATTCTCATATCCTTTCATCATTTCAGAAAATAAAGCTTCTGCCATGGGACTTCTACAAGTATTGCCGGTACAGAGAAATATGAGGGTAAATTTCTCTCTCTTACTGAATTTCACCTTTCTGCCTGCCACCTCTTCAATTTCAAGGTAATTCAAGAGCCCTTTTCTCAAAATAAAGGGCCTCTCTGTTGAGACGTCTACAACCGTTGAAGGGATGTTCCCTGCCTCTCCGTCTACAATAAAATCCAGTTCTTTACCGAGAATTTCAGAAACATCTTTTCCCGTCTTAAGGGGAGGCTCTCCAGAAATATTCGCACTGGTTGAAGCCAGAGGTTCATCAATGGTTTTCAAAAGTTCAAGAAGAAACTCAGTTTTGGGAATTCGTATACCGATCTTTCCCTCCTCCGAGACGCAGGTTCGGGGAGCATGTTCAGAGGCAAAGGCAACGAGGGTTAACGGGCCAGGCCAGTACTTTTTCATCAAATTCTCCGCATATTCAGGTAAATCCCTGAACAATTTCTTCGCAGTTTCAATATCCTTTACAAAACAGGGCAAAACCCTAACTTTCTCCCTCTTTTTAATAGCGAAAATCTTATCAACCGCCTCTTCAGAAGATGCCCTTGCAATAAGTCCATAAACTGTCTCCGTCGGGACAGCAACAACTCCATTCTTTTTCAAAACTTCTACTACTTTCTTCAAAAGGTCTTCCATACCATTTAAAAGGCGAAATTAAAACCCCATATGATGGGAGGATATTTGTCTATGGGAACCACTATCTCCATATTCATTCCTGAAGGAAACTTTATGGCTTCAAAATTCCTGAAGGAAATGCCCATTGCAACACCAAAAAAGTTGTTAAAACGTTTTACGTCAAAATAATCTGAAATCTTTGCTAAATTCCTGTAATCTGGCGCGTGATGGGCAAGAAAGCCGAGGTAAAGTGATGAGTAGTGTGAAATCATTGCAGACCCAAGAAGTTCAACATCCCAGGAAAAGCCTTGAGCAAAAAAGTTATACCCAAAGCCACTTGCAAAGGCAAGGCTGAAAGGGGGAACATGCAAAAATCTAAACTTCATTTGAGGACCAAGGCCTTCAGCAAAATCATACCTTAGTCCAAAATCCAAATATTCAGAAGCTCCAAAAATAACCATAGCGCCCAGATTTGCCCTTGAATAATAACTTCCAGATGTCTTTGCATTATCTCGGTAATCTGTTGAATAGTAAAGGGGCAAATTGAAGTATACACTTTTTTCCACATTCCCTGCACCAATGGGCTCCGCGCTCCTGAAAGTCCCCAGAAAACAGCCATTCAAAAACAAAAGCGGGAGTAAAAATAGTATCCTTTTCATTTATACCTCCCCTATATTTTGAAAAATTATCTCTTTCCCGAACAAATTAAAAATTTTGCTTGTAAGCTCCTTGAATGCCCGTATCAAAAACTTAGAAATAATAACGTTGTTTTTATCGTCAAGTTCCATAAAACCCTTACCCTCGTGGAATTGCAGTACAAAGTAATACTTCTGATTTAAGAAAGGCTCAGAATGTATTACCCTGAAAAGAAATTCCCTTTGCTGGTATTCATATACTTTGTCAATTTTATAAAAAAATTCACCGTCCTTAAATTCAATTGGAAGTATACCTTCAAGCTTCTCCAACGTATCGACGGGTTTTTCCCTTATACTGAAAATAAAATTTGGCATTTCCTCAACACCTATATAGGGTACAAAAACCCTGTTGTCCTGCTTTTCAATTATAAAGTAACTTATTGGTTTATTTAAACTTATCCACTTTCTTGCATATTTTGTTAAAAAGTCCTCATAGGGGGATTCGGAAGTCTCAACGTAACTAACATCAATTTCCCGGAGTGAATTTCTCAAATAATCTTTGAGGATATCAGAGTCCGTGGAAATAAAAAGCTTTCCACCCTTTTTCAACCTAGAATAGTAAACCATTAGAGACATTTTGGAAGTAAGTCTTTTATTTTCCTTTGAAGGTTTTTCCCATGGATCTGGGAAGTTTATGTAAATTGCTTGAACTTTGTTGTCTGGAACGAAAAAGTACAAAAGGGACCTCCCGTCCCCTCTGTATAGAAAGACTTTTTGAATATTCTCACGCTTCAGTTTTCTATGGGTAAGGAGTACAAAACGGTTGGCAACTTCTGCACCAACGATCAGTGCGTTAGGATACTTAATTCGTAAGTATTTCAGGAAATCTCCGTTGCCGAATCCAAGTTCAAAGACCAGTTCCTCCCTTCCAATAAATTTTGATAAGGAAGAGGGTTCAGTCAAAAAAATCATAAGAGCGGAATGATCCTGAAGAATCTGTTGAACCTGATTTTTCTCCACAGAGGAGCTTGAAGGTCTATAGAAAAATAAATGATTAGGGGAGTGCCCTTAAGGTACCTTAAAGGAACAGGCCCGAAAAATCTCGAGTCAAAGGAGTAGTCTCTATTATCACCCATGGCGAAGAAATAACCATCAGGGACAACCACAGGACCAAAATTGTCCCTTACCCTTGGCTCCCGCATAAACTTACCCGATTCCCAGGCTTTCTGATAGTCTCTTTTTAAGATTTCATTAGTCAATTCCACTAAGGGAGGAATAACTGATGGATCTTTGTGGACAACATATTTCTCTTCCTGCCTCACACCATTAATGTACAGCACCTTATTTATTATTTGAATGGTATCACCCGGAAGTCCAATGCACCTTTTCACATAATCCTGCCTTTTGTTAACAGGATAAAGGAAAATTACAATTTCACCGCGCCGAGGTTTTTTAAACTGAAAAAATTTAATTCCGGTGTAAGGAATCTCGAGTCCATAAGTAAATTTTAGAGCAAGCAGGAAATCACCTGGAAGGAGTGTATTCTCCATCGAACCGGAGGGTACAACATACCCCTGAATTACAAAGGCTCTGAGGAGGAACACAATGAAAATTGTCCATATAAACGATTCTACTGTTTTTCGAAATTTTTGATCTTTCACAACTTAATTATAAATCAACGAATTCGGCATTACAAAGGTACTTTTAAATCCACTTTTTTACCATTAAAATAACCAAGTGTTCAGAGTTAATATTCTGATCCTTTACTATACTGGCGCTGGAAATTCCCTCGTTGTAGCCTCTGTTTTAAAGGATAGGTTTTTAAAAGACGGTTACGAGGTTGAATTAAAAAGGATAACTAAAAATATCGGCGAAGTGGATTTGTCTCCTTACCACCTTGTCATCCTTATTACACCGGTCTACGCGTACCATGCACCGGGAACGGTTTTAGAATTTGTAAGGTCATTAAAAGAGGGTGATAAACCTTTCTACCTTATTTTAACCAAAGGTCTTATTCTCGGAAACTCAGCGTACGAGTTACAACAAATCCTGAGAAGTAAGGGGTATAAAGTCAAAGGATTTCACGACATCATAATGGCTGACACCCTCTTCCTGCTTACAGCCAGAAAAAACAGCTTATTAGAGCGATTCTACCTTTTACCGAACCGCATTTTCAATCACCACCTAAAATCCATTTATCGCACGATCGTTAAAACATTACACTCTGATAAGGAAATAAAACTGCGCAAAAAGCTTTATGGTTTTGTTACAGAGCTTATCGCAAGAAATTTCTGGAAAAAAGTGAACAAATGGAAATCAATGCTTTATGCTGACGATAAATGCAATCTATGTGGGATTTGCGTTAAAGTATGTCCAAGGAGCAACATCAAAATAGAAGGGGGAAAAGTAATCTTCGGCAACGATTGTGAATTCTGTACTGCTTGCATCCACAGGTGTCCACAGGAAGCAGTTCAGGTGGGTAAAATGACAGAAAGAAAGGCACGGTACAAAGTAGGAAAGGAAGCTGAATATTTCAGAAGAGTTTTGAAATAGTTCCCTAAAAAAATAGGGGCCCCAAAGGGGCCCCCTTCTATTTTGTAAAACTCTACCCTATCTGCCGATTACTTTGAGTCCAGGAATCTTCTGAATCTTTACCTCAACAATGGTAGTCTGCGTATTGCTAACTCCTCCAAGCTTCAGTGTACCATAGTGCCAACCGTCACTCCTCGTTACCTTGAAGCAATAAACCGCGTTGTCAATAGCAAAATCTCTTTCAAGAGTAGGTTCCTGGACGATCCCGCTGGATGGAGAAGCTTTTAATATCTTGTTAACTCTCCACCCTGTTGTGGGTGCAGTGACTCTACCAGGGTCGTCAGCTATCTGGTCTGCGGATGCCAAATACAGATCTCCGCCAGTATAGCCTGGGGCCCAGTCTGTGTAATAAAAGTCTATATTTTCCTGTGGATTTGTTCCACTAACGGAGTAACTGACACACTGGAACTGATCGTTAAAACCAAATCCCGAAGGTCCTGCAGGATTGTTAAACTCGTAAACGGTTACATTGGTTGAAGTAACGGGCACAATGGATGCTGTTACAGGGTCAGATAAAGTATCCCCCTTATACCCATAAAGCTTGTAAACATCCACATATCCATTGGGATTATGTATGTAACTGTTGATTGTAGGAGCAATTGTATCAACCACGGTATTTCCAAAATACAAAATGTATCCATCAATCTCATCCACCGGTGCTTCCCACGTCAGCTTTACCTGTGTGCCATCCCCATAAGCCTGAACCTCAAGATTACTTGGAGTAATATCACCTACAGGCTGGATACACGACACAAGCAGTAAAATCACTGCAATTGGCAAAGCATATAGTACTTTTCTCATCTCACTCCTCCTTTATTTTCTCTTTAAAACATCGACTGCAGTTCGAAGCTCTTGATACTTTCTCTCAAGTTCTGCTACTTTGCCTTTTAGCGTCTGAACATCTGCCGCAACCTTTGCAAAACTGGCAGCGGAAACACCCTGCGCGGTTGCCTGAGTTAACTGCTCAATGGTTGCATTGAGAGAATCTATTTTTGCCTGAAGTGCAGTGATCTGTGCCTCCATCTCACCCACCTTCTTCTGAAGCTCATTGACCTGAGATGGACTGGCACAGCTCATTAGTAGCACTATCCCACTTATTACCCCTATGCTTAAAAATTTTCTCATATATAACCTCCTTTATTATATGAAAATAATAGTCTTAACATCGCGGAATGTCAATATCCAAAAAACAGTAAATAACACTATATTTATAATGAAATTCGCGAGTTGGATACGCTTCAGCAATATTCAGGAACTTCACTACGTTCTTTTATCAAACTTCATCAATCTTTCGGTAAATAATGAGAACAATTGTAAAAGTTTTTACTTCACCGCTATATTTCTTTTCCACTAAGTAAAGAATGCAAAACCCTGTCAAAATCTTCCAAAATTTTCTCCCTCACCCTTTCTCGTTTGACAAATTCTTTCGCTCTCCCAGCCATTTCCCTCGCTTGCTCAGGATTATCCACAATTTTTTTAATGGCAATAGCCAGAGCATCGGGATTACCAGGAGGACAGACAACAGCCAATCCTTTTTTTTCTAAATACTCGGCGATTGCCCCTTCTCCACAATATACTACCGGCTTACCTGCCGCCATATACTCCCAGACTTTTGAAGGCTCTGCAATCTTGCTAAATTCTCCAGCTCTAACTAAGGAGACACAAACCGCTGCTTGTTTGTAGAACTTCAACAATTCATCATGATTTATATAAGGCATGAATTTGACGTTGTTTAAGGTTTTAGATTGCTCTAATAGCCTTTCTTTTTCAGGACCATCCCCTATCAGTAAAAAGTCGTACCCTTGAAGTTTACCTGCTGCCTCAATTAATGTAGAAAGTCCATGCATATAACCGAAAAGCCCTGCATATAGTATTAGAGGTTTTTCTTCCATTTTGTATTCATCAACCAGATGTTCGACCTTTTTCAGAAACTCAATGGAAACCCCATTTGGTATAAGGTAAGTTTGGGCGTTAATCCTAATAAAATAATCCACGATTCCTTGAACTGGTGTAACTATTAATTTAGCCCTTTTTGCAATAAATTTCATCAACTGTTCAAAAAACACTTCTACACCCAAAGTTCTCTTTCCTGAATACCTGGGATATAGCCACGTAAGGTCTCTCACATCCCACACGAAGGCCATTTTTCTTAAACGAGCCAATAAACAACCCAGAGGTCCAAGAAGCATATAAGGAGTTGTAGTAAGTAAAATATCAGCTCTCTCTTCTCTGAGACCATAAAGAAATGCCCTCAAAGAAAAGCTCAGTTCAGCGATCAATCTTAAAAATAGGTTATCCCTCGGAACCAGTAAAGGTTTAAGTCGAACCACCTTAACGCCCTTCTCAATATTTATGTATGGAGTTCTCTGGACATATCCGTCATATACCTTTCTAAAAGGGTAATTAGGAAGCAATGTAATGACTGTTACTTTCCATCCTTTGGTGGCAAGGTACTCAGCAAAAGAGGTCGCTCTTTTCGCACCCGCTCCAGTTTCAGGATGATAGTGACTACTCAAAATCAAAATAGATTTTTCCATATTTCTTTATACACTTCACTTAAAAGTTATTCTATTTACAATTTCTTTCACCTTTTCCATAAAAGCGGTTTCAGAGAAATTTTCAGCCCTATTATTAATCTTGCTTCTTAATTCCCTCTCAAGCAAAGGATTTCTCAAAACATTCAAAATTTTACGCACCGCTTCATTAATATCTTCGTATTTAAGCTCGTTAGCATCGATAATTTCAACCTGACCACCACTGTTATGAACGAAAGGAAGGATACCAAGTTTAACCATTTCAGCAATAGCAATGCCAAAGTGCTCATTAATTTTGCCGTGGATTCCGTATTTATGATAGCCAAGCAACTTTAAGAGTTGCTCTCTATCCATGTCAGTTTCGATGAATAGCCAATCTGAGTGTAGTCTTGAAAGTTCTACAATTTTTTTGTAGTACTTTTGTTCCCCAGGTTTACCTACTATGTGGAGGTGAACATCAAATCCGCTTTCCCTCACTTTCTTAACAATTTCAATTATCTCCATAAATCTCTTTGTGGGTTCAATTCTTCCAATAGCGACAAATCCATTTTCACGTTTCTCATAGCTCAAACTGTATCTTTCGATCTGATAACTCGAAACAAAAACAGGCGGGTATAATACTTCAGGCTTCACTTTATAAGCCGACTCAAAAATCTGAGCTGTCCACAAAGAATTAACAAGAGTCAAATTTCTTAGAGCATTTTCAATATCAAAGTTACTTATTTTACGTCCAATTATTTCATAAATACTCCTAACTATGTTAGGTTTATGATACCAGACCCTAGAATAGGTCTCTTCCTTTAACTTTGAAAGCTCATAACCAACAAAGAAAGGAAAATGAACATATTGAATTCCAGGCTTACCAAAATCCATTTCATTATAGGTACTGAAAAAAATATCAAAGTTGTCGTTTAACTTCTTACATAATCGCATCACATAATGCTGCCTCAATACTGAAAAACGGGACATATTATCACTCAAAAGAATGGGTGCTCTGAGGCGCAATATCTCAACCTTCTCAGGGTCTATTGAGGTTCCGTAAAATTTATTAAGTCGCTCAAAATTAACCTTCTCATCCAAAGTTAAAAGAGTTACCTTATATTCCTCTTGCAATGCCTGCAAAACCCACGAGCATACAGATTCTGTTCCACCCCAACCAAAAAGAGGATGAACGACAGCAACTCTAAGGCCTAATCCCTTCATTTGATCTTCCCCACAGCTTGGATATAGAGAAAGATAGGAAAATAAGCATGAATCTCCATAAACTGCCATCATATAAAAATTGGTCTGCCGAGAATATTAGCATAATGTACAAAATAAATGACACCGACACAAGTTCCTCTTTTCTTACCTCTGAAGACTTCAAAAATTGAAAAATTTTTTCAATTATTTTTTTGATTCCGAGAATATAAGCCCCGATAGCCATTAAAAATGGAATCAGCCCCGACTCAATTAAAAGATTAATAAGAAAGTTGTGTGCAAAGGGAAGCCCTAAGGAGCCTTCGAAGTAAAAAAAATTCCCTGTACCTACTGGAGAAAAAGGATGATCCAGAAAGTATTGTAGAGAATTCTTCCATAGCAAAAACCTCGAGAGTATGGAAGTATCGTAAAAGAGTAAACGCGGATTTAACCTGAGCTGGAATATTAGACGCCCCAAGTTGTAAAAAATTATTACAAAAGCTGTGCCCGTAATTGCGACCAAAATTTTATTGTATTTTTCTCTATTCTTTAATGCAAAGAAAAGGAATAAAAAAGAAGCAAATACAGTGGAAATTAAGCCGTTTCTTGAACCGGTGCAAAAAATCACAAGTAAAAGAATACCGGCAAACCCAAAATAAAGTATATTTGAAGGAAATCGCTTTCTAAATGCAAAATATAGAGAAAAAATTATCCCCATTCCGGCAAGATGAGCAGGAGGGTTAGGTGTATTGAATCTCCCAACCTCTCTAACAAACCATTTCCCTGCTAACAGCATTTTTATTGCTCTCAAACTGATGACATCAATCACTGTTAATATTATAAGGGCAATGAGGATAGAAATAGCCAAATCTTCGTATTTGAAGTCTTCCCAGATCTGAAGGGAGAAAAAAAACATCATCAAGGATAAAAAAAGGTGAATATTCTGAAAAAACGCTCTTGTTACATTTAGTGCACTAAATATGCTGAGGAAACTCGTAGTGACAAAAAAGAGTACGAAGATGAGTATCCATTTAAATTTAAGAGGTTGTTTTGTTGCAATTTGATAAGCAAGAATCACAAGCATGATGACTTCCAAAATTGTATAAGTGTATATACCGTCTGGTCTGGCTATAGAATTGTATGATGCAAAAACATTCGGCACTTCTATAAAAAACCCAGAAAATCTTTTGAAAAAGGGAGTAAATAAAATTATTGCTGAACTCAGCGGAATTGAAGGAAGATACAACAAAAAAACCCATTTCGGCCTGTCAGCCCCTATTAGGGTTGCTAAGACCAAAAAGAGCAACAAGGTCAATTTAAGGCCGAGTTTCAAATCACCGCTACGTACAACAATAAGCGAAATGACAAAGAAGGTAGAAAAAACGCCCAACACTTTAAGTAAATCATTTGCATCAAAATATTTACCGATTAAGCTTTTCATAGAGTCGGAAGAACTTAAGATGTTTTATCAAATTCCAATTGTTAATTACACTCACAACTGCTTTGAAATTTTCAACGAAGATCGTTATATTCCTCATTTTAATTGACTGATGCAAACTTCGTATTACTAATCCCACAAGAGACCACATAAAGATTGCTTTTGCCCCCTCTTTGTTGAAAAAATGCTTTCTAAAATTGAGCATGAGATTGTAAATAACAATATGTGACATCACTCCTTGACTCAATCTACCACTCGGAGAATGCAAATGTTTAAACTTTAAATCAGGGGAAAGAACGAGCCTCGGCCCGAATTTTTTATAAACCGAATAGGAAAAATCCTGATCTTCCCGATGAGAATACGTGATCATCGTCTCGTCAAATCTTAAGTAGTTTATCAGCTCTCTTTTCATTATCCAGACATGAGATCCCAGATATTCAGGCCTCAAATCAGATGTGGGGCGATAGGCAATTACTTTAGCACCCGACGGGAGAACGATCTGTCTATTCTCATCATAGTAATCGAAGAAAAATAACTTTCTAAAAAAATTCTGAATTTTGGGTGGTTCTTTTAAATCCCGGTCAATCCCTGTTAAAATTAGAGCATCGTAATGGAGCAATTTTTTTAACCCTTTTTCTGCAAAATCGGCAGGTAGCTCAACATCATCATCTATCATAAGAATCAAATCATTGGTTGCATTTAAGAGGCCATTGTTCCGCCCAGCAGATATTCCCCTAATTCTCGTAAGAACCAACCGTATATTCGCATCAGGGTACATTTTTTTAATATTCTCAAAGGCTTCGTAAGTCTCAATATCGCCCTCCACACCTGAGATTACTATTTCTGATGGCTTTAGTGTTTGATTGATAAGATTAACCACGCACCTTTTTAACTCATTACCCCTTTTATATGTTGGAATGACTGCCGAATATTTCATAAATACGTCCCTTCAAATGCTACAAAAACTTGTTTAGCAATCCTTCCTCTTTAAACTCACCGAGGATGAAAATAAGTATGTTTACCAATGTACTTACAAAAAAGAAAAACAGCACAAGTATGGTGCCCCTGGGATAGCTTTTATAATCAGGAACCTCAGCCCAACGCATCACCGTGAAAGTCGGTGTGTCCTTCTTTTCTAAGATTTTAGCCTCCTCATACTTAGTAAAAAGAAACTTGTAGACTTCTTCATGAGCCGTAATCTTAACCAATAAATCCAAGTACACTTTCGCTAACTCGGGAACCGTTCTCAAAGGAAAGTTCAGAATTCTCGGTGTTTTTGAGGGCTGGGAATCAGGTGTTGTCTCATTAGCGAAATCTTTGAGCTGTTTTTCATAAACTTGGAGCTCATTTAATTTGAGACTCAAAATAGGGTTTCCTGGAGAGTAAATTTCACTTAAGAAGTCACATTCTGCCTTACTCAACAAGTATCCTTTATAAATGTCAAAATATGATGATACCCACTGTTTATACTCTTCTTCAGGGAAAACCGTGCCATACTTTTTCTGAAATTTTTCAAGAGAGTCACGTAATCCGGCTATTATTACTTCCTCTTCTTTTAATCTGCGTTCGAGAAACTCTCGTAAAGCTTTTCCTTTCGTCATTACTGTTTGTTTATTAAAACGATCCAACTCTCTGACCACAAGATTTACAAGTTGAGTTGCAAATTGTCGGTCTTTATCCTCATAAGAGACCTCCACAATGCCTTCTGTGTAAGACTTAATTTCAATTGCCTTCAATAGCTTCCTGTAAGTCTTAACATAGCTTTTGGTCTTAAATCTCTGCTTAAGATTCAATGAGTCTATGACGGGGTACAATACGGCTCTCGACTGAATAATCCTTGCGTAAATATCAGCGGGAGAGACCATCAATCCAAGGAGAGGATTTAAATTCGCAAGAGATGAGCCTATTGTCGTCATTAATTCTGGTTCTAAACTCGGCATTATTTCTGCAGTGGCCTTATATTTTCTTGGTAAAGCGAAAAAGAGGATAATGGCGACAAGAAAACCTAAAAGATAAACCGTAAAAAAAATCCAAAAATACCTTGCAATTACTGAATAAAATTTTCTCATGGATTAATTATAAACTATCTTAAAAAAGCGTTCAAAAACAAAGGGTAAGAGGTTTTGGGTCTTTGCAACCTAATAAGCCCCCTTCCCACTTAAAACTACTTTGATTGTCTTGATAAATATTACAAAATCCAGCCACAAAGACCAATTAAGAACATACCAAACATCCAATCTTACACGCTGCTCATAATCAAGTTCGTTTCTACCCGATATTTGCCAAAGTCCGGTTATTCCAGGACGAACTTCACAGTAGTAGCGCGAAAATTCCTTATAATACTCTTCCAATTCTTTTTTAAGAACAGGACGTGGCCCCACAAAACTCATTTCCCCTTTCAGAATATTAAAAATCTGAGGCAACTCGTCAAGAGAGGTCTTCCTCAAGATTTTGCCTATCCTTGTAACCCTCGGGTCATTCTTTAATTTAAAGTATTTCTGCCACTCTTCCCTGGCCCTTTCATCCCTATCGAGAATCTCTTGAAGTCTTAGATCTGCATCAACGTACATTGTTCTGAACTTTAGACACTTGAAAGGCTTTCCGCCTCTGCCAATTCTTTCCTGAGCATAAAAAATGGGTCCCTTAGAATCAAGAATTATTGCAACTCCAATTAAAAAAATCAACGGCAGTAAGAGAGGAAGAATAAACACTGCAAGGACAACCTCTATCCCTCGCTTCAAAAACATCCTTTTTGGGTCTAACAACTTGTTTTGTAACTCGAACATCGTTATACCCTTTCCAATTGGAAAAACCGACGCGAATTCCGAAACCAAGAAGCGTCCTGCGTCATCGAAGATAAACACATAGCGATAGGCTTGCTGCAATTCTCTTAATTTTTGATCAAAGTCCCTAACAGATGTAGCAACAAAAACATAAGAAGCCGGTTCTCCTAACTCAAAACCCGCATATTTATCGGAAAGGACTACTTTTTTAAATTTTTCAAAACTTTTTTCGTCGCCTACAAATTGGCATTTTTCTCTAACCCTTAGTTTGTATAGAACGAAATTGACAAGGTATCTAAAAAGGGGAAATAGGAAAACGAGAAAAAGAGGCACTAGCGCGAGAACACCTCGTGAGTATTTCGTTATTCCACGAGTTAAACTGAGTATGGTAAAAAGTATTAAAAAATACACCACTAAAGATTTAATAAAGGCCCTGAACTCATCCCAAAAATACCTTCTCTCTGTATATAGCCCATCAAAAGCCAGTACAAGAATGAATAAAAACGGCAACCCCCAGAAAAAAGTATATAACTTTAAATTCTGTCTGAAAGTTGTGAAAAAATTCTCAAGAACTCTGCCTAAAAAAGCACGGGTAAGAAATGCAAAGTATACGGATAAGTAAAAGCTTGAAAGGTCTGCTACAATAAGCGCGAAAAATCTTACTAAATCTTTTAAAATCTTTTTACTAAATATGTTCACGCCTTTTTATCCCAAAACTTATTCTTTCAGCATCGGCATCTTTAACCCGTGTTTCTTTGCTGTCTCAATGGCGATCTTGTACCCTGCGTCGGCATGCCTTACAACACCAATTCCTACATCATTGGTAAGCACCCTC
>Ga0071330_1066333_pt1 | contig 37733 bp, 58 predicted proteins | sample GBScel77sediment_FD_63802 | JGI IMG/M metagenome (GOLD analysis project Ga0071330, IMG submission 63802) | Hot spring sediment microbial communities from Great Boiling Spring, Nevada - Cellulolytic enrichment Sediment 77C v2 (version 2) | ecosystem: Environmental > Aquatic > Thermal springs >...
ATACTGCGTCATATCCCTTACCAATCACATCAGCTAGTTTTAAAGTGTCCTCGATAGACCATATGACCTGCCTTCCAGGACTTACCTCAGGTAACTCACCCTTAAGTATCTTCTCCTTAAGTCCTTTCTCATAATCTTCTAAAGTATAGATAGGGCCGTACTCAGTATATAGTATAGCTCTACTCTTTAACTCATTAATTATTGCTGGATTGTTAAGTATTTCAGACTCCTTAATACTTAAGACTACATCCTTCAACCTCTTTAAATCAGATTCATCTAGTTTCTCACCCTTCATGTACTTAGCTATGATCTCTAAGTTAGTATCAGTAAGTTTTAAATCCTCCTTAATCTTCCTCCATAAGTCCTTACTTAAGAATTCTGATATTGTGAATAACCTAGCTATACTAGTAGCTAGTAGATCTACGACATCCTCAGACCTACTACTTATTTTTTGAATTACTTCAGACTCGAGCTTAGCCCTCTCCTCAGCTATCTTCTTCAACTCCTCAAGCTTAACCCTATAATTAGCTTCAAACTCATTAACATCAGCAATAGCTCTAGAAACATCAATACCGTAACCAGCTAAAGAATTAATCCAAGACCTCAAGGAGTTTAAACTAATAGTAACTACTGTAGGGTCTTTATCCTTAAGACCTTCTAACTCATTACCTACTAGAACAACCAACTTAGACTCTAAAGAATTCCTAACACTATTAAGCCTAGACTCAAGATCAGGAACGACAACACCTAAACCCCTATACACATTAAGTAATGAGTTAAACCCCCTAACAACCTCAAAGAAATCAGACTTAGATACAACCTTCCCCAACCTAGACTCAATACTACTTAACTCCAACTCCAACTTAGACCTAACATCCTCAGTAGTAGGTGTAGGTACTGTAGGGGTTATAGGAGTAGTAGGTGTTTCAGTAGGTGTCTCAGCAGTAGGTACTTCAGTAGCAGTAGGGGTAGTAGTCTCAGTAGGTGTCTCTAACTTGGTAGGAGTGGTAGGGGTGGGTGTAGGTGTCGTAACCACAGCTGTGGGGACAGTCTCAGTAGGTGTAGTAAGCCCCCGAGTTACGTACGTAGTGTACGTAGTTGTATAGTATGATGTAACGTAGACAGTCTGTGTGAATACCTCAGTATGAGTAACATACTCAGTAGATGGTGGTAATCTAATAGTTGTTGCATAACTCATACAGGTACAGCCTCACCTAACTTACTTCTTTGGGTTTCTCCCTCACCACCTTCAGCTGTACTTTCAACTGTGACTGTAACAGTTGTTGGTACTGTAACTGTAGTTGTTAACGTAACGTATGACGTAGCTATCTTAAAGATCGTTGATACATAGATTATTGAGTGGTATAGAGTCCACTTAGTCACGTAGTAAGGTACTGGAGTCTCAACAAACTTAGTCTCAAAACCTAAGTCAACAACTACAGTCCTAGTACTCAATCACAGCCCCATAAAAACCTACGTTATAGAAGGTATAAATATTTAACTAACACCCAATCTATCCAACCTAGCACCAATGACAGCAATCACTAATGAAAGTATGACCGTAAGTGTTAGGAGGAATGGATCTGATACAATATATAGTAGTCCTACAAGCAACCATACAAGACCGTTAACTACATCCCTAGCAAATGGGTTTGAAGGTAAGCCAACATTTACTGTGTAATTACCTACCGTGTAAGTTACTGACTCATTAGTAAGTAATGCAGTTGTGTTTATTATAGCTATGATCGACGATGTAAGTACAGTAGATATGAATGTAGTGAAGACAACTATAACTATGCCGAAGATTATCAAACCAGCATATGAGAGTGTGTGTGATGTACTCATGGCAATCACTCAGCAGGTGCTCCAAACCCCTTAACAAGTACGTAGTAGGACGTAGTTATCAGTATTAGAGCTAGTAATGAGCCCTTAATAGCTAGTAATGCAGTACCTCCGAATGCACCGAATACACCTACGTACATGTCGAGTAGTAGACCCACAGCTGTGGTACAGCCGTCGAGAGCTATAGTGAATAGACCTAGGTAAATCGCTAAGACAGCTGGTTGGAATACCTGGATAGGGGCTACCGAACCTGAGAAGAAAGTCCTGATTAGAGCTATACCACCTAAGAATCCGAGACCTAACGATGCGTATGTGAATAGCTTACCAACACCTGATAGGAAATCACCTGTAAGCATAGACATAACACCACTAGTTTTGACAAGTACTTCAGGTACCGTACCTACAGACAATATTAGAGCTGTAGCTATGAACGTAGAGATTATAGCGAATGCCAACCCAAACCTAAAGAAGAACTGCCCTAACGTTGCCAACATCTTCCTCCCCCCTCCTTAAAGGAATGACAACTACGTTTCCCTGAAGATCCTCAACAATTATAGCTTCCTCAGTAATCTGCTTAATATCCTTAACAGTAATCTCCTTACCACCGATAACTACCCTCTTAGAAGGTACCACCGACTGAGCTAGCTCGACCTTAGGTCTCTCCCTACCTTTTCTCTTCTTTAAAAGCATGCCTAACATAAACACCCTAGATATAAATGCTAAGAAGTCTTAAATATGTTAACGTCTACGTGAATGTATTGAATACACTATGAATATAGCTATAGCTGAGAGAGATATCAACCACACAAGACCTCTTAAGTAGTTAAATGTAGTATCCCTAAACCTGTAGTCAATAGGAATTGTAGAATTAACAGTATCTAGGAGGGGGTCAAACGTCGTGTAGATAGTTGAGAACATAGTAGCTATTATGACTAAAACAACTATGAAGACTAAAGCACAGAGTATCGCTTTAATAATCATAACTCAACCCTCTCCCTCCTAATAGCTGAGCCTATAATCAGTAACGTAAGTACTGCTATAATAGCGAACATACCCGCTATAAAGGTTGTGTAGAGTATGTACGGGTCTCCGAAGGCATACTTCTCTAAACCAACTACATCAGCTACGAAGTTAGCTAAACCAACCACAAAACTAAGTATGTATGCTATCAAGCCCATGATGAACATCACTATGATGAATATTAGTAAGTTCCTCATACAGGTACGGCGACCACCTGCTTAGTGATTACTTCAGTAGCTGTACCTACTGTCTTAGGGACTTTCACGGTAGTGTATATCTTAGACGTCCTATACCTATACGTAGTGTATGTGTTAGTAACTGTAGAGTACGTAGTCTCAGTAACAGTTACCGTAGACGTACGTGTTATAGTGCCTAACTCAGAATACCTAGTAACAGTTACTGTGTACCAGACATTACGTGTGCATGTGTAACCAGCAGGTAGTGTTACAGTACCTGTCCTAGTTATAGTGACCCAATCAAATGCATACGTAGTAACTGTGATACAACTCATAACGACACCCTCTCAACAACTGTAGTAGCTTTTGACACCTCAACAGTAGTAGGTACTTGCTTACCGACTAGGAATAAAGTCTTAACATACTTAGTGAATATCGGTTCCTCAACAACTACCTCCTCAGTAACGTACTCAACCTGCTCATCAACAACTGTAGTCTGGACGGTAGTAGTCCGTGTAGTCCTGGAAGTGACCGTGTATGTATTGTAGACAGTCTTCCAAGTAGCTGTATACACGTAAGTAGTAGTTGTGTAGGTCTTAAATACAGTATCTGGTGTGTAGATAGTCTTCCTAAGATCAACAGCTATTGTGTACGTCCTACGTATAGTCTCAGTAACAGTACAAGCCACCTAAACACCAATTAATGAATTTAGTAAGGAAATAAATAAAGTTTTCACTCCCTCGCAGATATGTAGAGAGCTATACCTAGAGTTATAGCTACTGCTGTGTACGGGAGTATGCTTAAGTCCTTAGATGCGAATGCGTATATACTGCTTACTACTCCTGAAACTACCACAGCTGTGGATAAAGACCTAGTGAGTGAGTACATAGCAAGCGTTAACGCTAGGAAGACGCCGTACATGAGAATCGACGATAGTTGAGGTACTGTAGGTCTAAACACTACGTAGTCAGGTAAGTTAATCACAGGTGTTACAGTAGGTGCAGTTACTGTCGTAACCACAGGTGGTGGTGAGGCACTAACTAAGGATATAGAACGTCCTGTAGGGTCAACACTAACAACTAACGTAATACCTATAGGTACGTCAACTACGTACTCATCAGCTGTGACTGTAACACCTGATATAGTTACACCAGCAACTGAGTAAGATAGTGTCCAACCCCTAAACCCCTTAAGAGTTACGCCTTTAGCACCGTACGGGTATACGTTAACATCAGTTAATGCGTACTCAATAGCTAGTGGTGATGTTACGTAGACATACTTAAGTAGTGATCCAGGAATTACAGGCCCTACAATACTTACTCTAATATCACCTACAGTCATGAGCCTGAACGTCATACCTAAGGTATTACCGTACCTCTCAACAAATACAGACGTAGTTGGTGAGTAGACGTACGGGTAGAGAGATACTGGACATGAAGTTACTGAAGCCTTAACGTAGTCAGTAACCATCTTAGTGTACGTACCCTCCACATATATGAACCCAGCATATATGACGAACATAGACTCACTCTCACAGTAATAACTAAGTAATACGTTAACAGGTGGTGAAGGTAGTAACATATCCTTACTAGCAACTACTGAACCGTTATACCATACGAAAACACTTGAACCATATGTTGTTGAGTTAATAAGTATACCTGCCTTAAACATAGCTGAAGACACGTTGTTAGTATCTGCTAGACCTACCTCAACATCGAAGCCAGGGGCTGAGACATACGAAGTTAGTAGTACTTCAGATGGCTGAGTATAGTAAACATCAACAGTACTTGATAAGTCATACAGTACTGTATGTCCGTCACGGATGATTAACGGGTAAGGCCTACCGTTAACTAACACAGCTGTGGCTGTTACGTTGATAGCAGTATCACCCCTAACCTCATACCTAACATGTACGTAACCACTAAGGTTGAGGTAGTACAGTATTGTTATAGGATTATGGTGCTTGATACTTAAACTATCGAAAACCGTCTTATAGAGAGGGACTGAAGTATTCTGGTAAGGACTCCACACAAGACCTGAGGCATCCACAATACCGTAAGCAGTATGAGGTGATGTTATGTTCATATCGAAGCCACGTATGGAGATATTTGCTAACCCGTCAACAGTACTCACTTCAGTAGTGTTAATACCTAAGAAACCTACAACACCATCAGTAACAACACCGTCAGTAGTGTAAGTAAGTCTTACAGTACCTACCTCAGAAACAACATCTACAGATACAAACGAAGTAACTAAAGCATCCCAAACAACAGTAAATTTAGGTGATGTATCTACAAACCTAACGTTAAGATCTGACTGAGCTGAAGTTACGACATCGTATGTCCTCATCCCCACAGCTGTGGTTGTGATTGTTGATACCCAATAACCACCTACGTAATCAGCTGAGACATTAAATAATGTTACAGTTCCTGAAGTAACTTCAAGACCGTCGAAAGCATGTCTTAACCTTACGTATGCCTTAATACTTGATTTGTAGTCAACTCTAGTGTTGTTAGTTATCGTGACTTCAGTACCTGACTTATTGATGGCGTTTACGAAGTATTCATCAATGATTAACTTATCGAATATGACTGTAGTAGTTAGGTTACCTGTAAATCTTGTGAGACCGTAGAGGTCATCTGTGATACCGATGATAGCGTATGTGTACGTACCTACTGAGGTCTTAGTACTTGTGTCGTTAAGTATGTAAGTACCTTGATGAGGTGTGTCATCAAAAGCATAGACACCTACAACATCGAACGTAGGTACATCACCGATAGTGAACCTAGGACTTGAAGGTGTGAAAGACTTAACGTAAACACAGTCCCAAATACTTACACTACTGATAGTTACGTCAAGACCTGTAGCGAAATCCTTAACATATAGAGTGATGTTTAACGAACCAACAACACCTAAATTATGGATGAGAGAGCCTGAAGAACTAGTAATGGGTTTAGGTAGTAGTTGTAGACCTGGTTGAGGTAGTGTAGGTGTGTAATCATCATCTACAGGTCTTATCAGAACGCCGTAAGCAGGTCTTAAAGGCCTTACGACAGTACCGTTAGGTAATGTAACATCTACGACTAGGCTTAAATGACCTCCTGCTTGCCAGTACTTAATAGTTATGTTATACCAACCAGATACTAAGTCAATACTTGCTGATGCAGGCCACTGAACACCTCCCCAACCATCAATAACTAACGAACCGTTAATATACAGTCTAACACCGTCATCACTGTAGATCCTGAAGGTGTATGTACCGGTGAGGGGTAGGTAGACATATGCTTGGTACACAAGTGCGAAATTAACATCTGGAGAACCTACTGTCTTAGCCCAATAAGGTGCTTGGTTGATACCTACATCAAGTATGAAGGAGTGCTCCTCCACAGTACGTCCTGGGACTGATGTGGATGAGAAGAATGTGTGTGTTGATATCGGGTACACAGTACCGAGGTAAGTATAGTATGTTGGGTCAGGTGGTTCAGCTGATGATGTAGCACCGCTATAGACATCAACCCTCCACCACACATCAGCTACTGAGTAAGTACCTAATGACTGAACCACTACTGAGTAATTACCTGTGAATATTGGAGCTGAACCGTCAGTATACGTTATACTGTACGGTATTGCTGTAGGTGAGAAAATATCAGTCCTAATACTCGATACCTGAACTACTGGGTAATCAACTCTAAACGATACTGTGTTAGACCAATCACCCCAAACTTCATTTACCTGAAGCCTTAGTCTGAGGTAGTATGTGTTGTTCTGCTGAGGTAGTTGTATGTCTACGTAATTAGCTGAGACAGGTAGGGTTTCTTCATACAGTACTGTACTGAAGTTAGGGTCTGAAGATAGTTGGTAATGGGCTTGAGAAGCATTACCGACATCCCACATAACCCTTAAGTATGTCTGGGGAGCGTATCGAGGTATGTAGGAGTAGTAAGTAGTATCGTGATTCTGGTAGACAGTACGATCAACGTATGTGTAGACCCTAACCAAGTAATCACCTTGAGGTAATGAGATAGTGAAATCCTCGACAAGACCTACCCCATTAACACTACCTAAAATAGTGAAGTTAGTAACTAAAGAACCTGAAGAATCATACACCTCAACATACGTATTAACGGGAAAGAACCTGAAATGTATGTAGTTATCATTATGTAGTGCCTTGACTGTGTATAACCACATGTTTTCGGTGGGGATTCTTGATACACCGCCGTAACCAACACCGTGATTATTATTACCTGAAAGGTCTAAGAAGTGAGTACCGTTATAGAATGTGGGGTCAAAGAATAGCTTTAAACCGCTGGCGTTCACTAACTTGTATGTGTAGCTATTATTTATTTCAGTATCTTGAAGGGCTCTATCGTAAATCAGTACGTAGCCGTAGGACACTTTCATATACTCACCGAAGAGTACGTTAGCGCCGAGCACGAAGCGCCTGTACCTTTCGGGGTATGTAGCGTTATTAGGATCCCACTCTAAGATAGTTTTATATTCAGCTGGGACGGAAGCTGAATAGAGCTTGCTACTGTCTACCCAGTGGCTTACCTCTCTCGTGGACGTGAACCTCGTTACGTGCTGTATCCATACATCATTACGTATCGTAGATGTAGCTACTACAGCCCTGTACATCACTTTAGTGCCGTCAGGCTTCCTTACATCAAAGACAGCTTGAACCGCGTTCGAGTCGCCGGGGCACCACAAAGCAATCACGGGGTAATCAACCCAGTTATCACCGATGTGTGATGTCTTAGCATATCTATATTGAGGGAACGGTATCTTAACCCACTGTTCAATCGTTATTTCATTCCAGCCGTAGACTGTGAAGGGCTGTATGACTATGTAGTCGTCTATGCCGTCTAGGAATACATCGTATAGGTGCGGTGCTACTGCGTCGCCGGGTGCTAACGTTGTGTTGATCTCTAACGTGACGGGCATACCGACGTATATAGTTGGTGTTGGTGTTGGTACTTCCTCAATATCTGATACAGTTGCTGTGGGTTCAGGGTCTACGTAATGTCTGATTGCTACCCAATCAACTCTGTAGTCTACAGTATATGAAGCAACATCAGTTCTTATGAGTTGTAAGTACATAGGTGATGGAAGACTTACGGAATCAGTCCTACTTGTAGTTACGACGTTATATACCTCTAACCTCTGAACTGACGGTGTTAGCCTTAGTGAGACCCTGTAAACAACGTTAGCTGATATACCTACACCAGTATCTGTATATCCTACATATGTGCGTAGCACCCATCTATGAGTACCACTTGAAACAGCACCTGTCTCAAATAAACCAATTGTATATGTAGAAGCATTGTCTAAGGTATCATGAACAGCTAGGAAATAGAAAGCGGCATTACCGGGATATGATACTAGTAAGACAACACTTTCTAAGGCATACCCGTTAGGTGTTACTGAAATCGGGTTCTTATAGTAAACACCACCAGCAACATTAGAACCGTAAAGTCTTAACCAACCATCAACAACACTAAATGAAGGGTTAGAACGGTCTGTTCTAGGCGTAGGTACTAAACCCCAATCAGATGATAACGTAGTAAAATCATCAAAGAATATGAACGTAGATTCACCACTACTCATTGGTTGTGCGTTAGGATTACCGTAGTACATATATATTGTCTTACTAGATGATGCAGGTATGTTAGGTACTCTAACCCACACCACAGTCTCAGATGTATTACATCCCGACTCAATCCAATAATTAAGAAGTGTTACACCATCACTATCAGTGAACCTCAGGTCAGCACACGTGCTCTGTAACTTACCAGCACTTATTAATGAGGCTGTATCAATAACTAACTTAATCTGGTACTCACTTAGTTCTTGAGTTAATGAATTACTTATCGTTATAGCTCTTCTGTATTCCCAACCCCCTAACCAACTCTGAGCACTTACCTCGTGTGGTAGGTATACTATTAGTGAGAGTAGTGTTAGTGTTATGAGTAGTGTGGTTAGTGTCTTGTACCTCATTATTCTACCCTATATGATGTGTATGGGTTTGTACTTCCGTAGAGCATTAGTACTGTGTTTGAGTTCTTAAGCTCTACTGTGAATGTCAGTATTTTCTCTTCCTTACTTAAGTATATTATTGAGTAGTGAAGTGGTGTTCCGTCAGGGTTTATGAAGTATATGTCGTTTCCGTCAATTATTAGGTTCCAATCACCGAATTCCTTACTTGTTAAGTTCACAGTTACCCAGTCATCACTTACGTTTAACTCTATCTTGAATGCCCTCCTACCGAGTACTGTGAACATATGTATGAAGTCCTCAACATATGATGCGTTAAGCACTACCCAACCACCTGACTCTACGATGTACTTACCACCGCTTAACTCTGCGTTGTATGTGTTCCAGAAGCCTGTGTAGTAGTCGAAGTCGTCGTAAGCTCCCCAGATAGACTGCTGAGTACCTGGAGATGCTATGAAGCCTGAGTACGGGTTAGTACCTCCGTAGTACACCGAGTACGACGTAACACCTAACGACTGCTCTAAGAACACTACAGTAGGTGGTAGGTTGGAGAACACGTATGAGTACCTAGGAATGCCTATGACGTCAACTACGTACATAGATGACGGCTGGAGTAATGCAGGGTCAGAGACGTTTAGAGGTAGTACGTAAACACCTATACCGCCTAAGTAGTCAGGAGCTGGGTGTGTGTAAACAACGTTGAACTCAACACCACCAACACCTAACAATGAGATAGGGATAAGCAGGAGGAAAAATAATGAAGTTATGAATACTAGCTTAAGTATTTTCATGTCGTCTGCCTTAGTTCAGGTCTTAACTCAGCCCTAGGTCTAATAATTGGGGGTAACTCCCTACTTACCTCAACCCTCCTGAACTTCTCAACTAATTCCTCACCCTCCTTAGCCTCAGCCTTAACTAAACTCTCAGCTATAGCTCTAACCTGATGCTCTACTTCCTTAACAGGCTTACTGACTAACTCACTAATCTTCTCAGCTAGTTCAGGTCTTAACTCAGTCTTAGCAACCTCCTTAATCAGTTCTTTAAGATCTTTAGTGAGTGTTACCTTACTAATACCTACTAACTTATTAGCCCTCTCAACGAATTCCTTCAACTTACCCTCAATCAACTCAGGTCTTTTAGAAGTTACTGCCCTAGCCATGGTCTCCCTAACATCCTTAGAAACATCCTTCAACTCCTTAATGATTAAGCCCTCAATCTCAGAACCTAACTCCTTAACCTTAGCCATGTCTATAACGCCCCGTTCGAGTAGGTACTTAATGAGTTCTACTAAGTCGGTGGGTAGGTCGACGCTAGGCTTCCTACCCCTACCGAGTAAGTAGAGACACCACTCCCTATGGGAATCAGTCCTAAGACAGACATCAACGAACTGCTGAGGCAGTAACCTACTTAAGACCTCTGAAGTCCTCCTACCCCTAACACCAACAACTGAAATCTAAACCACCGAAAATATAGTGAGTAAACAAGTATTTTAGCTTTACTGAGGTTGAGGAAACGATAAGTTAATTAGTTAGTACTATAACTAATAAATTAGAGACTATGGCTTACGAACCAACTACTGTGTTAGACCGTGTAGACCTTAAGGAAGGAGTAGCTTATTATAAAGTGTTTAAACCAGTACAGACAACAATATATACAACAGTTACTAATTTCATCACCCACACTTTAAGAACTATCTACACAATAGCCACAGCTGTGAACAGAACATACCTACTACCCGATGGAAACCCATACACAGTATTGAGGATACCTACAACAATTACAGTAGGTTCTAAAGTAATAACTGAAACACCTTTAAAGGTAAGTGTTTAAAAAACAGTTTTATTTTTATAGTTTACCTACTCACGAATGCTTTACTCAGCACCAGCTACGATAGGCTTAATGAGGTAGTATATCATTACACCGATACCTGAACCTAGCAGAGCTACTCCTAAGATAGTGAACACTATACCTACAATCCTTATTGACTCAGCAGACACTAACTCTACTACAGTACCTCCCATACTTGAGTTAATCTGAGTTAATGTGTATAGTCCAAGTCCGTAGGTTATGTTAGAGACTACGAAGCCAACTACTAGGAATATTATCCCTAGTACTGCTGGTAGTATAGTCTTCTTCGCATCGAACTCAGGTATAGGCATTACCTAATCCACCAATTAATAAACGTATATAATAATATTTAAGCATTACGGAGTACAGTAACTATCAATATATACCTCAACATACTTGACTAAATCAGTTAGAAGTGATGGGACAACCCCCTTAACTAACTTCTTATCACACTTAACAACTGCTTCAGCTAAGTCCCTACATACTGAGAGGAATGTAGGTGATGAAGAACATAAATTATAGATAAGGTCTGAGTAGTCCTTACCAACAACCTTAAAAACAGCATCACTTAAAACCTTCAAAGTATTAACATCAACGAAAACCCTACCACCAGAGACAGCAGTAGACGCTAACTCAATAGGTGTTGAAATAACTGAAACACCTGAAACCCTTTCCTGAGGTGTTTTCAACCCCTTCAACTTAGTCAGTAACTCAGACATAAGTACCTATACAGTTATATGCTTAACGTATTATAAATTGTTTAGTACTTCACCACAGCTGTGAGACCTAAACTTCAGCATATATAAAACCTACAGGTATTGGTGTTCTGGTTTCAGTTCTGATGTATGCCCACGGTTTCTCAACAGATACTTTAAACCCTACCTCTATAAGCTTCTTAACTAGTGGTTTAGGACTTCCATGATATTCCACCAGTACCTCCCTGAAGTGTCTTAATACCTCAGCCGGAGTGTTTAAGAGTACCTCATACTCACATCCTTCACAATCCATCTTTAACACTCCGTCATCAATACTGTACTCACTCACTAACTCTGATAGAGTGTGAGAGTCTGCTGACCTACTTAAGACCACTACCTTACTACCCTCTACATTATTAAGTCTGAAGTTCTCCAACATCTCATAACAGTACTTTATATTAGGTTCGAGAGCAATGACTTTCTCAGCACCTCTTAATATGAAGTAAATTACTGAATCACCTACACCAGCACCGACATCAACGACTACACTACCCTTCACATACCTTAACCTATCATACATCCTGTAATTGAAGACCTCAACTACTGGTGGTGGTAAGTGCTTCATCTTAACACCATTTAATTCCCAAAAACCACCGTTATACTTCCAACCAAGTAGTAAAGCACGAGGATCTAACTCAAGAAACTCACTTAATGAGATCTTAAGCCCGTTAAACAGTACTACAGCATTATCACTACATGAGTAGTTAACTATAATCCCACGTCTTAAACCTACTAATAAAGCATAATACTCATCTACACTTAAAGATGCTATACTACCATCTATACACTTAACGCTAATACTTACGTACGGAAATAATCTTTTGAATATGAGGTACTGTAGGTTAGATAGTAAGTAGTTCTTAAAGACCTTCCTCGACGATATTAATGAAGCTATCCACATATTAAGCCTCATAACGTACTCACAACATTTAGAAGTCCTTCCTTAAACCTCTCATAACTAAACATCTTTGAGTACTCAATACACTTATTCCTTAACCTCATGTAGAGTTCTCTATCCCCTTCAATCCTCTCAATGATGTTCGGTACTTCCATTATGTCTGTATAACCTAATAAATCTGATACCTTACTAACTACGTCGTACCAAGCACCGCCATCACGGTAGACTATCGGTATAAGTCCAGCTGACATAGCTTCAACTACAGATATTCCGAAATGTTCTGGGAATGGTGGGTGTAGGTAGTACTTCACAATACTTAGAAGTCTTCTTAACTCACTCTTCCGAACATTAGTTAATAACCTCACGTTCTTAACTCTTAACTCATTAATCCTAGATGTGATAGACCTAAGAACAGGTGTAGAGTACTCTGCTACACTTCCTGACATCACGAACGTGAAGTCCTTAAGTAGATTAGCTACTTTAACAATTTCATCAAGTTTCTTCTCAGGTGTGAACCTACTTATAGTTATGACTATGTTTTCACGTTTATCATTATTAGATACTTCACTAAAGTATTCTACATCTACTGGTGGGTGAAGTACCCCTACATTATAACCTTCACCATAGACCTCTCTAAACTTCCTAACCGTCCATGAGGAATTACATAGTACTAGCTTCGGCTTACCTAATAGTCTCTTAGACATGTACTGGACTACCTTATCATATACTTCCCAATGAAAGCCAGACCTACTAGTCGTTCTTAATGTTACCGGGTAATGTATGTAGACTACATCAGATTTACTCGGCATATTAGATGAAGTATCTATAATTAAGTTATACTTACCCCTATTCTTCCTTAAGAAGTCATTAACTAATAACAACCTACGTAACCTAACAAACCTACCACCAATACCGAGGAGCTTAATCAGTAACGGTGTGTTATAGATCATGAGGTTCTTCGGTCTATAATCAGGACTTAAGAACTTAAACACCCTCTCAACATCCTCAACCTCAAACCTATACGTTATGAGGTCTACATCATGTCCTGATTCCTCAAATGCCTTAGTAACATTCAGAGCTACTTGCTCACCACCACCTGCTAAGCCGATATGTGCGTTGAAGACAGCTATTTTCATGTGTTTCACCTCATTTCACCACAGCTGTGGAGATGTTGGGGATACCTGGTAACCCCTTAGTTAAGACCTTATCCCTCTTCTTAAGTACCTTGTAGAGTGGTTCGTGATTGAACGACCTTCTGATAGCGTCTAGTAGTCCTCTAGCCATTGATATGTAGTCGTATTTCCTGACGTGTTCGTATGCTTTACTGAAGTCCCATAGCCCGTCAAGTACTGTCTTAGTCTTTAGGTATGCGTCGTCAACATCAACTCTGTATAGTCCGGCATGTTGTTGTAGGTCTAACTCAGCCTTTACGAGAGGTATAGTGTCACCGAATACTTCTTCCTGAGGAGGTATAGCTGTAGATATGGTTGGTTTATGGAGTGCTAAGGACTCTATAGGTGGTATTCCGAAGGACTCACCACGAGTTAGGAAGACATGGACATCAGTAAGACAGCAGTAGATCTTAAGGACACCGTCCTCAGGACACCCCTCAACATCGTCGAATATGTCTAAGGTTATCACCCTCCTAAGATCTAGTAGTGAGACACCCTCCAGCAGGTCTACCAACTCATTAATGTTGTTTAAGTCCCAAACAGGTGCTGAAACACCACGAACTGCGAAGAAGCCGTAAGCCACGTTATAACCTTCTTTTAATAATCTAGCAACTACCTTAGCAAGTGTGAAGTAGTCCTTACGTATGTGGTTCTTAGCAAGCATACCTACGACGATGAAGTCCTTACTGAAGCTGAAGTCCTTACACACATCCTCACACGTCTTAGGGTTGTAGAGGTCTAAGTCAATACCGTGGTAAACAACTGAAAACCTATCTAAGACCTCATCAACATTCTCGTAGTAAACCCTTAAAGACCTAACGTAATCGTATAGTGAATGCGTTGTAGGGCCGACAACAACTGAGTAAGCAAGTACTGAAGCTGATGGTGATGGTGATAAGTAGGTAATGTCATTAGTAGTGTAAGCAACAGCATTAATACCTAACTTACAGACCTCATCATTAACCTCAGCCATCGGAGTACCGAATGAGGTACCGTAAGCTAGGAACCCGTCAAAACCTGAAGAACCGAAGAACTCATCAATAACTCTCTTAAGGTGTGTATGCCTGTACAGAGTTACGTAGATATCTACATCCGGGTACTGGACTACTCTACCACTATACCACCTGGAAGGATTGAAGCATACAGTCCTAGTGAAAGGTCTACCAACACCTGCACATAAAACTAGTACATCATGACCTAACTCAATGAAACCCCTAGCAATTAAGTACGTAATCTTACCAGCACTTGAAGGAACCCAAGGACACTCACCAAACAATACAATCCTCATAATCACAACCTCCTCACAATCCTAGGGAATAATATAGTGAACATATACAAAAGCACTACAAACGCATTAACAATTAAGAAGAGGGTAACTATGCTGAAGTAAGTAGGTGTGAGTCCAGACTCACTAAATAAAGTAGTTGTTAGGTCTACACTATATGTTGTTGTGGTGGTTGTTGTGGTTTCATTCACTACCGTTACCACAGCTGTGGTTATGTTAGTAGGGATCACTACAGTACCTATCGGTGTGATCGTGACTCTAGGGAGTAGTAAGTTACCTAGAGCTACTATAGCTATGACTGTTGAGAAACCTACTAAGACGCTGGTACCTGGTGATGACCTCCTTATCATTAAGAACCATGTATTCAGTACCGTAAGTATTAGACAACCTACCAACACAGTAGTTACTACGTCAAGACCGTACGTACTAACACCCCGAAGAAGAATTAGGTTCAAAACTTTAAAGATTAAACTTTAAGTTCTACCTTCCTCCTCTCCTCCTGCCACTTACTGACTATCTCAGAAGCTAGTGAAATTAGTGAGAACTTACATGAAGAATTCTTCTTCAAATGCTTAAGTAGTGCTGACCGAGACTTAAACACCCTACCACATACTGGACACACCTTATCCCTCAACAACCTCATAACATCTGAATACTCAAACTCAACCAACGACTTAAGAGTAGATGGTAAGTATGAATCACCACAAAACACAAAATACTCGAAGACTAAGTCAGTATATGAGTGACCCACCACACCACCATAACCAAATACAGTACAGTAAAATATAAGATTGACTAACAAAAACGTAAAGCTTAAATATTAGAAAACGAAGACATAAAACGGAGATGTAATATGGCTTTACCTCCAGAGTGTACAACACCAAATCAGAGAAGGATAAGAGATCTATTCAAGCGAGCAGTAGCTCATTGTAAGGATCCAGCAAATAGAAAAGGTTTAAAGTTTCAACAATGTGTAGGTCAGTTCGTAAAGGATGAACTTGCTAAAATGGGTTACGTACCGAGGAAGAAGAGGAAGAAAGCCGTAAGAGCTGAACTAGCAATAGGGCCTTAACAAGAATTTAACTAGTTAATTAAAACTAAACCTTTTTATTCTTTCTCACACTTCTTTAATTGGGTAATTATGGAGTACGAGCTTCAGAAGTATGAGGAGCCTCTAACCATATACACTACAGTTACTAAGTATGCTGGTTACGTCGTTAGGTATACAGTACCTACAGTAATTAGGACTCAGGAAGGATTCAAACATACTTATCAAGTAGTTACTGAAGTAACTTACTACTTAGGTGAGAAGGGGATTGAAGTCACACCTGAAGTCATTAAGAAACTACGACGTGTTGAGTTACGCCCTACTCTTTAGTACCGTACTAGTACTGATACTAGTGACACAGTTAGATGTATCAGCAGACCAGCAGATAATGCTTGAGTACAATGCCTCAGGCACCTTCGTCAAGGTACCAGAACTAAACGAGATAAACATACCACACGTTTCAATAATTACATACTTTGTTGGGAAGGAATCAATAGCTATGAATATAACCCCCCTAACACCTTCTGAATGCATGTACAACTTAAGCATACATTACCCTAACGGTACTTTAATCACTACTGTCTACGGTTCTGTAGAGCCTTTTAAGACTTACTCCACAGCTGTGGGGATAGAACTAGAAGGCTTCGACTATGTAGTCATTGAAGGAAGCGTCTGTAATCTAACAATACCTCCATACGCTGTACGTTACTACCCAACATATATAACACCACCTTCAGACCCGATAATTCAGTTATTCTGGAGTATAGCTACGTACTCACCAATCATAGCTATATTCCTGAGGTCGAGTCCGAGAGTAGGTGGTATAACTATGATGGCAACACTACCGATAATAATACCTATAATGTATGCTTTAGGAGTAGACCCGACGGTAATACCTATATTCACATCATTCATAGTGATAATATCGTTATTAATGATAACGATAAAGTAAGTATAAAAATATATTCCTTATATTTATATATAAGTTACACTACTTCAGATTCCCTTAGATAACCTATCCACAACACTTTCTACCGTACTTCTTAACTTCATATCATACTTCCTATATACTTCATCAGGCATCTTACTCAGTAACTCTAAGTCCTTATCAGTAATTCCTGAATAACTCCAACCGGAGAATTCCTGAGCTAAATCATATAACGACCTATTCATATAGGCTGAGTAGCACTCTAAAGGAGAATCCCCTGAAACCTCCCAACACCAACGGTCTAAAGCTCTACTAACCTTATAGAATATTTCATCAGCGAAAACCTCCCAATCAACCTTATTCCTCTTCCTAGTTCTGGATTTAACCTTAGGCATATGCATCCGATTTAAATTATATCGATAACAATATATAAACCTTACTTAACCTAACTATGTAAATGGTCTTCTTTATAAGCATTACTAAAGACTATTTCATCTTGAAGTTTTCTGGAAGGGGGCGGTTACAGCAAGGTGTGAGCTATAGTCTAGTAGAACTCTTTCCGTTAGGGGTTTTCCATAAAAGCTTATATGTAACCCTCTTTCTATAAGAATACTTGGGTGAGAGAGGTGAGTGGGGGAAGACGGAGTGTGAAGTACCCCTGGGACGAGGTCAGGAAGGTGATCAACAATGTAATAGAGGAGTGTTACTGGAAGTACGGAGTCGAGCCCTCGATACGTAGGGTTCTCTACAGACTGAGGGATCGGGGACTACTCCCGGTAACCGAGCAGGCTTACAGAAAGTTATCGGAGAAGCTGACGAGGTGGAGGGAGGAGGGCTACGTCGACTGGCGGAAGTTGCGTGATCCTGAGAAGAGGAGGATGGTGCTGAGGCTGGAGCCTGAGGAGAGGGTGAGGACTACACCGATGACGTTGGAGGAGTTGAAAGAGGATTTGAGGAAGGAGCTGGACTTCCTACTCTACTACTATTACACGCCTAGCATCAACCCGTGGAGAGACCAACCCTACAGGGTCGTTGTCTACGTAGAGAAGGAGTCTGAGTTCTCGGTGATTGAGAGGCTCATCAGGGAGGTTTGGGAGTTCGGGGTCTACGCTATGCACACAGGAGGAGGCTACGACTCATGCACGTGGAAGTTCATGATGGCTGAGGACGTTAAGAAGATCGCTGAGGAGGGGGCGACGCCAGTTATCCTCTCCTTCGGAGACCTAGACCCTTCGGGGACGGACATCGACCGAGACTTCGTGGACAAGATTAAGAGGTACTCAGGTGTCGAGAACCTTATCTGGGAGAGGGTTGCGGTCACGAAGGATCAGGTCGAAAAGTACGGATTGAAGGGCATGTTCAGAAGTGAGGACGAGTATAGAAAGTATATACGGGATCCGAGAAGGGGAAAGTATGAGAAAAAATACGGCATGATCAAAGTGGAGCTATCTGAGTTCTTAGAGGAGATCCCGAAGGAGGAGGTTGAGAAGGTAATTAAGTCTGCCATCGAGAAGTACTTCGACTGGGGAATCTACAACACAAAGACCTCGGAGAGGCTTAGGAAGACTAAGGAAGAGGCGGAGAGAGCTAAGGAGGAGACAATGAAGGAGGTAATGAAGCTGATGGAGATATTGCTAGGAAGTGTTTCAGGGAGTAGTTAGTAGGTGGTCAAAATGGATAGGTGTGTTGCATATGTAAGGGTCTCCCAACCTGATGAAAGCATTGAGAACCAGAGGATGAGGATAGAGGAGTTCTGCAGGGTTAAGGGCTTCGAATTAGTTGGTGTTTTCGCTGATGTCGATGTATCAGGTACTATACCGCCACGTCAGAGACCCCAGTACCAGGCAATGCTTAGTTTCTGCCATCTGAATAACGTTAGAATTATACTGTTCTACGACCTATCAAGACTTGCGAGGAACGTAGAGGAAGGCTTAGCTGAGCTGAAGAAGTTACTTGATGAAGGCTTCAACACCTACTTCGTAGGTATGGACTTCCTAAACTACGACGTAGACCCAATGCTGAAGAAGAAGATAATCATGGACTTCCTATGGTTTGCTGAGATGTATGTTGAGGATATAAAGAAACGCACAGCTGTGGCGATGGATCGGTTGAAGAAAGAGGGAAGACTCTACCATAGACCGACAATACTACACTACCTAGCACTCTACCTTACAGGTAAAAACAACTTTACAGAACTCACTAAGGAGGACTTAAAGAATGTTAAAGAACACCTACGTAGAGAGTTTAAACACTATATTGAGTTACGGGTACCTTGGTATAAAATCCATAAGCTATTCTTAGAACGATACAACGAAGTATACAGGAAGTACCCACAAGCACCGAAATCATACCAATCTATCGTAGGTATACTAAAGAAACTTACAGTAAGAGAATGAACCATTTTTAATCAACTGATTGAAAATGTTTTATTTTAAGTAACTTAGACTTCTTAAGGTTACGCTATGTCTTTTGGTGCTGTGAGTTTCAGTATTAGTTCTAATGCTTTAGTTAGTGTGTATATTGTCTTCATCTCTATCGTTTCTCTTATGTCGTACTCTGTCTGACCCCTCGTTTTAGGTCTTAACATCCTGTACGCATACTCAAGTACTTTACCTACGTACTCACTAGGTAACATCTCATAGAACTTCACGTCTGGCGGTGGTATACCTAAATAAGATGTGAAGTACCTACCAACTAACTCCTCAAAATAATTGCTGAATAAACCCCTCTCAAGAGGTTCTAAACCCATATACACTTGATTAACCAACTCAACCAACTGAACTAAATACTCACCGAAAACCTCCCTAGCCAACTCACCCCTCCTCAAACGCTCAACCATCACCAACTTAAGCCTCTCAACCTCAGTCCTCGGACTAGCCCTAAACTCAAACTCAGACATTCAGACACCCCCACCATCACCACCGCTAATGAAATTAATAAACACTTCATTTCGGGAGCCTCAATTATTTTTTAATCAGCTGATTAAAAATTAGTCTTTGAGTCATTTTCTTTTTCTATTTCTCTATTAATAGTATGACTACTCATCAATTCATAATATAATATTACGGATAGATGTTATACTTATTAGTCTTAGAATTAGCTTATTACGTGATGTATATGTCCAGATTAGATGAGTTCATATCTTCAATTAGTGAATTAGATAGTATATGTGCTGAGATACTCGGTAATATACAGTTATTAGGTGATGTTAGTGAATTCTTAGAAAGTCTTAATGTATCATCAGTTAGTGACTTAATTGCTAAGATATTACTTGCATCATCTAGTACTGAATCAGTTAGTGAGTGTGAAGCCTGCGAGAGTGGGGTTGAGGAAGATGTCGAGTTTAGTGAGGATATTAGGGAGTTATCCAACGAGATTGAGGATTTGTTGAGGAAGGTTAAACTACCACATTGTGTTAGGTTGAAGAGGGTTGTAGAACATGGCAAAAGAAGATGAAGGACTGGAAAGAAGAGGAACTGTACAGATAGTAACTATAGATACTGAGAAATTCATAGCTAAATTCATCAAGCAATTAAGTGAGAACAGAACAATAATAGAGTCCGAAGACGATAGGAGGAGACCAGCATTCATAACACAGCAGATAATAGCTAACCTAACAGTAAAGATACTACGTATATGGTGCGGTATAGGGAATCTAGTAATGGCGATATACTCAGAAGAAGCTATGAAGCTAGACTTCAAGAGGAAAATACAGGGAATACTAGAAACCGTAAGAACAATAGCTAACTCAATGTCAGAAGAACAAAGAACAAAACTCGCAGAACTAGAGAAAACACATGACAGAGAAGAACAGGCAAAACTACTAACAGAAGTAAACATGCTAAACACAGAAATATCAGTACTAGCAGACGCACTACAACTAACGTTAGACGGGTTCATGGGGGCACTACAGGCAAACCTACCAATAGACCTAATGCCAAACGTAATAAAGAGCCATATGGGGCATGTAACAACATGAGCTACCAACCACCAGAACAGCAACCACCGATAATAAACCAGACAAACACAACACCAGTAACTCCACCACCTACGCCACAACAGCAAGACGTACTTAGTCAGTTATTGATGTTGGTTAGGGAGCCTTGGTTCTTAGCCACAGCTGTGGTAGTAGTCATCACTATAGTAGTAGTTGCATTAATACTTACTAGGAGGAGGGGAGGTAGTGAATTCTCTAAGGAGTTGAGGAAGAGGGGTGATGCCTACGCAATCGTCTTAGACCTGAACACCAGGACTGTATACCTAACATCGATGAAGAGGTTATCACCGTATAGGTACATGTACACTAAAGACAACACTAAATACCTGTTCGTACCCATATATAATAAGCCGTACGTGTTTGAGGGTAGACCATGCTTCATAGCTGTTTCAGGAGGGCCCTCACTAGCTTTAGAGTTAGAACCAGTACTAACACTAACTATGAGCATAGCATCGCATAAGGAGGGAATATCAGAAAGCGATAATGTTAAAGACGTGATAGATAAGCTGACAGCAGAAATAGCTAGCTCAACATCAAAATACACTACAGAACTACCATCACTACCTGGAATAAGCTTCGAAGTATCAATACCGAAATACCTAGCAACACTATACATGACAATATCAGACAAATACAAAGCACTACTAAGTGCATTAACAGATTCGTGGACAGCCATCGAAGAAATGGCTAAGACGTTAAAGACTGAGAAATACGCTGGACTGCCACACCTAGGTAGATTCCTACTGTATTTAGGGGTGTTCGTGATGGTCATAATAATAGCGTTATGGTTAGGAATGTACTTCGGCATATTCGGGGTAGGTAAATGAGGGTAAGGATCTGGGGGAAACATACAGTAACAACACACATACCTGAACACCCCGTAGTCACTATCTACGGAATACTCTACACACTACTCGGTGAGTGCTTAACATTAGACTTCTGGGGAATATGGAAAACACCAGGAAGTAAGGAAGTAATCGTACGTGATGAAGTGTATAACGCAGACTTCAAGCTGAAGTACATACATGGTAGGCAGTCAGAAGTACTTAACGAGTTAACCACATATTCATTTAAGGTTAGCGGTTCTCAAACATACTCTTCAGATTTAACCACAGCTGTGAGGAAGGTTAGTAAGAACATAGAATCGTACGAGTCCTCATTCCTGATAATCTCACAACTACCTGTAGGTAGTGGTGTTCAGTTAGTTAAGGGTGTGGGGAGTAAGTGCGTCTACAACAGTTATAGAGTACCTGACCTAACCAAGGTTAACTTACTAGCTAATGAGTTAGATGTTGAGAAGGTAGTTGTTAAGGACTACTACGAGGAAGTCTACGTAGCAGGACTTGATAAACTATTCCTGATATTCATCTACTGGAGGACTCTAACCACACCACCGAAGCCACAGTTCACGGAGTTGAGGGTGTAGGAATGGATAGAGTACCGTGTAAGTACGTCAAGATCCTATGTAGGAAGGGACTACCATACATAAACACAAAACTAAACCTAGTAGGGCTTGAGGTGTGGGGAGGGGCTAGAATATCAGAAGACTGCGAAGTAAGTATCTGCATACCCTACGGAAAAGCAAGCAAGTGCGTGATAACACCGACAACCGACATAGAATTCGGGAAACTAGTAAAGTATGAAGTAGTAAAACTAAGCAGGAATTATAAGGTAATCCTAGACTACGGAGGAACTACAGAAGTATACATATACCCAGCGAGAGTCTGGGAACTAGTTAACAACACAATAATAGAGATATTAAGAAGTGAGAGTAAGACTAAACAGCAAGGAGCTATATTCTACGGCCCACCAGGAGTTGGTAAGACATCAATGACTAAGATAATTGTTGAGGTATTAGGTCTGAATAGTGTTGAGATATCACCCACAGCTGTGCTGAAGAAATACCTAGGAGAAAGTGAGGAAGCAGTTGAGGAAGTACTGATAAAGGCTGAGGAGACAGAACCCTCCGCAATAATAGTAGATGACGCTGAGTGGTTACTGATGTCTAGGAAGTACGTTATGGAGTCATCACACGGTGCTGTAGGTGCTTACCTAGGGATGATGAACCTACTACTAGACTATATTGAGAAGTGGTATAAGGAGGGGAGGAAGATACTGGTGTTAGCAACTACCAACGTAAGTAAGGATAAGTTAGACCCAGCCCTACAGAGGGGTGGTAGGTTAGGGAAGCCGATATACATACCACTACCTGATTATGAGGCAGTTAAGGAATTACTGATTAGTTACGGAGTTGATGAGAAAACAGCTAGTGTGTGGGCTACGAAGATAGTGAATGCTGGTTTATCAATGGCTGATGCTGTGAACATAGCTAAGGACTTACTAAGCAGTAGGGAACCTATAATAGAGCCACAACATGGAGTAGCATACAGGAGGTTACTACCATCAGATGTTGAGAAAGCTATGAAGCTCCTTGAGGCTATAGCAGTATCATACAACCTAGATAAGGTCGTTAGGGAGAGGAAGGAAAGACTAATCTACTTAATACCTTATGACGAGCCAGTATCAATACCTTTAGGAGTGTACTTATTCGGGTGGTACCTGAAACAACCAATACTACTACTCACAGACCCTAGAGGAATTGATGAAGTAATAGACGCTTCAGAATCAGTTGACGGGTTCGTGATAGTACCGATAGACTCATACCCAGACATAGTACCACTAATATCATTCAAATACGATAAGGTAATACTATGCGGTAAGACAGTACTCAGGATCAAGGCAACACCTATAGAACTACCGATATCAATATCAGCATCCGATAAAATACTTGGACTGACGGAACTAGTCCTAACGTACTACGGGTTGAAGATGACTCAAGAAGACGTAGACTACGTACGTAAGATGGATGTAGAGACACTAATTAAGGTATTAAACGTTGTAGGGACTCACGGAGTAAGCATAAAAGATGCTTGGATAAGTATTGGGAGGATGAGGTAGTTGAGTAGGGGGGCTAAACTATCTAGGTCTAAGCCTAAGAAGGCACCACCAGCTAAGAGGATAAGGACAGCAATAGTTCAAACCATATGGGAAATAGGTAGGGAACTACTAATACCTACATGGGGTAAGATACCCCATAAGATGTACGTAGCTACAATGGCTATGACCATGACCAACTGGTGCTTAAGAGAGTACGTAGAGAGGGTGAAGGAAGATATAAACGTAGAGGAAGTAATCAACTTCATAAAACTAATAGCTGAAGTACACGGAGTATCAACAATAAACTACGAACATAAAGACATATACGAGTTCTTCATAGACAACATAAGGCTGAGGAAAGACGATACGTACATAACATTCCTAAAGAGAGTTGGAGTGATCTGCATATCAATACTGCTTAAAATATTCGTAGTACCTACATACGTATCACCGATAGAACTACTCGGAGAGTTAGAACTAGGTGAACTGTATGAGTAAGCTAAGCACACTAACATATGAGGAGAAAATAATAGCACTATGTGAAATAATTGAGAAAAGATTTAACGAGAAAGCTAAGAAGACAGATATGGTTAAAGAAGTCGGGGAGAAAATAAGTAATTACTTAAAAGCCCGCCATCACGTACCTAAATCACTATACGGCATATCATATACTGGAACAATACATATAACATTATTTAAAATTAGTGCCGTTAGTTTATTCATACTTGGTTGGCTAGCTAATGAAGATCTTAGGAAGTCTGTAATTGAGAAAACGGAGAATCCCGACGAAAATTTACTTAAACGTAAACTCTATAAAATAGCCTCACGTATAAGTCAACTCTATACAGACCACATACTCAACCTACTAGACTATAGTAGAGTAATTGCTAGCTCACCAATAGCTCAGAGGATATACCTAGCCTACCTGAGTAGGTATAGCAGTAGGGATAAGAGGGCGTGGACACCAATAACAACACCTTACGTATATCAAGGAGCTAGGCTGATACTTACAGGTACCTTAGGTTGTGGGAAGACTACTATGGCATTCACATCACTCTACTCTTTCTTCAGACTTCTTGACTTCACAGACGAGGAAGCTAAGAAACTAACACTACTGTTCTTCGTGAACAACCTCAACGAAGCTGTGAAACTGCTGATAGCTACTGATAAAGTAGCTGAGGAAGGGTTGATGGTACCCGCTGTAGTAATAGATGACGTAGGTGCTATACTCCCTAAGTACGCTATAGTTCCTTGGGCTTCAGACAAACAGACAGCTAAGCTATCAGTACTGTTCACAGAGTACTTCCAGATATCTAGGGAGGGGATAGGGTGTAAGGTAGTCGTATCAGCACCTAACATGACGTTAAAAGGAATTAGAGAGACAGCAGACTCAGTAATTGAGGGAATATCAATTAGAGACTCAAAAGTATATACAATATGGTTTGAATTCATGAAGTTCTACAAACCTATAGTAAGACAAATACGTGGGGAAATACCATCACTAATCAAATCAAGAATACTGCTGAACATCACAGGAACGATACACCCACCACTAGTAATACCGAAAGACGTAAATGAAGAACTAACAAAGAGAAAACTAGAGACAAGAAGGAAACTACTCACAGACATGCTAACAATACTTGAGGGTAAGAGCGGGGAGGAAGAGGAAACCAACCAGACTAGTCCTTAACACCCCCTTCTTTTTCCTTAACATCTAAGTACATCTTAATAGCTTCCTCAATAACCTTAGAAAGCATACCCCAACGATAACCGTATTTACCCACTATATACTTCCTCAACCTCTCATTTAATTCCTCATCAATCCTAATAGTGATTTTCTTCCTACCCATACACACCTAGAAATTATATTTACCTCAAGATTTAAAAGATTGAGCATAAAGCCATAAAGCCATAAAAACTTAAAAACTCTTTTAACAGTTAATAACTTGTGGGAACATGTTCAGGTCTAGACCTGTTATTGAAGACATTGTTCTCACAGCTGTGATCAGTAAGCCTAAACTAATCACCATATACAAGTACTACATTGAGAATGAAAGGATAGCAGACATATACCACCTAATGAAGAATGAGGTATCATCAAAATACACGTTAAAAGACTGTGTAAGAAGGTTTAAAATCGGTAAAGCAGAACTTGAATTCCTTAAAAAGAACATAGACACGCTAATGAATTTAGAACCACTAGTAATATATGAGAGAGGTAGGTACAGAGTCATATGCAAGTTATGCGGTAAGAAAATGTGTGAACCATCACTATACCACCACATAAGGAAAAAACATAAGGACTACATCATCAAAATAATCAACGAATTAATGAATGACGGTAAAGAATGAGTGAGGTAATCAACAATGATTACAACTACAATTAACGATATTGACGTGTTATGGCAGGATATTAAAGAATTAGAGACTATTAGAGGTTTAACAACTAACATATTTAAGAGACTTAATGAAGTTGAAGGAGCATGCGAAAGAATATGCGATGAAATATTAAGAGTTGAAGACATATTAGAAACATATTTGAGACGGTGGATTGACTCATTATTCAATGATGTAGATATCACCACATGGTTCTGGTACAGACCTGAAATACTGATCTACGACGAATATAAGGTAATAAGGATCTGGTTACCAGGCTCTGACATACCACCAATAGAAATACATAAATCATATGTGAAGGAATTCAACACATGTGCTGAAGCATACGTAAAACTAGATAAAGCAATTCTTGAATTAATATGTTATATAAGAGGGTATGTGGATAAGGTGAGGAAATGAAGTTTAAGATATTCAGAAGGAAGAATAAGGTGTTTATGATCTGGAAATTCAATACTGATGAGGCTAAGGCATTACTACCGATAATATCGGGAGTAAATGTCAAGGAAGTAGAGTACAGACACATGATAACATTTGAGAATGAAGAAGATGCTAAGACGTTAATGGATATCAAAGACATACTTAAAGCAATACCCTCAGCAATGATGCTATCACCGCAAGACCAACTAATGAATCAGTTGTTAAGGATAGGTAAGACTGCAGTTGATTTAAGTAGGGTGAGGAGGGAGGAGGACAGTCCATAACCACAGCTGTGGTGATTACCATGAAACTAACTAAACCATCATTACTCATTATAGCTTGTGTAATAGCTACTCAAGCTATGATAATTTACGATTTAACGAAGGATTTAAAAAGAGTGATCATATATCTACTGCTAGGTTCATCAATTCTAGCGTCTATTATTGCAGTAGTTAAATGCATAGAAATTGTAGCGTGGATTACGACAATAGTTAAGTGCATAGAAAAAGAGAATGAAAAATGTAGGTGATGGTTATGGTGGAGGTATACATCCTCACAAGCAAGAGCGGGAAGTTCAAGTACCTATGCATAGATGAGAGAGAACGAAATACAAACAACTCTAGGAAGCTACCAAAGCTTAAGAGCGGATTAGCTAGGGAGAAGTTAAGAGATGACGTCAAGAAATTAATTGAGGACGTATGCATGGAGATCACCAACATGAAGTACGTTAAAGGTATGTCGTGGTCAGCTGTAGCTGATGCATACGGAGTAAGTAAGAAGACATTAGTAGGCTACTACATAAGACATTGTAAACAGTGATACAATGTACTACAAATGCAGAATATGCGGTAAGAAATTCATGGATAGCAGAGCATTAATAAACCACCTAATAACACATGAGGAAATAACAACATATTTTTTAATCACGTGTTTAAAAAATTATTATGAATTAATTAGTTAAACCCCACAGCTGTGGATGAGCTTACCTTATGCTACATCTTATAAATTTCGTAAGGATAAACAACATGAGGTGTGCTTATGACGTGGTATTTACTAGCTCATATACTCTATAAAATTCATGAGGTAAGTAGGTTGGATGAGCTATCTATTGAGGAACTTGAGGAACTGCTTTTACATACCCTCTGGGATAGGTATAGAGTCACCCTATACGAGAATGTGTGGCAAGTTGAAGGAGATTTAAAAACACTTCAATCCTTCAAATTTGTCGATATTAGTGAGAGGACTGTAAAACTCAATATAGATAAGTTAATGAGGTTCGAATACGATGTAGTGAGGAAAGACCCCATACTACAGAAATCAACTACCTACTGGCTAGCACTCCTCAGAGAAAGAATTGACAAATCCATTGAAAACCACTTCCAAAAGAAGGGAGTAGGTGTTGATCATGAGTGAGTCAAAAGAGGAAACAGATGAAATTATAAGGAAGTACTTAGATGGTGAGATCTCACTATCACTAGCTAGTAAACTACTCAATATGAATGTCATTGAATTCGTAAACTATCTCAAATCAAAAGGGATTAAACCGTTCAAAGCTGAGGAAGAAGATCTAGACCTGGATGTTTAGGTATGGTTGTTTAGTATGAATCCTAGATTTGCTGAAACCACAATTCACAGATACCTATTCCATAGGCAGAAACCGAAGTTATCTAAGAGGATGAAGATAATCCTAGATATAGGATTCCCCGAGATCAAGATATTGATGAGTAAGCAATGCCCATGGTGTGGAAAGACATTTAAATCCCTACGGACGTTATCAGTACATTTAAACCCAAACGGGTTTAGCATTAATGACTGCCCACTAATGTACTCACAACTACTTAAGTCAATCGCTGATAAGTATAGAGATATAGTCAAGGTCAGCAATGAAGGACGGAAATACTACGTCAAAAGTATAGGACTACGATTCAAAACAATAGAAGAAGCTGTGAAGGCATCACTCGAATTAGGTGATTGATGTGGTCTACATATCCTTCGTTGATGTTATTCTTGACGGGAATTTATGGGATAGAGTATATGCTTCACTCCTTATTGATGTTATAGGTTACGTACCTAAGGATCATAAGGAAGTTGTAGACTTCATAACTAAGTTGTTTCGGGAACTGTATTACGAACTTACTTGGGTACCTTCAGATATAGTTAAGGACGAAAAACTATTTTCTAATTTAACGTTATTCGAGTATGTTGTTCATGAGTTAATTAAAGATAAGATATACCTAACCTCATTCCCATACCATACAGATAAGTATGAGAAGTGTAGGTCTGGGCTAGGTGATGAGTTCGATTGTTACATGATCCACCTCTACGTCGATGTTGACGAGATTTATAAGTACGTATACCATGTAGAACAACTCTACATAGGTCATACATACAGGATACGTGGTTACCACGTAGATAAGAATAGGATAGACATAAACATTGAATTCTATAGTGAAGTACCTAAACTATACTGTAGATACAACCATAAGTTCTTAGAGAAGGTGGAGAAGTTAGCTAAGGATGAAGACATACATATTGATTACTACGTAGCTAACGATAAAACAAAGAAACTAATCAACACAGTACTAGAACTAACAAAACAAAAGATGAAGTGATGGTTATGGACTTTAGTATGTATATAATTCTCGTGTATGCTTCATTCCTAATGGTATGCCATGTGACGAGCTATAAGTACTGCAGAGGTAATGAAGTCTGCTACACAATTATCTCATTAATAAGCATCTTAGCAATAATCACAGCCATGCTACTAGTAGTCATAAATGAGAAAATAGAACACTTAAGAAAAGAATTAACTAGAAGGTGATGGTTGTGAAGCTGAAGCTTAAGGATTTAACAATGATTATTATCTTGAGTGTTGCTGTATCTGGGTGGTTCTTAGCTAGTTACTACTTTAACGACGTTACTACGTTATGTACCCATTACTGTCCTGACTGCATACCATTGGTCGTATTAATTGAGTTAAAGAAGGTACTATTCGTTATATCTACGCTTGCGTTAATACTTATAGTGATAACCATGATTCTAGTAGTAGTACTTGCAAGAACACTATATCGGGGGAGGTGTAATGAATAAGACATCACAAGTTGAACACATCATCTTTAACTACGTTGTTTACGGTGATTTGAGGAGAGCTAATATTGGGTTCGTAGTTGATTTAGTACTAGGTAGGGAGTTAGAGCTCATCAGGAATAAAGTATGTCCTTACTGTAATACTGGATTCGTAAGTAAGCGTGCACTAATTACACATCTACGAAAGAGTAAGAAATGTTATGATGTAGAGAGAGTGAAGTTCAGAAGAAGGAAAGAATTAAGGGAATACCTAATACAACACCCAGAACTACTCAACAAATTAAACAACCCCAATAAGGTGAGAATTGAGGAAATAACATCAAGAGAGGGGATATGATGAAGTATATACTATTAGGTATAGCAAAATCCTTACTGATCCTGAGTGATTATATGTTGATGAGAATAATAGCAATAGTCGTAGTCATGCATTTCTTATTATACCAAGTAATATTATTAGCAGAAAATGAATCAAATAAAGTAAACGTATATATGAAAGTAAGAAATATCTTAATTGATTGTGTAATAGGGCTAATAATAGGGTTAATAGCAGGTCAAGTAATACATGTAATCCTACAAAACATATGAGATAGATAATCATGAAAATAACGTTACTCTTTACAGATTTAACAAAGAATTTAGAAAGAGTAATTACATACCTAGTACTAAATTCATTGATAGTAATATGGGTCGCAATAATGACCATAGTCATAAATAAGTAAATAGAACGCTTAAAAAGAGAACTAACCAGAAAGTAATGAGTATACGGCTGTGACAAAGTCTTTTCCTCACAGCTGTGGAATGAGAAATCACGTAAGGCTTATAAATTTAGCTAGATGTTATTTTGTAGGAGTGGTATTGTGTCAATTACGGTAGTGGAGAGGAGGGTTCCTAAACGGGTTCTTAAACAGCAAGCTGATGCAGTTATTCATGGAATAGATGTTGCTAGAACTGTTCAGCAACTTAATGAGTATTTAAAGATGTGGGGTAAGTCCCTACCTCCGGTAAGGGTTGAGAAGTTCGTTAAGATTGCTAGTGATACACCTTCTTATGAGGTTGAGAGGGTTAGGAAGCAGATGGATGCCCTCAACATTCCTGAAGTTGTGGTTAGTGATGGTAGGGAGTGGAGGGTTAGGGATATGATGCTCTTTACATTACTGTCTCAGGATAGTGATGCTTGGTCTGAGAAGCTTGGGAAGAAGGTGTTGGTAAAGGACTACGTAGACCTAGTACTTCCCCGCTTCGCCACGTCCATGTTAGCCGCAACAAAATACCAGGAACTAGTCTTCAACATATTGACTGAGATTCTTAACGAGCTTGAGAAGCTACCTCAATACAGTCGTTGGTGTTTCATTATGGAGAAAGCATCACTTAGTGAGACGTCGAAGGTAGGTGAAATACCTTGCTGGTCACTACCGGCATTCATGACATGTCCAGGATATACGGAATTCTGTAAGATCTTCTGCTACGCTTCTAGGGGTGCTTACAGATACTCTCAAAACATAAAGAAGAGGATCTACACGTTCCTATGGGTATTCCACGATAATTTCGAAGACTGGTTCGTAGATGAGGTGAGGAAACACTATATAGAGACTAAGAATGATACGGGGAAGGACGTAAAGATCGTTAGACTCCATGACTCCGGAAACCTCTTCACAATCTCATGGTTTATCACATGGCTTAAGAAGGTTGGTGGTGAGGGTAGGGCTAAGGAAGTCATTGAGAAATTCAAGAATGTATTAGGTATAGACCTCGAAAAACTTGCTGTAGAGGATGACGGAATATACCTAAGGAAGTTAAGTAATATCATCAGGAGGTTAGGTGAGGAGGGCTTCAGATTCTACGCATACACGAGAGTATGGCAAGATAGAGACACATTCAAATACGTTGAACAGTACCTACTCCCACTAAAGAACTTCGTACTATACCTATCAGTAGATAAGGTACATGAAGACAGTCAGGCAGTACTAAGAGATGCGTTCGACATAGCCAGTAAGTACAGCAACGTCAAACTAGCATTCACAGGATTCTACCCAGAAAAATTCATCAAAGAATACAGAAGGACAGCCACCATATGCCCACAGCAAAAACTAGAACTAACAGGAACTGAAGAAACATCATGCGATACATGCGGAATCTGCCCATACGGAAGAGCTGACGTAGTCTTCCTAATCCACTAAACATAACACCACAGCTGTGCTCTTATTAATGACTTCATGACTTCAATATAAGATTCAACAAACGTAATAGTATTTTCTACAAATGATGTTTTCTTTACATCATTTAATTTAGTGATTGTTTTATCTTTTACCCTATCTAATTCCTCTATCAGTTTATCCATACCTACATGTTGTGTGAGAGCCCTAACCATTTTTTCAAATTCTTCAAGGATTGACAGTAGTTTAAAACCATCAACTGTTAATACGTATAAACTATTTATTTTCTTGATTAAACCTTCATTAATGAGTGTATTAAGTCCTTTATAAAGTGTTGATTTCCCTATTCCATATTCTTTACACTTCTTCCTTAGTGAATATGGGGGTACGACGTAGTTAGATTCTCTAAAATCCTTAAACAACAGTAATGATATATAAGCCCTAGGCCACCACCCAGGCACCTTCTTAAACGCCTGTTCAGTAACTAAGCCTAAATCAATTCCCACAATACCACCACAATATTAAGGAGTTGGAAGAACTTAAACATTACTGAAAAGAGGTATAACATGGTGGAATAAGATGGAAACCTACTATCCCATACATCACAGCTGTGGTGATGTGAAACTTATCTATTCTCATGTTCTCTCACCTTCAGCTTGTTTTCTATTATCTTAAGTCGTTTGAGGATTTCTGCTATGTCTAACTCAATCCTAGCTATTTCCTTACGTAGTTGTTGCTCTCTACTTAACAGATATTCTAATGTTTCCTTCATTTCTTTAATGTCGTCATCTACACTCATTTAACCACCTTTTACATATCTTCCTCAATATCCTTACCTCTTCTCTAGTATCTATGATTAACGCTTCCAGTACAAGAATTGCTGATATAAATCCAGCTATAAAAGCATGTATTTCCTCCTCATGTAGTAAGTACTTTACTACTGAGTAAACTATGATGAAGACTATTGCTGATAACATTGTATTCCCTCTACGGCTTCTAAGTCTTTCATAACACCTAAGTATGCCTTACCTAATACGGTTCAAGCCCCACACCCACGAAACCCAACTAAACAACTCAAGTAACTTATCAACACTCAACACCTCCTTAAGCACAACCACCAACGACTTAAACGCCTTAACCAACTCTTCCTTAGCGTAAAGCAACGTCGACGCAATACCATTACGCCTAACATAACCACTAGGAGGCCTATACTCAACCCTAACAACCGGCCTACCAAACCTACCAAAATCCTCAACATTACTATAAATAACCACCACACCATCAACAACACCACCACCAACAACATGAGTAACCTCACAATAAGTAGTCCTAAAACCCAAATCAAGACCAGAAAGCCCCAAAAGACAAGACCTACCCAACTGATGAAACAAACCATCAAAACCCAACCAACGAACATTATCAAAAAACAAACCCAAATAACCAAACCCACCACCAAAACCAACCCCACCAACCCCAAAACCAACCGAACCAACCCTAGTGTCATTGGCTTGTCTAACAGGTCTAACAGGTTCCTTTGTTGTTTTTTCTTTCTCTTCCTTCCTGAATGGTGTTTTAACTTTCTTTACTGGTAGGTGGAGTAGTTTGTATATGGTGTTGTGGTTTACTTTGTAGATCCCTCTCTTCACTTTCTTTAAGACTCCTTTACTTTCTAGTCGTCTAACATATACGTATGCGGATTTCCTGTCCTTGCAGAAGGAGTCCTTCACTAAGTAGTTAGGTTCTATGTATTCGAATGAGAGGAGGTAGGTGAATAACTTCTCCTCAACATCTGAGATCCACTTCTTCCTAGTGTGGGGGTTACCCCCACCACTACTGCTACTACTGCTTATGTCTAACTGAGTTAATGAGGGTAAAGTTTTTAAGTTTTGAAGATATTTAACCATGGGGTCTTCCCTCCCCACCTGACCAAATAATTGGGATGAGGGTTTAAATATATTATATAATAAGGGATTGCGGGTCAGGAACATTTAATTGTCTGATTAAATTTTGTCTAATACTGACTTGGTCAGATGTTTTAAGTGTGGGGTTAAGTTAATAGCGAACCCCACCTAATTTATCAATACTTTACTTGTGACTTACCTAATACAGTATTTATACTTTCTAACAGTCTCATTAAGTATTACTGAACAGTTTGGTTAGTTGGGGGGATCTAGTACCCCCGCAGAAATCCTAATTTTTCGGTTTGTTTATCTAATCATTTACAGTACTCACTTTTTAAAGTTTTGAATGTGTTTACTACGTGGTGGCGTAGGTGTCTAAGGAGTTATCATCTATTATAGCATATGTTGTTTCATCATGTGGTAGTGGCAAGTATGATGTTGATGTTAAGAAGGCTATTGAAATATGCGTGGGTGCTGGTAAGCTATCAAGTGCCTACGCTTTAATACTTTACCTACTGAACGGTGGTGGAATACCTAAATACCACCCAATACCCCTCCCATACGTACTTAACATTGAGGACATATGCGTTATAAATCCTGAAGGACTTGCTGGTGTAGGTCTTGAATTACTTGCACTCCCAACACCTGAACGTAGGGAGCATGTGATTGAGGTTAAGACCGAAGACGAAAGTAAGAAGAGATATAGGGCTTTAATAGCTGAGGTCTGGGGGGTACTGATAAGCTATAGGTCTGAGGCAGGACTACACCATAAAGCAATAGTCTTCACGTTATCTAGGGTAGGTACTGAAGTAACCTACACAGCTGTGGAACCACCACCTCAAATAACTGAAAAACTAGTTAAGGTATGTCGTGGGGAGGAAGTCCACCCACCATGGTTTACAGAGGAGGGGAGGAAAATACTTACAGAGTCTAAATACGCTGAAGTCATAGAGTTAACGAAGGATGAGGAGGGGAAGGTTAGGAAGAGGAAGCCTTGATGAAGGTACTCATAATATCACACTACAACCCAGAAGTTTTCGAGTACGGAGGTCTAGCTACATTCGTAAAGAATTTAAGTAAGGCGTTGAAGAACGCAGGTCATGCAGTAGACTACATATCCGTATCACCGGTAGTGTTCAGGAAGTACAGTAATGTTAAGTTAGTACCTTCAAACCTACTGTTAAGGGATGTGGATAGGGTAGCCCATGAAGTAATCAGGTACTGTGTAGACCTAGACGGATACTACGACGTAGTGATAGCCAACGACTACTTCACACCATGTATAACTTATGAGTCTAAACTAATCACGTACATCCATGTCTTCGTAGGCTCTCCATGGGAGTTAATACAGTTAGCATATAGTGATAGAGTATGCACTAACTCAAAAATGAATAAGTCAGCGATAGAACCACACATAAGGTATGTTAGGCACCTCACTAGGGAGTGGGTGGGTAAGGACGGGAACGATGAAGTATATGTAGCCTACCAACCACCACCTGAACCCCCCGAAAATATAGAAGTACCTCAACTAGATCTTGAGGAACCTATACTTTGCTACGTGGGTAGGATGCAGGACTACAAGAACTACCCAATCTTCAAGAAGGTAGTTAGTGTGTTAGGTGTTAACGCTGTAGTGATATCACATGATGTTAAGCCAGACATTGAATCACTCAGTAATAGTAAGATCGTGTACTTCAGTAATGTTTCTGATGAGGTTAAGTGGGGTTTAATGAGGAAATGTACTTTAGGTATATACCCATCACTATTCGACCCGTACGGACTAGTACCGCTTGAGTTCGTGAGGTCTGGAGTACCTGTAGTAGTTAGTAGGAACTGCGGTGTTAATGAGGTACTTCAGCCAGTTACCTTCGACCCGAACAACCTAGACGAGTTAGTAAGTGTTGTTAGGGAGGTGCTTAAGTTCAGGGATGAGTACTTAAGTGAGTTGATGGGTAGACCGATAATGAGGAAGTCCTGGAGTGATTTAGTTGGTGAGTTACTAAGTGTTTGAGTTACTAATTACTCTAACAGCCATGTACGTGATGTACATATTAGCGATAACTTATTTAATCCGTAATATAAAGGATTTAGAGGAAGATTTAATTGAGGGAGAGAACCGAACACTACATAGTTAGGTATGTAGTCTTCGGTGAGGACATTAAAGTTAAAGGCGAACTACTTACAGTAGTTATCCACACACTCCTTAAAGACGAGATAGAGATGATTAGGAACGGTGTGTGCCCGTACTGTAAGACAAAGTTCAAGAAGATATACAACCACCTACGTAGTAAGACAACACCGTGCTCACACTCATTCACATACACAGTATCAGAAGTGATAAAAACATACACAAACCTACTAACAAACATAGTGAGAGGGAAAGACACATACACACTAATAACACCAAACCAGAAAATACACTTCAAAGAAAAGAAAGAACTGATAAACCACATAAGACAACACCCAGAAATACTTAACACAATAAAGGAAAACCCAAACAGAAAAACAAAGAAAGAAATACAACACTTGGTCTAATTATTGCAGAGAAACTGAGGTAATTGCAATAGTCTAAAGTAGGAAGTCATTAAAAACGTTTATTAGTTACCAACACCTTCTTCCCAAGCTTCTCAGTCTTCCTTTTCCTCAACTTTATGGACTTTATATGAGTCTATTATGTATATTGATTTGTCATATACTACGTACATCTTCATAGTTGCGTATATATAGAACCTCTTACCATCGCATACGACTTCATCAATAGAATCATACACCTCAACATTGATAGGGACTTCTTTAAAGACCTTCTTTGCCTTAGTTGTTGCATATTCATCAAACCAGAACTCTACCTCCCTACAGATATTCCTAAAGCGGAGGAATTCCTCAATCCTACCTGCGAAATCGGTAGAGTCCATAGGTAAAAACTTAGCAACATCCTCAATCACATTCTTAATACTCTCAGCTGAAGGCTTAGTTTGAGTCTTAACTCCTAACGCCATACACACATCCCTAATGAAATGTACTGTTGTGATAGTATATAAATTTAACGAGTAGATTACTAGATTATCCACTCTAACCTCTTTACTTCTTGAGCTTCTGGAATATTAACTGATAATATCGGGTCTCTACAATAACTCACCATGTAGAAAGCATCATCACTTAATAATTGGTAAATATCTTTAACATCCTCACCCTTTAAGAACTTCTTAACTAGTGTTAGTAATCCGTGTGATGCTAGATCCTCAATAAATAAGAGGCATTTTTCTCGATACACATGAACATCAGGTACTGCAGGTGATGTAGTTGTAGGTGATGACCTACTTAATAACTCCTTTTTAAATAATTCCTTAAGCTCCTTCACCTCCTCATACAACATCCTCAACTTCTCTGAAGGGTCTAAGAAAACTGTGATTTCCTCCTGAGAGGTTGAGAAAGTTAATCCCTCTAAGACCTCCTTAACCACCTCCCTAACAGACCTCCTTAACTTACGGGCTAACTTCTCAATGAGTTTGTAAGTATTATCAGATAACTCAACACACACTATATTTCTCTTACCCATGATCCTAACCCTCAACTAACTTCCACTTCTAGTAGGTTGTGATTGATTATATAAACTTAAGTATACCTGAAGTGAACCAAGCCCCCACACTAGTGATGAATGAATCACAAATCCACAGCTGTGGGTTGCTGGATGGTGTGGGGGGTGAAAACTATGTTGTTCCACAGCTGTGGATAAACCACCTTCCCACCCCCACCCAACCCCCTTATACAAAAACCAGAAAACGAATTCTAAACCCTCGGGTAGAAAGAAGCCCCTAAAAGTTTTTAAACCCCCCACCCCCCTATCTTTATCCAAAATTTTGTTTCTCACCCCCCTCGGTCGG
>Ga0071330_1053050_pt1 | contig 37504 bp, 38 predicted proteins | sample GBScel77sediment_FD_63802 | JGI IMG/M metagenome (GOLD analysis project Ga0071330, IMG submission 63802) | Hot spring sediment microbial communities from Great Boiling Spring, Nevada - Cellulolytic enrichment Sediment 77C v2 (version 2) | ecosystem: Environmental > Aquatic > Thermal springs >...
TCCCCGCTTGCTAGAAGGTTCACAGCTTTTGCAGCAGCCCCACTTGCCTGTGCAACTGTGTCAGGTATGTCTTTTGGACCTTGACAGGTCCCTGCAAGGAAAATTCCAGACATTGCACTTTTTAGTGGACGCAGTTTTGGATGGGCCTCTAATAAAAAGCCGTCAGAGCCTCTGGAAATGTGAAGCAGCTCGCTTATCCTTTCTATATCATAGTTTGGTATAAGCCCGCTAGCCAGCACTACGAGATCCGGCTTAATTCCAAGGAGCCTGCATGTCAGTTTATCATAGACTTCAAGGTAAATCCTTCCATCGTCATCCACGCGTATTTCCGAAGTTATTCCTGCGATGAAGGTTATACCCATTTCTCTTGAAGAAGCTTACGAAGGCAGTATTCTCATTCATTCTAGCCACGTATCCATAGCCTTTAGATACAAGCTTCTGAAGCTCCCTCCTGGTTTTCCCAAAGTTTCTGGTGAAATGCTCCGATTCCTTGGCAAATTTTCCAGCCCACTATTAAGAAACCTGACAACATCATCCACATTAGCCAAATTATACACGTTTATTATTAAGCTCTTCAAAGCCCTAACCTTCCTCTCAACAGTCGAAATTTTCAAGATTTTCCTACTAAGCAAATAACTCAAAAAACTACCCAAGGTTTGATTAAAGTGCGGGGGGGGTGGGATTTGAACCTGCTTAAAACTGGCGAAAACATAGACAATATTATACATCTCCCGCAAAATCCTTTTTTTCTGTTTATGTCTTATCTTATGATTGTTAAAATTTAGAGTGACAAATATTTTATAACAATTGTAACAAAAGTAACAGAAGGATGTTTAAAATTTCGTGCAGTTTGCTGGCAGGTGTCTTGAGATGTATGTTGGTATTGATTCTATGCTTTTGAAAAGGGAGAGTGTTTCGCTTGTTGGTGAGAAAGGAAAGCCTTTTAAGGCGCTGGTTGGGGTTTCGGTTACGACTTCCGATGAGGATGGGTTTCGTGAGAGATATGATAAGCTTCTTCAAGAGGTTTTTGATTCTTTTGGTGTGGTAAGGAGAAAAAAGGTTTACAAGGCTGCGCATCTTTTGAAGCAGACGAAGGAGAAGACGACGGATATTATTGCTAAGTTGATTGATGGTTTGGAGGATTGTGTTGAACATTTGGATGTTTATTGCGCTTATTATGCTCAGCCATACATTTCTATGTTTGGCAGAACAAGGCTTCAGCGTCTTGAACCGCTTACTTATTTGGAGTATGTTAAGAATGCATTTCCTCATGTTTGTGCTTGGTGGTATGTTAAGACTTATGGTGATGTTGAAAGTCCTTTGTTTTTGGACATTGACCATTTTGAGGGGAAGGTGACTCCAGCTTGGAGAGAGCTTATCGGCAGAAGTGATGTTGGTAAGAGGATATTTTTCAGCGGTGGGGAGTGTAATGCGTTGATTTCCGTGGCTGATTTGACGCTTAAACTTGTAGATGTTTTTCAGCGTGGAACTGTGGATGGGCGGTCTTTGCTTCAACCTATAAGGGATTTGTGTCCATCTTTTAGTGGCAAAAGAAAATTACGTTTTCATAATCTGGGCGATAGGGGTTCAAAAATTAAGCCATCTGTTCCTGATGTTGCAATAGATATGGATGTTACTCCATTTTTGAAGCATCCAATATTCTTTCATGTTTGGGATCCTGGAAGGCCGAGGGAAACGGTGAAGAAGAGTTTTGAGTGGAGCCCTGTTTATAATGCTACTGCGAATATGGCTTTTGAAAGGAAAGGCTCGATGAAGAATCTATCTTTTGAGGAGGATATGCTTTATTGGGATGCTGAGAATGATTTTCTTGTTGTTTGGTCAGAGGTTGATGAGGAATATGTTGGAATGTTGCGGAAAATGGGTTACGAAACGCCCAAAGTTTTGAAAGCTGAAGATTTACTTGGAAAGAAAGATTAAAAGTAAGGCGCAGTGCGCAAGGAACGCATCCTTTGGACTTAGGATGCGTCAAGAGCTAATAATAACTTCTTTTCTTATAAAGTTTATGAATGCTGGTTTTTATAGTCCAATTTTAAACATGTTCCACGTTTGAGTTTCCGGCATTTTTAATAGGTATTCTCCTTTTCGGAAAGCTAATGTTCCAAGCAGTTGTATTCTGATTCCTTTTATTGCTTTAAATTCGTTGCATGAGTGGCACGAAGGACATTTAATTATGGTGCTGCCGAATATTTAGACCTAAGTTTTAGAATAGGGTTTTTAACGGTTTGTTGCGCATGCTTGTTGGGCTTTCGCAGCCAGTTCCGCGTATTTTTGTTCCATTTCGATGAGGCGGGCTTCTATTTGGCGGTAGTTTATGTAGTCTGCGAGGAGTTCTTTGTAGGTTTTTACGGCTTGTATTATGCTGCGTAGTCTTGCGATTTCAGCCTTGCTCAGGTTTGGCGTTTGTAAGGCGTTCATAGCCGCTGCCAAGAGTTTTAGGGCTTCTTCTATGCTTGGCAGTTCTTTTGGTATTATTAGTTCGGTGGAAGTAGTCGGGCCTATGTTTAGTGGATGGACTACTTTTAATCCGAGGCGCTGAATCTTCTTTAGCACTGCATCTTTGCTTTTGCCCATTTTTGCCGCAATGTCTTCGGTTTTTAACCCTCTGATGACAAGTTCTTTTAGCTGTTGTTCCTCTTCCCTTGTCCATGGTTTTCCTTTAGGCATGCCTTCACCTCAAAAATTGGTCATACCTACCCCCTATGGTTTTCACCTGCCCCTCCCCCTCTATGCTGGAGAGCCTTAAGCCTACCTGCATGCTCTTGAAAGCCTCGTTTAATTTTTGAATGATGTTGTTTAAGTTTGGTGGGCTCGTTAGGGATTCGCCTTCAATGTCTGACGAGCCTTTAAAATCGAGAAGGTTTATTTGTTGTGCGTTGTTGTGATATTGGCTTGTTGTTTTTTGGTAATTTGAATACAAACTTTGCAGCTCTTCTGTGCATTTTGCCATTTGCTTGATCAGCATGTGGGCTTTTTGTTTTAGGGTTTTCTGCTGGTGTCTGAGAAGTGAAAGTTTTAGGGCTTTTGCCTTGCGGAGCCTCTGTTCCCAGAGGTAAATGGCTCTTTCCCGCAAGATCCATTTGGCTACTCTTTTGCGCCACTCGATTTCTGCCCTGAATTTTGCTGTTATGTTTTCAGTTGTTTCGCTTATGGATTGGTGGACGCCGAATTTGCGGAGCATGGTTTCAGGCTTTTTACCGTGTTTTAGCTGGTTTATGGCTTCTCTGCATTCTCTTATTTCAGCTTTCAAAGTCTCCAAGTCTTCATTAAGGTTGTTTATGCAATTCTGAAGCTGAATAGCGGGCATTGTCGGCAAGCGTTGGCGGATGCTGAAGCGTCTTTCTCGATAAGCCTTTTCTGGGTCGCGCCAGCTCTGCCCATAAACCTTAAGCGCAGATTCCATGAGTTTACACCCCCTTTTCTATTAGCCCGTGCGTTTGCATCCAGTCGGGTATAATGACAGCGCGGATCAATTCTTGAACGGTTATTCCCCGCTTCTTTGCAACTTGCTCAAGCTTCCTATAGATTTCATCATCCAAAGTTTGCATGAATTTAGGCATTTAAACTTCAACCTTGAACTACTTTTCTATTTCAATAGATATTTATTGGTTTCCAAAGATATAAGCAATTTCCTTTCTGCTTGCAAAGTTTTTTACAGTTGTCAAGCATTATTTATGGTTCAGGGATGATTATGAGTGAAATTGTTAAGTGTCCTGTTTGTGGCGGCGAGTTTAGGGCTAAGCCTTTGAAAACGTGGAAATTCAGATTTTACAAAGTTAATCGCTTTGAGTGCGCAAAGTGTAGGGCAAAGTTTAATGTTTATGAGGGGCCGAAGTCAAAGTTTACTATACCTAAGGCTAAGCGTTAATTTGGGTTGAAGAGGTTAATGCTCTGTGAGTTGGGAAGCTGAGGTTGAGAGTAAGCTGCATCATTACCTTTTTAGTGTTTTGGAGAAGAGGGGCTTCACCGTTGATGGAGTCCGTTTTGATGAGCCTAAGACGCAGTTTCCCGTTAATGGGCGTAGGGCTGATTTGGCGGTTATTTTGGCTGAGGGCAAAAAGCCGCTTTTGATTATTGAGACTAAGCGGAAGTATGAGGAGAAGGGCTATTATAGGGCTGTCCGCAACATTATGCCCACAAGCAGAGTCGTCATTGACCAGGCTTTGCGGTATGCCATCTATTCGGGGGCTCCCTATTTTGCCACAACCAATGGTAGAGTTTTCGCCTTGTTTAGGAGGCCTGAGGCTGGCGAGAAGTTCTCTTTTGATACTCATAGAATTTTGATAAGAGAACGCATATCCATTAATGAGGAGTTTGCAGAAGAAATTCTTATCACCGTAGCCCGCCTTTATAAGCAAGTTCCTGTTGCCGTCACTCCGCTTGACTGGTCCTTTATTGTTGTGCTTAGAGATTTTGTGACATGGCTTTCTGAGGCTGTTGAGCCGTTAATCCGCCAGAAGCTTAAGACGGATGAGGAGTTTAAGGCTCAATATGAAAGGTTTGCGGAGGAGGTTGGCTACAAGCCTGACGCTGGGCAACTGGCTAAGGAAATGGCTTACGTATTTATGAACAAGATTGTTTTCTACAAGGTTTTGGAGAGGCATTTCAAAGAGCTTGGCGAACGCAAACTTAAGCCGATAACGGCGCCCGATGCTAAGGCTTACTTGGACATGTTGTATCGGTATTTCGCAAAAGCCGTTGAGGTTACTGGCGATTTTGAACCCGTGTTTTACACGGGCATTTATGATGAGATTGAATTGCCCGATGATCCTTTCGTGTTAGAGGGTATTAACGCTTTCATTGAGGATATGGAGCATCATAGGCTTGAGGATTTAGGCTCGGACATTGTGGGCTTTATCTACGAAGAGCTTATTCCAGCAGCTGAGAGGCATGCTCTTGGGCAGTTTTATACGCCTCCAGCTATAGCCGAGTTAATTACTAAATGGGCTGTGCGAAATGCTGAAGACAAGGTTTTAGACCCTGGCTGTGGTTCTGGAACGTTTTTGGTCAAAGCGTATAAGCGTCTACTTGAGTTGAAGGGGTATAAAGAGCCTACAGAGAGAGTGCATAAAGAGATTTTGAGGCAGCTTTATGCCTTTGATATTAACCCATTCCCGTTGCACTTAACGGCGTTGAATTTGTCTTCGCGTTACATAAGGGCGCCCTCAACAGAAGTAAACACAATTCATACAGATTTTTTCAGGGTTGAGACTGAACAGAAAGTTGTCACACCTTACACTGTTAAAACACTTGCTGGAGAAATAAAACGAGAAATACCCATTCCGAAGTTTGACGCCGTCATCGCTAATCCGCCCTATACAAGATGGGTGGAAATACCGAGAAAAACTAAAAACGCAATAATAGATGCCATCGGCGATCAGTTGAAAAAATATGGGTTAAGTGGCGGAATTGGAAAAGAAACAGGAATCTATGTTCATTTTATAATGCATGCCTGCAAATTTTTAAAAAGTAATGGAAAACTCGGGATGATAATTTCTAACAGCTGGTTGCAGTCAGATTATGGAATAAACTTCGCAAACTTTTTGCTGGATAATTTCAAGGTTAAAGCTGTTATTGACTTTAACCAGAGGCTTTTCAGAATACCATTAATAGCTACCTGCGTTTTGTTACTCGAAAAAGAAGAGAATGCAAAAGAAAGAGAACAAAACCAAACCACATTTATCTATGTAGATAGAGAGGCAAAAGTGGAAGAGGTTATTGACGCAATTGAAAACCCAAATGGATGGAAGGAGTGTTTCCTCATAAACGTAGTGGAGCAAAAAATTCTTCCAAGAAATGAAAAATGGATAAAGATACTGTTTAAGACGGATGAACTGGAAAAAGCCCTTTTAACTAAGCCCTTAATAACACGGATGGAATCTTTGTTTATTCCACGCTACGGAAACATATCTGGCGTCTCAGCCCGTGGCGGTTCAGGAGCTGACAAATTCTTTTACTTAACAAAAGAAGATGCCCAGAAATGGGGATTGACAAAGGATTATTTATTTCCACTTCTTATAAGTCCACGTTATAGCAAATACTTCACTTTCTCAGAAAAAGACTGGAAAAAATTAAACACCGATATCAAACCATGCTTTGCATTCATTTGCCATAAACCTAAGTCAGAACTACCTAAAAATGTAATTTCTTTTATTGAATGGGGAAAAACAACCCCTCTTGTGCGCATTAAAGAGGGAGAAAAACCCAAAACAGCAAACCAGTCTACAGCATCAAAAATGAGAGAGAAAAACAAAACCTTCTACGGATGGTATGACTTAGGAGAGATCATACATGCAAGTATTTTCACGATGCGCCGAGCTCAATATTTCCACAGGTTCATTTTAGCGCAGATGCCCATAGCATTCGATGACAGTCTAATAACTTTAATTCCTAAAGGCGAAGCCAACCTAACTCAAGACAAGATTGAAGCATTACTCGCATATCTAAATTCTGACTTTACACGTTTCTTCATCGAGATTTACGGGAGATCTACAGGAGGGGGAGTAATAGAACTTGACGTCAACTCCCTCGCCCGACTTCCAATATTAGACGTCAATGCGTTAGAAAAAGGAGAGCTGGAAAAATTAAGTGACTTATTTAAAGAACTGGAATCGGAGGCAAGGAAAACGAAAGGGGTTGACGCACAAGAAAATCTTGAATTCATACAAAGAATTGTAGACGAAATAGATGATAGCATTGCATGTATACTTGGTTTCGAGGAGAAAAACGTTGAACATCTGCGAAAAATTGTCAAAATCATGGCGGAAAGAAGAATTGCCAGAACTTTGGAAGCAAAACCAGAGGCTGTAAAAGGCGAGGAAGAGCCACGAATAAGACCGCCAAAAAAGCCAGAAAAAATCTCAACAGAGGATAAGACAGTTCAATTGGACCGGTTTATGGAGGGCTGAACAAAAATTGGATTTCAAATATGTTATGGTAACTCATTGGTCAAATCACTGGGACAATCTCCCTCACAATGAAACCCACTTTACTAAAGGTATGCTTAAACAAGGGATGACCATAGACAGAATCAGAGAAAACACCCCAACAATTTTCATTAAGGTAAACAAGCAAACCAAAACGCCAGAAAAAGCTTGGGAAGGAAACGTTTACAATTTCAGAGTTGAAGAAAATCGAATCTTCTTCAAGGTTAAAATTAATAAAGAAATTCCAATACCACCTGAATATTCCAACTATTTGGAAGGATGGTATATCGAAGGCGTAGAGAAAATACCAATTGAAGCCATCAATTACCCACCATTTATTTACATTCTAAACACAACAAACAATTATGAAGAATTTGAAAGGTATACACACAGCTTGCTCAAACTATTAGGGATACACCAAATATTTAGATATGAAAAACAAAGAGGGCAACCAGACGGCTTTTTCAAATTTGGCAACTTAGCAGTCATATATGATACAACCTTGGAAAGTAACTTCCAAAAGACAAAGGAAACTCAAATCAAAAATTTCACAAACCTGCTGAAAGCGGGAAGTCTAAAATATATGGATAGAACAATTGACATTTCCAATTGCAACAAGCAAGTCTGGATCATCACAAGAGGCACCTTAAGAACACTTGAAAGAGTAGACGACATAACAATAAAAGAAGTGCCAATATTCGAAATAATTAAAGTATACTTAGAAAGATTACAAAAAACAATGGATGAAACGGAACTCGAAAATAGGCTAAGAAATCTCTGACTAACTTTGATCTTCTTTGTCTTCTATTATGCGCGGCCTTGTATCGACATCTTCAGGAAGGTCATCAGGTCTCTTTTCGTGTAAAATCAAGCACAGTTTGACATTTTCAAGATCTATATGCTCTTTAACGCTTTTAAACTTGTAAGGGTTGCCTGTGGGCTCAACCCTTTGTAATCTTATGCTTCCATCCCTCTCCTTCCAATAAACTATGGGTTCGCCGTCTTTAAGGTTAGTATTGGTTAAAACAACAACCGGATATTTCCCCTTAACAAAAGTGACATGCGTCAGAGAGCCCATCCGCGCATCATCAACAGTCACGGTCTTAACAACACGTCCTTCCTCAATTAACCTCTCATAAATTCTTTTAGACTCACTTTCCACGTGTGAACACCTAAAAATAGTTTAAACTATAACTTAGCTATTTAAGGATGACTGAAAGCCCTTCTTACGATGAAAATGAGCGAACGCAAAACCAAAATTTTCAATTTTATCAAAGAAAGCGACCAACCCGTCGATGTCGAAAAAATCCGCAAAGCGTGTAAAATTGGAAACTGGAACACCGCCCTAAAACACTGCCTTGAACTCCTATTAGAAGGAAAAATCAATGGGCAGAAAACTTCCAAAAGCTGGGTTTTCTGGAAAGAAGGAGGCGAATAAAATGCAACTTCAACGCTTGGTTGTAGGTAAAGGAAAAACCTCAAGACCCAGCGAAGCTGAAGAATGGACTAAAGAATACTATGAAATCGAAGCTCTCATAGAAGACCCCACAGAGCTGGAAGTCGCAAAAGCCAACCTAACAGGCCTCATCGACGGATGGCTTTCAAAATTAAAACCAACAACCACAGAAACCCAAAAATCACAAAGCATAGACGAATTATTTCCAGAAAATTTGCGGCACCTACTCGTCTTTGAGGAGAAAGAAGGATTCTACATCATTAAGCCTCGGCAGTTTTTGGGCTCCGAAAACTTTGCAAAAATAGCAGATATAGTCAAAACCAAAGGCGGCGAATACATCTCATCAGGTAAAAACTCCCACTTCCGAATACCAGTGAAAACAAGCTAAACGCGGAGGAAAGCATGGATGCTGAGCCAAAACGCTTCTTCTTACCAAGGGCAGAGCCAAAACCACTCAGCATCCATGCCCTCAAACAGCACCCCGCAAAATAAAAACCTTCCAGTAAAACGAGAATTTGACGAGTTAGGTTTCATTAAAAGATTGCTCTGCCCATATTGCGGCAGCGAAAGCCTCAAACCCAGCCACAGAGATGACATTGGAACCGAATTTTTCAAATGCGAAAATTGCGGAAATTACTGCACGAAACCAAAAACTAAAGAAAGACAAGAACTTGAAGAAGCCTTAACCAAGCCATTAGAAAAGCAGCCTGTAGAGTTCCCAGAAAAATATTTTGACAATGGAAAATTTATTCCAAAACTTTTGGCGGAAGAGCTTATGCACGAATACCGCTTTATAACCATGAAAGACACAGACGTTGTTTACGTTTTCAATGATGGCTTCTACCAACCTTACGGCGAAATCCTCATCAAACAACAGTGCAAAGCGAGGCTGGGCAAAGAATACCGCAAAAACAGAGCTGAAGAAGTCATCGACTACATCAAGGTCTCCACATACATTAACAGAAAAGAGGAGCCGCCAAACCTCATTCCCTTAGCAAACGGCGTCCTCGACATAAATACCATGGAATTAAAGCCCTACAATCCAGACCACATGTTCTTTAACAAAATCCCCGTAAAATACGACCCAAAAGCCGACTGTCCCAACATAAAACGATTTCTAAACGAGGTAACAGCAACAAAAGAAGATATAGACATACTTCTCGAAGTAATAGGCTTCTGCCTATACCGCGAATACGTCATCGCCAAAGCCCTAATGCTTGTAGGTGGAGGCTCTAACGGTAAAAGCACATTCCTAAACCTTTTGAAGGCTTTTCTTGGAAAGGAAAACGTTAGCGGACGCAGTCTCCAAGAACTTGAAGAAAACCGCTTCGCAAAAGCAGATCTACATCATAAACTCGCAAATATTTACGCTGATCTTCCAGATAAGGCACTGTGGCGGACTGGAACTTTCAAAATGCTTACTGGAAGAGACTTGATAACAGCCGAGCGAAAATTCCAACACAGCTTTACATTTGAAAATTATGCTAAATTGCTCTTTTCCGCCAACAAGGTGCCAGAAGCCTACGATGACTCAGACGCATTCTTCCGCAGATGGCTAATAATAGTTTTCCCAAACCAGTTCATAAACGAAAATGCAGACCCATACATACTGCAAAAGCTAACAACACCAGAAGAGCTTAGCGGTTTATTAAATCTCGTCCTCCCAGCATTAAAAAGGCTATTAGAAAAAGGACAGTTCAGCTATAGCAAAACAACAGAGGAAATCCGCGAAGACTACACAAGAAAAAGCAGCCCAATCGCCGCCTTCGTCATGGACTGCCTTGAAGTAGACTCAGACGCCTTTATTATCAAACAGGACTTATACAACGCCTTCGCGGCCTACTGCAGAGAGCGCAAAATCCCATGCGTAACAAAAGACACATTCTTCAAAAACCTACCCCAACACATTCCAGTAATAGACCACAGACCAAAAATAAACGGCGCAAGAGTCGTGACTTTTAAAGGCATCCGCTACAGCCAAAACGTGTCAACCCTGTCAAACGTGTCAAAGGCTTTCTACACCCTAAGCCAAAGAAAACCAGAATACGACAACGGAGCATGGGACATTAAAGAACTTAACGGCGACATAATCCAAGTTTCAATAAGAGAGGCACAAGCCCCTGACAGAATTGACAGCCCTGACAAAGAAAGCATAGCAGAAAAACTCGAACAACTAAAAACATGGCTAATCAAAAACAAGGATAAAGACGGTCTTATCGATTGCTCCGTTTTAGCATCAAAAATAAAAGAACTCAACCTCCCATTGCAGCCTACAATCCAGCTCCTAAAAGACGAGTATTGGCTCAGAGACGCACCAGCAATCGGAAAATTCGGAGTGAAGTGACAACACATGGCTGAGGCTGAGGAAACAACAAATTCCGTTAAGAATCCTCGGCCAATAAGCTGTCCATTATGCGGCTCAACAAAAATTTGCAAAGATGGAATACGCTACCTGACAGATGGCTCCAACATTCAACGCTTTTTATGTAAAATCTGCGGCTACCGATTCAGCAAAACCAGCCTCAACAACTCAGAACAATATCAACATGTTCAGAAAATTCATACGAAGTCATTAAATTGCCAAAAAACCCTATTCTATAACCGTCAAGGAAGCGATGAAGCCTCAAGCAGAGCGTCCACCGCCCAGGGCGGGCCGGTGAAAGCCTTGACCGAAGTGGAAACCCGTCAAGAGATGCCCCAGCGGGAGGGCGCACAGCAGCTAACTCCACAGAAAATCGTTGACTTCATCTGGTATATGAAAAGAAACGGCTATGCCGAAGCCACCATTCAAGGCAGAGTCAGACTCATAAAAAGGCTTGCAAAATTGGGAGCAAACCTTTACGACCCAGAAAGCGTCAAACATGTAATAGCCAAACAGCCATGGTCAGCTGGAAGAAAAGACTTAGCGTGTGAAGCCTACACAACATTTCTGACTATGCAAGGCGGAACATGGCAACGTCCCACATACAGAAGAGTAGAAAAAGAACCCTTCATACCCCAACCATCAGAAGTCAAGCAGCTAATCGCCGGATGCAGCCCAAGAATGGCATGCTTCCTACAACTTTTACTTGAAACAGCCATGCGGCCCGGAGAAGCTTGGCAACTCACATGGGCAGACTACGACAAAGCCACAAGAACCATAAGAGTAACACCGGAAAAAGGCTCAAAGTCAAGAACCTACAAAATCTCAAAAGAATTGGCTGAAATGCTTGACAACCTTCCAAGAAAATACGGCGAAAGAATATTCTCCAGACCAGACATGCCCATAGACCACCACAACCGCAACTTCGCCATACAAAGAAAACGCATAGCCCAAAAACTCAAAAATCCAAGGCTACTGCAAATAAGCTTCAAAACCCTCCGCCATTTTAAGGCGACAATGGAGGCTTGGCGAACCAGAGACCCCTTCCACGTCCAAGACTTCCTCCGCCATAAAAACATCAAAAACACCATGCGATATATTCATCTCGCCCAAATTCTCTTCAAAAACGAGCAAGAATACATAACAAAAGTAGCCCACAACGTTAAAGAAGCATGCGCTCTAATAGAAGCAGGATTTGAATACGTTACTGGCGAATACGATGATGGCGGCAAAATCTTCAGAAAACCCAAAGACCCAGTAGCCTACGAAGGATAAGCCGTTTCGGGATGAACCCCCTCAAATTTCAACATAGCAGTGCGGGGGGTGGGATTTGAACCCACGAACCCCTACGGGACAAGGTCCTAAGCCTTGCGCCTTTGACCAGGCTTGGCGACCCCCGCGCGGTTGTCCCAGTAATCAATTTTCAAAAAGTCAGCAATAAAATGTTTCCTATATTTCTAACACGTTGTGCTCGAAAACTCTTTAAAATAGATTATTGTGCATCTACTATATGCGAGTCGTCTGCTAGCCTCGGTAGCCTAGCTGGTTGGGGCACCGCCTTGGTAAGGCGGGGGTCGCGGGTTCAAATCCCGCCCGAGGCTCCACCTGATGGAGCATGCTTTCCATTGCCATGCGATAGTATTCTGTAATTTATTGTAAATTCACATGTATGCTTCATAAATGATTTATTTAAACTAAGAGTTCAATTCCAAGTTAGGTTCGGAATATGAGCAATGAAACCCGGTATGATGATATCCAAGTAGAGCACTTCAAGATTGGAATCGAAGACCTTGAAATGCGATTAAAAAGAGAGAAATCAGAAAGAGGACTTTACGCCATTCTTAGAAAAGCTTTCCCAGATGATAAGTTTGAACGGCCAAAAATGAAGATGACGGGCAAATACATGGTGCAATTTATTAGAACACCTCAAGGAACGTTAGACACGCCGATTTTATATTGCGATAAACAAGCCGAGGGGGTTACTGAGAAAGACATTGAGAAGGCAAGAAATTGCAGTAAAAAGTATGGAACAAATTATGTTATCGTGGTCTCGCCTAATCTCCCCAGAAATGTAAAGAATAAATTGTTTGGTGAAAAAGACGGCATCTTACTTGCACATCCAAGCATAGTGGTTGAAATTGCAAAACAAATACGCAGGGCTATCATTGAAATATATAGGCAAGCAGAAAACAGCAAAGACCGACAAGCCAAAGAGGAAAAGCTATACGACTACATTATAAGTCAAAACTTCATAAGCAATATAGAGAAACTCTATATCCTCTATAAAAACATGGCAAAACTGCAAAACAAGAAAGAGCAAGCATACGAAAGACTTTGGAAAAATAGAAAGACTATACATCAAATATATAGCGCAATATCAAGCGAAATAGAAAACATCCTATAAGAAAAGCCAGTGTCCATTTGAAGTAAACGAAAGACAATAAACAATCCTTCGAACTGCTTAATACACCGGATCCTTATTCTATTGTATTCTATACAACTTTCTTTTAATCATCTTATACTTTTAGCCTAATACGCAAAAGCTTGGCTGGTTTAGTATGCTATTTCTACTTTTAGTTCTTCTCCCTCGTTTACTTTGCTTAATATTTTAGGATCACCAACTATCCTGCCTATAACGTTCACCGGGCTGTATGGCTTAATTATGTTTGGGGATGGGCTGGATAGGGTTGGACCAAAGAATAGACACAATGCTGGTCCCTCAGGCCAGTAGGCTAAATCTCCAAAGTCTACGATTTCCTTAGCGTTCTCTAAACCAACCCTGAACGGCGCTTCAAAGTAGATTTCCTGTCCCCAGAATTCAGCCCTAGCCTTGAAGGGCAAAGCATTCATGAGAGCTTGAGCTGTTTTCGGGCTTCTGTCAAAGCTTATTTCACATTCAACCGAGATTCCCGATTCGAAAGTTATCTTTATTCGTTTACCTTCCATAATGACTCTTCCTGTAGCGTCTCACAAGCTTGATTTTGTATCATTTAAGCTAATTAATAAGGCTTAAGCTTTCCAAACCCCTAATTCTACTAAAAGGTGGATGCTGTTGCGAAGGAACATTCAACTTGTCGAAGAGCGTGTCCTCTTCAAGGGCAGGAGGCTGGTTTTAGCTGAGAGGGTTTTTGCTTCCAATGGAGCCAAATTTAAAGCTGAGGTTGTAAAATTCGGGGAAGCAGCTGCAATAGTTCCCATTAAAGGGGATGGAAAAATAGTTCTAATAAACCAGTTTAGAGGGTCATTGAACAGATGGATTCTTGAAGTGCCTGCGGGGAGGGTTAATCCCAGCGAAAGCCCCGAGGAAACCGCCCGCAGAGAGCTTATCGAGGAAATTGGCTACTCAGCCAAAAAGCTCACAAGGTTGGCCTCTATATACATGAGCCCAGGCTATAGCGACGAAATCCTACATATATTCCTCGCTGAAGACTTAGCCTATGTTGGAGTTAAACGTGAAAAAGACGAGATAATTGAAACCATCGAGTTGAAGCTGGAAGAAGCCATAAACAGGTGTTTAAGCGAAAAAGTGGCTGATTCCAAAACAATTTCAGCCCTGTTTCTTGCCCAAAAATATCTAAGCAGCCCTAACAGCCAGTCTCTACTCAGATGAAATTTTTCCCTTCCCATATGGGATGAGGCTCCTAATCTCCTCTACATAAGCCTCAAGCGCTCTGGGTTGTTGATCTTTAGGCATTTTGGCCCCAAGAATCTTCCAAACGTCCTTTGATAACTCCCTTCCATCCACATCTCCCGGAACTAAGATCACATAGTTATTTGTCTTCGCCTTAACGGCGTCCGCAGGACCGCTGATGAAAGATATTTCGCCTTTTTCCTCACTCACAAAAGCGCCTATAGCCACCTTAAGCGGTATATTACGCATCCAATTGCGCTTACCCCTAACAACAAAGGCTCCCCGTGGAACGTACTCGCCGGGCTCCCCGGCCTTGCTCAGCTGTTCTGGATCAACCCAGTAAACATCAACGGAGGCGAATCCCTCGCGCCAGCCCCTAGAAAAGGCAGCTGCGAATTCCGCCGCTTCTTTAAGGCATTGTTCACTGGGCTTTCTGCCCTCGGTCTTTATAACTACAAATGGCGCACCGGCTACATCAGCGTGAAAAACTACATCTCCTGGTTGGGTGTACTTCTTAATAAGGACCTCATTGCTTGATGCATCCCTGCCAGCTAAAACCAGAAACCCGTCAGAAGATATGAACCATCTGAACTTTTCAAACCATCTCCTGCCTTTAACCTTACGCTTGGCAAGCTTTTCCAATGTCTCTTTTGGCTTGGCCTCTCTTCGCACCTCAGTCTCCCTGAGCCTAGCCTCAGTCTCCTTAAGCCTATTTCTTGTATCTTCTAGAGCCTCCTTAGCTCCCTCCAGTTTTCTTCCAGCTATTTTGGATTCTTCATAAAATCTGGCAGCGTTTTCAAATAAGCTCCTCCGCAAATCTAATGGGAAGGATAAATCTTCGATGTGAACCATAAGGGAAAGGCTCTTCTTATCAAAAGTCTCAAAGTAAATATCCGGCTTTAGCCCCATCCGCTTTGCAGCTAGAACTTCATTTATAATGTCATCCCAATTTTTCCCAGATTTTTCTCCCTCCAAAAACTTGCTCAGAAGGTTTTGAAGCTCCATGGAATACACGTATATTATATCTCCTATCCGCTTATACCTCTCTGCCTTTTGCCTAGCCTGCTCTAGAGCTTTTTCTTGCTCGCCCATAACTCTTCTGAGGCGCTCTATTTCCCGTAGAATATCCATAATTTCCCTTTCAACAGCAGCTGCCTCCTCCAAAACAGTAATTCTAGAGTAGAATTCATCTAAGGCTTCGTTAAAACTACCGTATGCTTCATGCTTTAAGCCCTCGTAGCGTTTAAGCTTCAGGGGTGTCACATCTACAAAGTTCCCACCATCATCAAGAACTATGCATGGTTCAAGTTTGCGATCCATCACCTGTGAAATCATGTCCTTTAAGCAGTTATAGATGGACTCAACCTGCTGGTAACTTAAAACATTACATTTTGTGGTCTTGTCTATTCCAAGCCTGAGCAAAATTTCTTCAGCATAAACACCGCCTAAGCCAAGGAAACGTGCAAGAGCCCTCACGACCTCGAGTTCTCCAAAGCTTTTCAATCCCTCTAAAAGCTCTTCAACGCTAATCTTTATTGGGTTACGTCCACTTGAGGGTGGAAAAAGGAAAACCTCGCCTTTAAGGATATTTCTGTCGCGCATACGCTTGTAAATTAAGGCTTGAAGAATTTTCCCGTTGCTTCCTACTAATATTATGTTGCCATCGCCAAAAAGCTCTAAAATAAGCTTTAAAGCGCCAGTTTTGCTCTTAAATCTAAGGGTTACGATTCTCTCAAATTCATATTGTTCCACATCAACAAGCCAGCTGCCCCTGAGATATTTTCTTAAAGCCATGCAGAAGGCAGGCGGCGTTAGAGGCTTCTCTTGCATGTATGAAGTTAGGTGAAGGCTTTTACCCGCCCTCAGCATAAGCGTTAATAACTCACCAGTTTTTCCACGTAGCTTTAAGAGTATATCCTTGCCTTTCAGCTGATAAATGTTAATGACCCTAGAATTTAGAATAGAGTCTTTCAACTCGCGGACAACAGCCGCCACGTCGAAGCTTGTGAACTCCTTCCTAATCAAGCGAATCACTTTAATAAGTCTCTAAACTATGATAAGTGTTAACCTATAAATAGCAAACTCAAGCTATCAAAAAAGGATAGATGCATCATGAAGCCGATAAAAGTCCTATATTGGCTTAGATTTTTACTAGGAATAGCTGCAGCTGTTGTCTGCATAGGCTATGGCTTAGCAACAAACACTGTAAAAGTGGACGTAGCCCCAAATGTTTTCATAAACGGTTTTTCTATAGCAATAATAGTTTACATAATATCCTACTGGATAATTAAACCTATATTTGTAACTAAACTGGATAGGCCGCAGAAAATTTTCACAACTGGAATCTTCCTATACTTTGTTACATGGCTGGTCTTCTGGGTGCTCTTTAACACGCTACTTATCGCCGCTTAGCCCAAAATTTACTACTCAAGGAATTCTTCCATGTCATCGTAGCTTTCGCCACTTTCTGGCAATTCGCCCTCTACTTTTGCCGATGAAATCTTTTCCGTTGTAGCGGTTTCAATATTCATTTTGCCTAGCACCCGCATGAATTCAGCCCATGCCGCGAAAAATCCCCTGTCAAAATCTCCGTGAAGCTTATTCCTCACATGGGCTAGGAACTCTCTTCTATAGGCGTTTATTGCTCTTTTATCGCCTAATTCGAGTTTTGCTAGGAAAGAATAGAAATTGCTGTTGCCGTTGGATCTCTTGGCAAGCAGCATTCCATATAAGGCCTTGAAGTATCCCCTATTCCATTCCGTCTTATGCATCTTCTGTTTTATCAGCTCCAGCTCCTTTTCAGCTTCGGCAAACTGGTTGTTAATGATAAACTGGAAGAAGCGTGTAACCAGCGCTTGGGGTATCGGCATTCTAGCGCCCACTAGACTTCGTTTTCTCGTCCTCGGAAACGTCTTCTATTCCATTTTCCGTTATTTTAAATATTTCCTCCCCCTCAGGGAGGTATGGGCTTGAAACTAAGCGGGCAATCCTTATGGGGCCGTGGGCCGTTTTTCTCACGTAAACACGGGTATGGCTTGTGTGCCCAACTATGTGACCGCCTATGGGGCTTATGGCATCCCCGAAGAACATGTCCGGCTTCGCCATAACCTGATTGGTTACAACAGCCACGGCGTTGAAGGCCCTTGCCAATCGTATGAGCTTATGCATATGCTTGTTAATTTTCTGCTGCCGTGACGCCAACATTTCACGTCCAATATACTCGCTTCGGAAATGGGCTGTCAAGGAGTCGATTATAATAAGCTTTACGTTATTTTCCTTTATCACCTCATCAGCGTTTTCCAGCAGGAACATCTGATGATCAGATGTGTAAGCCTCAGCATATATGATGTTTTTAACAATTTTTTCAGGGTCAAGATTCAAATGTTTCGCCATCTGCACTATGCGCTCTGTTCTAAATGTGTTCTCCGTATCTATGTATAATGCGGCACCGTTTAATCCTCCCCTCTCGGGAGGAAGCTGAACATTCACGCAAAGCTGATGGCATATCTGGCTTTTCCCGCTACCATATTCGCCATAAAACTCTGTTATGGTTTGCGTTTCCAATCCGCCGCCGAGAAGTCCATCTAAAGCCTTGCTTCCCGTAGTTAGCCTCAAAACATTTTGACGCATTCTATGTAGCTCATCAGCCCTAATAAAAGCTATGCCTATGGAGGAGCGGGCTGCATTAATTATAGCTAAGGCTTTCTTCTCGCTAATTCCTGCTGGTTCAAGCTCATGAACCGTAGCCATAGCCAAAGACTCAACAGTATGAAAGCCAAGCTCTTTAAGCTTTTGAGCCGTGGCTGGCCCTATCCCAGGCAGGTCCTCCAAATATTCATAGCGTGCCTTTTTTGTTTCGGTTTCAATTTTCTCTGTCATAGACTTCCAAAAACATTTGTTTTTGGCAATATTTAAGTGAAGCGAAGAACATGAATGTTTAATCTTGGAGAGATCAGTTAAAGTGAAAATTTTAGGCTTGGAAACATTTAAACATTAAACTGGCAGAAAAGACAACGTTAAGGTGCCGTGTAAGACTTGGAGTTAACAGTTCTGGAAGACACTGTTTTTAATCTAATAAGGCATGCTGCCATACATTTGCCCCCAGATGTAAAGGAAGCGCTGAAAAAAGCTTACCTGAACGAGGAAAGCGAAATTGGCAAAATCCAATTGAAGGCGATTCTCGAGAACGTGGAACTTGCTGAGGCGCATAAGATTCCGCTATGCCAAGACACTGGCATTATAACCATTTATGTCAGAGCCGGAGCTGAGCTTAAAGGCCTAGACAAGGTTGAAGAGGCAATAATTAATGCCGTTAAGCGGGCTACAAGGGAGGTTCCTTTAAGGCCTAACGCCATAAATCCAATAAACAATCAGAACAGCGGCGATAACACTGGGAGGTTCTCCCCCCAAATAGACTGGGAAATTGTGTCCGGCGACATTTTAGATTTATCTGTACTGCTTAAGGGAGGAGGTTCTGAAAATGTTTCATCATTAAGCATGCTTCTTCCGGGAGTGGATTTCAAAGATCTCAAAACTTTTGTTATTGAAACAGTAATTAGGGCTGGGGCTAAGCCATGTCCTCCAACAGTCCTTGGAGTTGCACTTGGAGGAGGCGCTGATTTGGCAGTGAAACTGGCTAAAAAGGCTCTTCTGAGACCCCTAAATAAGCCTAACTCAAATCCCAAGCTGGCTAAACTTGAAGAGGAGCTTTTAGAGGCCATCAACATGACTGGCATAGGGCCAATGGGACTTGGCGGAAAAATCACAGCATTAAAGGTTCATGTGGATTATGCCTACCGACATCCGGCAAGCTTTCCAGTAGCCGTGGCGTTCAGCTGCTGGGCCCTAAGAAGGGCTTCCGCAAGAATATATCCAGACGGCTCAGTGGAATATTTAACCCTTAATTCGGAGGAAACCTAACATGGCTGTTTATCATCTAAAAACACCGATCCATGAGAAGGAAATCCGCCAGCTTAGAGTTAATGATGTTATATACATAACAGGCCTCATTGTGACGGCGAGGGATCAAGCGCACAGGCGTGCATTGGAGTATATAAAAAGCCGGAAACCTTTGCCCATAAACCTTGAAGGGCTTGCCCTATACCACTGCGGCCCCCTTGTTAGGAGGGAAGACAACGAGTGGTTTGTTCTGGCAGCCGGCCCCACCACAAGCACAAGAATGGAATACTTCGAGGCTGAATTGATTAAAAACTTCAAAGTAAGAGTTGTCGTTGGGAAAGGTGGCATGGGTGAAAAAACAACGGAGGCTATGAAAAAATACGGTGCTGTTTATGGAGTTTTCACCGGGGGAGCTGCGGTTTTAGCCGCGAAACTTGTGAAGAACGTCAGAAGCGTGGAATGGCTTGATTTAGGAGTACCTGAAGCATTGTGGGTTTTGGACGTGGAAAATTTTGGTCCGTTAATAGTTGCTATTGACTCCCATGGGAATAACTTATTCATTGAGGCGGCAAGAAAGGTTGAAGAACGAAAAACTCAAATCTATAAAATGTTGGGTTTGCATTCATAATTCTCGCGTCATTAAATAGGCATTTTCACCGTCTGAATAATAGCCGCGTATTATTTTCGAAATTTTGAATCCTAGCTTTTTATATAGGTTTATGGCCGGCAAGTTGCTTACCCTAACCTCTAAAAAGCACTGTCTGGCATCATAAAACTGCATTCCCTCCATGGCCTTTGAGACAAGCGCGTATCCTATACCCTTCCTTCTATGCTGGGGCATAACGGCTATTGAGACTATGTGCCCCTTCTTTATAAAGCCGCCTAAACCGAAATTAGATAGGCCAACCTCAATTCGGCACATTATATATCCTACAATTTCACCGTTTACTTCAGCCACAATGAAAGTTTCAGGAAATCTCTCATAAAGATCGATGAAAAACTGGTCTATATAATTTTCAGGGAGACATGTACGGTTAATGTATATGACTCGCTCCAGATCCTTCGGCGTGAATTTACGAAGCTTAAATGTTTGTTGCAAACTCTTACTCCCGTGAAACTTTTCATATGTGAAATTAGGGTCAAACTTCCGACATTTAAGACTTTTCTAGAAATTCGACCATTTATTCATCAAGCGGCTTTGAGCTCAGGCATAATGAAACCTCCATAGGGCATAACCCACACCTTGGCATTTTCTCCGGCGATCTTCAATGCCTCGTTAAGGGCCCCATTAACCGTTCGCGCAGTTTTAAGTTTAAAAACGTTTACAGCATAATAATCCGGTATAGCTGAAACGAGAATTATTTGAACTTTCTGAAGGGCCCTTAGAAGGTGGAAGGCCTTATGCCCACCCAAAACAAAGCCACGCTTAATTGCTCCCTCAACAGCCTTCAAATCCTTAAATCTAATCATCCACTCATAAAAAATCTGATTTCCATAACCTTCCATGCACTCTGCAACCAAAACCACCACTCCGCCACGCTTAACAACCTCAATAATGTTCTCGAGGCAGTCCAGTGCCCCATAAAGGTTTAAATCATACGGATAGCCGCCCGGGCTGACTACAACAATGTCTGCTTTGCGGTCGACAGGCACACGGCACATTTCATCCATTAATTTCACCCCATTATAAAAGGCCTTTTCGAGATCTCCGGAAAAAGACTTGACAATATTGCCCCTAACGTCTGTTACGATGTTTAAAATGAAGTCAACCTTTGCCAGCCTTGCAGCTTCAGTCATGTCTTCATGTACAGGATTTCCTTCAAGCATCCCGCTTCTGGCATTTGGATGAATAAGCATAGCGTGATTGTTTCTTATGGTTTCCTCGCCTGCTATCCCCGGTAGAACAGCATATCTGCCGCCTCTATAACCCGCAAAAGAGTGAAGACTTATGTCTCCAACCAGAATTTTTACGTCGGCTTCTGCAAAGAGCCTGTTTACGTGCACCTTTGTTCCATGCTTGGAAGTATTTCCCAAGTAAATTAGATCATTTGTTCCCATGTCATGGCTTACAACTTTAACATGCCTTGAAATGTCCCCGAGGCTTATTGAAGCGTCCCTATCCCCGCAGGCATCAGTGTTTCCAGCCATAATGACTGTCACATTTTCGTTCTTAATACCTGCTCCACTCAACTCATTAAGAATGGAGGAGATGAGAATATGATTGTACGTTGATATTCTATTATCGACGGTAATGGCCACTTTGTCCCCTGGTTTTACGATTTCCATTAATCTCTTAGAGCCTATAGGTTCCATCAAAGACCTTTCAATTTCAGCTTTTACATCTGGAACGCCGGGTTTATCTATAGGTTCAATGCTGCCTAGAAGGTTTTTAGCTTGAACTCTAACACAAACTTCTGTTTTGCCGTAAGGTAGCCAAATATCAACCATAAGTATTACTCCGTTGAGACACAGATAAAAAGCATCTATTAAGCTTTAGCATAAGCTCTTTAAGATGTAAGCTATTAGTATAAAATGGGGAAATGCATATGGCTGTTGAGGTTCCTGCAAAAAACGAGATAGCGTTCGTATGGTTCAATAACTATGCTGGTGTAATAATAAAAACACCATCCCAAACCCTAGTAATAGATCCCGTGGATGTTAAGCCCAAAACATTTCAACATGTCGACGCTATTCTAGTAACTCATGAGCACTATGACCATTTTGATCAATCTGTAATCTACGAATTATATAAAATGTTTAAATGCATGGTTGTAGCAGATGCCACATCCGCGAAGCGACTGCGTAATATAATTCCAGCCGAAAAGCTGCGTGAGGTCCAGCAGGGCTCTGAAGTTAAAATAGGCGAAGTTTCGGTTAAAGCTGAGAAGTGTAATCATCCTCCGGCTGCTACACCTGTAACTTTCGTGATCACAAGCGAGGATGGTGTTAAAGTCTTCCACACAGCCGACAGTCTACCGTTCCCAGAAATGGCTGATGTAGCCGCTAGGGAGAAATTTGACATTGTCTTTTGCACGGTTGGCATAGCCCCAGGGTCTTCTCCTGCGACTGGCTTTGAAATAGCTAGATTAACAAAGCCGAGGGTGGCTGTTCCATACCATACGGGCTCCACGGCTGATTTAAGGAAGTTCGCTGACATGATTAAGAAGAATTTGCCCAATGTTTCATGTATAGTGCCTGAAATTGGAAAGACATATTCTGTTTCCAAAAAGGTGTAATATATGCAAAAGAAGATCGGAGAGTCCGCAAAACTTGAGATATGCAAGATTCTAAACAAAATAGGTGCGTTACAGTTTGGAACCTTCAAATTAACAAGTGGAAAAATTAGTCCATATTACATAGACCTCCGCATAGTTCCAAGTTTTCCAGACGCTTTTCATAAAATCTGCTCGTTTTATGTGGACTTTATCGAGGAAGAAATAGGCTTGGATGATTTTAATAGGGTGGCGGGGATACCAGTTGCAGGTATACCCTTTGCTTCAGTTATAGCCTATACTCTTAAGAAACCCTTTCTCTACATTCGCAAGGGAGTCCGCCTTCATGGAAGACAAAGAAGGGTTGAAGGCCTGATAACGCCTGGAGATCGTGTATTACTTGTTGATGATTTAATAACCACGGGTTTATCTCTTAGAAGAGCTGCAAGAGCCATAACAGCTGAAGGCGGAGTAGTCGAGGATGTTGTGGTTCTTTTAGATAGGCAGGAGAATGGCGCCGAGAGACTAGAAAAAGTCGGCATAAAACTACATGCGCTTGTAAATATAAGCGAAGTTGCCTCAATGCTCTATGAAATAGGAGCCATAAACGAAGAGCAGCTAAAAACTATTCAGAAGCAGATTAAAGAAAGAGAGTAGAAGGGCAGCTATTCGTAGAATATTAAGTTCTTTTCCTCTAGGATCATGTGCAATTTGTTCACGGCGTCATATACGTCCTGCTCTTTCTTTGCACCAGTGCATACAAGTTTTCCGCTCGCGAAAAGCAGTATAACGACCTTTGGATCATCCATTCTGTAGATTAGTCCTGGAAACTGCTCCGGCTCATACATTGTTTTGCCTAGGCTATACGCTGCCTTTTCCAAGTCTATCATTCCGCCTAGGCTCGCTGAAGCCACGATATTTTGGATTTTCAACTCAGGTTTGCTAATGATAATTATGCCGCCTTTCTTTAACTCCTTAATAACTTTCATTACAGCTCTTTTTGCTTCTTTTTCCGACTTTGCTCCTGTGCAGACCATTTTGCCTGAGTTAAAAATAAGAGTAGCTGTCTTCGGTCTCTTAAGCCTAAAAACTAGTCCAGGGAACTGTTCTGGTCTGTATTCCACCCCAGGGTAGCTCTTAACAACGGCGTTTAAGTCAACTTTCTGGTTTAGCGTTGCAGATGCAACAACATTCTCTATGTTAACTATCGCCTTAGATTTCGACATAAAGCATCCCTTAACGTAAAGCTTTTAAATACCATTTATAAAGCCTTAGGGCTTTAAATTTATCGCTTTTAAGGCTTTTATATTCCTTACAAAATCAATAATTTTCCAAGCGTTAAATGTTATTAATGCCAAAATTGCTACTTGAGCCCATGAAAATGTGAGCACGCCTAAACGTACACCTTCTGCAAACAATAAATCAATTCTATAGTGTAGGAAACCCAGAGTTAAAAAGGGTTCAGCACCTGTATAGTTTTTATGAAACTCTAAATCTGCGTACATGCCTCTGATGGTTGCCTCCTGTGGAGTGGCTCCTGGCTGAGGGAACGTAAAAGTTCCAAATAGGCTAAAAACTAGGAATCCGACAATTAGAAGATTTATAATGATGAAAAATGCGATCTGCAGATCAGCTTTTCTCATGCTCTCTTCTTTTTTATCTTCTTGTCCGCCTTCGCCGAAACTGAAAACGAGCATTAAAATAAAGAGAATTGCCAGAGTTGTTAATAGAAGGATGTACATGTCTTTTTCTGCATGAACAAGCAGTGGTAAGTTGCCGATATAGGGAATTCTGGCGATAACTTTTCCTATTAGTAAAGATGAGTTCCACGGTGAAAACTGATCCTTTTCACCATACTTGCTATAGTCACCAAGTGTTGTGATCAAGTAGTAGCTGCCAACTTTTTCCTTTTTTACTGCCCTGTGGACAATAAACTCCTCAGGGTTTCTGGGATTTCTAAAAACTAAAATATCTCCAGTAAGCCTATCCGCCCTTATATATGCTGGATCCACCTTTTGAACTATTATTAAATCGCCGACATTTAGCGTTGGCAACATGCTTGTAGATGCAACCGTTAATGCGGGATATTCCGTGCCCAATACTAATGGAGCGCCAAAATAAAAACCTAGGACTATCACAAAGATTAAAGCATAAGTCAATAATGTTTGGAATGGTTCTCTTCCCCATAGGGATTTTAGAGACTTAACCGTCAATTGTATACACTCTTTCAGTTTAGTACTTTATTGAATTGGCCTTCCAAGTTTAAAATTTAACGGATTAGAAAAAGCAGAAAGGGGATTTGAGAAAGAGATAATGCTAAATTTCGATGCCTTCTGCGCCTAGTTTGGCTTTCCCCACTATTCCTTTAAATTTTTTGCCACATTTAGTGCATTGGTACATTCCGAATATTGTTACCGTAATTCGCATTTTCTTGTCAGGAATTGGAGCTACAAGCTCCCAGGTTTTATATGGGTCTTTAACTTCCATACCGCATTCAGGACATATATTCTGTTTAGCTTTATCCTTTGGCATGAAAGGTCTCCGTCAAGTCCTCCTTAAACCTTCTTTTTACTTAGTACCTCTCGGAACGGTTTCTTGCATTTGGGGCAATCAAAAAGCCCTATTTCTAGCTGCATTCTCTTTCCAGACTTGTCTGGGCGTCCTGCCATGGTCCACTTTTTCCTAGGTGATGCTACTTCTGTTCCACATTTTGGACATTTAGCCATATTTTATCCTCCAATATTCTAGCAAATGGTTTCTCATGATGATAAATAAATAATTTTCCATTATGTTCAAGTTGAATCTTTTTTCATATAGGAGGGTTTTAGACACTTTCTTTGAAAGGGTGTGCACACTTTACTGTTCAAGGTTTTTCGAGTACCAGATATACATTTGACCTTGTTTGAATCCAAGTTTTTCAACGAACCGTATTCCAGCGTTATTACTGCCCTCTACGTCAACAATGGCTATACGCGCTCCTTTATTCCGGAATCTACCTTCCAATTCCCGATATAGTTTCTCTCCTACACCTCGCCTCTGCAGGCTCTTTCTCACCCCAATCCATGCTAGGTATCCATAAGTCCAAGGGCTGAGGGGGCGTTTCAATATGCTCCCAATTATGAATCCGCCAATTTTCCCTGTGGTTTTATTCTCTGCTACTATGCATAATTCTGGGTCATCTTGGAAACGTGATAACAATTCGTTGACATTCCATGTTCTATAGGTAAACTGTAAGCTGTATGGTGTAAAAATTTTTTCGCTTAAACGCCAAACCTCTGGGAGATCCTCTAAGGTCATCTGTCTAATTTCAAAATCCATCTTCCTCTTTTTCAAATTTTTAGCATACTGCCGAGCTTTTTTACCTAAATTATATACGCTCATGAACAATTAATTCATATGTTTTGCTTTTAAATTGTTTCGTTTTTCGTTGTATTAAATGCTGTAAAATATCAAACAACTTCCTCAAAGCATTCAGGTGAAATATAATCTCCAAATTTTTCTCTAGCTTCCAGCAAGCGCTCACGCTGCTGACCTAATATTGTAAATAGCTCCTCTGGAGTGTCTGCAACTTTTTCCTTGTAAAAATTCTCTACACGCTCAATCTTGGCTAGATTTTCTGGGACTCTGATGGTGAATTGTTTAATGTAATCTTCCTTGCGGTATTCCTTGTTCAGCACCTGTTTAAATAGCACGTAAAGATCTTCATACTTCGGAATTAAACCCGTTGGTGCAACTCGGGCTCCCACATCGTGGTGCACACGTAACTCCATCCACTTTACCCAAACATGCTTATCTATGGGGGCATTCAGATACTCGCCCGTTTTTAGGTCCCTTAGAAAGTAGTTAACCCCGAAAATTAATGGCTGCTTTTTAAGTTTCCTTCCGAAGTTCAGATTGTTTCGAATGTTCTGGCCCATGGGGATGGAGATGAAGTCCTGTATGCTCATCATATTTATTTCTGGTATACCCTCCTTTCCTACTATTGCAAATGTCGTTTCTGTTTCTAAAGCTGCTCCGTAGCAGATTATTCCATGCTCCCAGTTAAAGCTCTGCTGGACCGGCACATATGCCTTAGAGTCCCGTCCCCCATACATTATTCCGCCTAACTCAACGCCCATAGGATTATCTAATTCTGGGTCACAGTTTTTCAGCGCTCTTAAGGATATTGTGTAACGGGCGTTTTTATGAGCGGGCGGAATCAAATTTCCATGCTCGTCTGTTTTGCCTTCCCACCAGTATCCAGTATAGTTTATTCCATCTTTTGGAAGCTCACTGCCCATTCCCAGCCAGTAAGGCTTCCCATCCTTGACTAATACATTGGAGAATATGATCTCTCCTGGACTTGTAAGCGCCTTGTATATGACTGGATCATCCCTTGGGTTTATGCCTTGAAGGATACCGAAGATCCCGCATTCAACATTTACCGCGCGGGCAACGGAACCTATGTTTCGAATGTATGCAATATCATCGCCCAATATTGTTTCGCCGGGAAGCATGGCTGTTGAAGTTTTGCCGCACGCGCTTGGAAAGGCCCCTGCAAAGTAGGTTTTCCTGCCTCCTGGACCATGCACGCCCATTATCATCATATGTTCTGCAAGCCAGCCTTCCTTGTTAGCCTTCCTTATAGCAAGGCGGAAGGCTAGTTTCTTAAAGCCCACAGAGTTGCCTGCATACTGAGTGTTAACGCTGTAAATTACATCATCGGTATAGTCGATATATACTCTCTTTTTATCATAATCCACGCTGACCATGTTCTCGTTTAATCTTCCGGATGAGTGTAAAACTCTTAAGAAGTGCGTGTGCGGTTCTGCCTTCGTAAAGGCTTCATATCCAGGATTGAATAGAAGGTATTCAGAATGAGCTACATACCATGAATCTGTGCACTGCATGCCTAGGACTGTAAAAGCGGAGTTTCGGGGTCCAAGAGAGACGAACATAACAATCATCGTGCGTCCTTTCATTGAATTTTTAAGCAGACCTCTAACTTCAGCCAGTCCCTCGTCCCTGTCGATCTGGTTGAGGGCTTTGCTGAGGTAATCCCCCTTAGGTACAAGGTATTTGGTGGCTTCACGGTCCCTCCCTTGATCGTAAGGACCGTCAAAGTGTACTGTATGCCCCGGCATGGCCAGCGGCTTTTCCTCACCAGTGGCTATTGCTTGCTGTCTAATGTAGTCTCTATCTTCTGGAGAATCGTTTGATATGAAGATTCTATCCGGGTTACATAGTTCCGCTGACTCAGCTATAAATTGATGAACTCTGGGAATTTTTATGGCACATAGCTTACTGTAGTCATCTTTGCTTAATTTTGGGCGTAAGGCTTCCAGATACTCACTCATTTCTGAGCTAACTCCTATCTGCCTACTTATGTTATTTTAGCAAGGAGCTCCTCTTTGTTAAATTCCAGATGGCTTTAAACTTTACCTTATGATTTAACATCATTACTTGGTTCTGCTCCCTTTCTAAAAGGGCTGCTTGTTTATAAATTTTATATGTTAAATCCTCTTTATTTTTCAAAAACATTCTTTTTTATGGAATAAAAAATGTAATAATTACAAACAAAGAGTATAATTGAGCTGATATCCCACTTCCCGCTGGGCTTCCAAAATGCTTTTACAGTGGCTTTATGTTTATCTCTTTGGCACGTTGAGGTTTAGCTTTGGAAGTTTGTCCTAAGAATGCTTTTGACATGCTTGTAAAGCCCGTTCGAAGACTTATTGAGCAGAGGGGATTCTTGAAGCCCACAGAACCCCAGGAGAAAACGATTCCTAAAATCCTTGAGGGTAAGAATGTTCTTCTTATATCGCCAACCGCCACAGGAAAAACGGAGGCAGCCTTTCTTCCGGTTTTAAGTATGCTAATACAGGAGCCAAAAACTCCCGGAATTAAAGTTTTGTATATCACGCCTTTAAGGGCGTTAAACCGTGATATGCTTGAGAGGCTTGAGTGGTGGTGTAACAATCTTGACATAAAGTTGGCTGTTAGGCACGGTGATACCGAGACAAGCGAGAGGACAAGACAGGCTAGAAGCCCCCCCGATATTTTAATAACAACCCCTGAAACTCTTCAGTCAATTTTGTCTGGGTGGGTTATAAGGCAGCATCTAAAGCGTGTGCGCTGGGTTATCATTGATGAGGTTCATGAATTGGCCGATAGCAAGAGGGGGAGTCAACTCTCTTTAGCCCTTGAAAGGCTTAGGGCTATTATTGAAAGGGACTTTCAAGTGATAGGTTTGTCTGCTACCATAGGAAGTCCAGAAAAGGTTGCCCAGTTTCTCGTTGGAAATGGTAGAGATGTTGAAATTGTTAGGGTTCCAGTTGCAAGAATGATGCGCCTTAAGATCGTTTATCCGCACCCCCAGGCTGAGGATTTAAAGCTTGCCGAGAGGCTTTACACGCATCCTGAGGTAGCTGCAAGACTTAGGGTGATCCGCGATTATATAAGCAAGCGCAGGTCTGTTCTCCTATTCACAAACACGCGGGCAATATCAGAGGTTTTGGCGAGCAGATTCAAAGTCTGGGATATAGACTTCCCGATCTCAATACATCATGGATCGCTTGCGAAACCATCCCGCATAGCTGCTGAAAAGGGATTAAAAAACGGAGAATTGAAAGGACTTGTTTGCACAAGCAGTTTAGAACTTGGCATAGATGTTGGCAGAATAGACTTGGTTATACAGTACATGAGCCCTAGACAGGTGACTAGGCTCATACAGAGGGTTGGCAGGAGTGGCCACAGGATTGGACGCATAGCTGAAGGCATAATCGTGACAATGGACTCTGACGACACTCTAGAATCTCTGGTTATAGCTAGACGTGCATTAAAAGAGGAACTTGAGCCCGTTGAGATTCCGCCAAAGCCTTATGATGTTCTTGCACATCAGATCGCTGGTTTGCTCCTGAAGCATAAGAGGCTTGAGTTTGATGAAATCCTTAAAATGTTTAGAAGGTCCTATCTATATTCTGATTTGACAATAGACGATATTGAAAAGATCCTTAGGTATATGCATGATCGTTTCCCACGGTTGGCATGGGTTTCTTTTGAGGACAAGGTTGTTCTGAAACCTAGAAGGACAAAGGCCCTCTTCGAATACTACTTTGACAACTTATCCATGATACCAGAGGAAAAGCAATACCTTGTCATCGACGAAACAAATGACTCTGCCGTTGGAATTTTGGATGAAGCCTTTATGGCAGAGTACGGTAGACCTGGAACCAAGTTCATAATTAGGGGAAGCCCATGGCGGATAATCAATGTGTCCGGCGATAAGGTGTATGTTAAGCCTGTTGATGATCCTTCGGGAGCCATACCAAGCTGGGTTGGCGAGGAAATCCCAGTTCCCTTCGAAGTGGCGCAGGAGGTTGGTTCCATAAGAGGTTTCGTCGAGGAAAAAGTGAAAAGCGGTGTCTCTCCAGAGGAGATAGCGGTTGAGCTGAGCAGGGAATATCCATCGGATAAGGAAACAATCTTGAAGGCCTTGACCGAAACCGTTGAGCAGGCAACTTCAGGAGTTCCAGTTCCAACGGATAGGCGAGTAACTGTTGAAGATTGGGAGGAATTTGTCATTCTCCACGCTCACTTTGGCTCTCTTACGAATAGAGCTTTAGCCCAGCTTATTGGTCAAATGCTTTCGGAAAGGGTGGGCTATGGCATTGTGGTCCAGCATGACCCATACCGCATATTTATCCAGACAATAGGCGCCGTCAATTCGGAGCAGTTGGCTGAACTACTAAAGGAGATGGGGATGATGGACGAACAAACAGTAAGGGACTCCTTAACAAGAGCTGTTGTGAAAACTGGCATCTTTAAACGGAGAATGATTCATGTTGCTAGGCGTTTCGGCGCTCTGGAAAAGTGGGCGGACTTCAGCAGTGTAAGTCTTCAAAGGTTGCTGAGAAGCTTCGAGGGAACCCCAATATTTGAAGAAGCCCTAAAAGAGGTTTTCTTGAAGGATCTCGACCTTGAAAGGCTTGTATATATTTTAAGGAGAGTCCGTGAAGGAGAAATCCAAATAGTTGTTGTTAAAAATCAAGGGCGAGCTACGCCAATAGCTCGTGTAGGAATTGAGCGAGTCAGCATGAAGACTGACTTAATTCCACCTGAAAGAATGCAGGCAGTACTCATAGAGTCTGCTAAGGCTAGGCTCCTGAACGAGACATGCATCTTTGTATGCACAAACTGTTGGGAGTACATTGACATGATCCGGGTTAAAGATCTCCCTGAAATACCAAAATGCCCCAAATGCGGCTCCGAAGCCCTGGGACTTCTAAAAGAGGAGGAAGAAAAAGTTTTACCTCTTATTGAAAAGAAAGCCGAAAGGCTTAGTAAGAGCGAGGAAAAACTGCGGAAACAAGCTATTCAAACGGCGCGTTTAATAGCAAAATATGGTAAGGCTGCCGCTGTTGCTTTATGTGCAAGAAAGGTTCAGCCTTCTGATGTGAAGGAGGTTCTTGAGAAAGAGTCTACCCTTAGCGACAAGCTATATGCGCTTGTGCTTGAAGCTGAACGCAAGGCTATAAGCAAAAGATTCTGGTAGAAGTTGAACTCAATAACAACTTTTAAATTGGAGGTTCCCTTAATCTTGGTAAGCAAGTTTCAAAAGCGGAGAGAAAAATAACATTGGAAATAAGTCGTAAAAAAATGCGTGAAGAAGTGCTTAATAGAATAAAATATATCAAAAACTGCGTCTTGGCCAGAGAACTTTGCCTCCTAGTGCGGACGAACAGGGCGGTATTAGAGCCGAAAGATGTTGAGGAAATATGTCTTTTCATATCGAAACTCTGTAGGGAGGAAGGATGTGAGGAACCAAGTGAGCTATGTCGAAGAGCGGCTGAGGCTGCTGGAACTGGAAATGAAGAGAAGTATTTGGATCTCTGCGCTCAAAGCACCATGAAATGTGGTGAAGCCAGGAGACCTACGCCAAAAAGGGCAACATATGTTGCTTAGATTTTCGGGAAAATTTTTAAGAAGGATTAAGCGACTGATAAAACCGGAAAAGGGGGCCCTTAACTGTTCATAGCTCCATTCGTTCCAACACCCTTCCCAGTTGTGAGACATATGCTGGTTTTGGCTGAACTGAAACCAGGAGAGGTTTTCTTCGATCTTGGAGCTGGGGATGGAAGAACCGTAATAATGGCTGCAAAGGAGTTTAAAGCTAGAGCTGTTGGCGTTGAGCTGAGAGAGGACTTAGCTAATAAGGCTTTGAGCGCCGTGTATGAGGAGGGTCTTCAGGACAGAGTTACCATAATTAACGGCGACATGTTTAATGTTGACCTATCACCAGCTGATGTTGTTTTTCTATATTTAACCACCAGCGCTAATGAAAAGATTAGGCCAAAGCTTGAGGCGGAGCTGAAGCCCGGGGCAAGAATCGTTTCACACGATTATGAAATTGTCGGCTGGAATCCTGTAAAGGTTGAGAACTTCTGCGAAAACCCAAAACTGGGCTATCCAACTCACACCATTTATCTGTACAGAAATTTTGGCAACTTTTGATGAATAAACTTTAATTAGAATCCCTTAACAGCTTGAAAAAGAGAGTAGGGCAGGCGGAAAGCAAGGATGCAATTTGTTCCATGGCAGTATATCGCTGACTGGAAATGTTTAGCATGTGGTCTGTGCTGTAAAGCCTATACTGTCGTTCTAAGCTTTCAAGAGTGGCTGAACATTGTTAAAAATTATGGAGTTGAAACAACGTTTTCAGGACTTGGCAAGCTTTATCTTAGAAAGAAAAGCGACGGCTCATGTGTGTTCCTGTATAGTCTTCCAGGAATGAACCTCTGCGGCCTACAGTATATGAAGCCTATTGCTTGCAAGCTATGGCCTTTCAAAATCTTGACAACACCAAAATATGGGCATGCACATGCGGCGCTATACTGGTTCGGCGGGAAAAATCTTTACATTTACGCGGATTCCAACTGTCAAGGCCTAATATATGGAAGGCCCACATGGGATTTTGCCACCCAAACGCTGAGGGAATTTGTAGAAATAGCCATAGGAACCCGCAAGGAGCAACATAAAACCACTGCAAATATAGGCTCAGCGCAACCTATAGGCCTTCTAGAAACCTTCAACATCGTTAAAAGATTTAGGCTGTAAAAGTTCAAAATTTTAGTAACGAAATTTCTGAAGTAATGTGAAAGAAATATTTCCTTCTATATGAAAGGTACATGGCGAAGGGCTAAAGCCCACTCAAGCCAAGAAGCTTATATCATTTTGGTCGGGTAGCGTTCATATTGCAATTCATAGAGTTTCTCTAACTTTTCAAGAGTATCTATATCTTCCACACTCTTATCTGTTCTAAAACGAACTATTTTTGGCACTCTTAAAGCATAGCCACTTGTATACTCGTCTGTTTCCTGGATTTCTTGGTAGGTAACCTCAACCACCACCGTAGGTTTCACAAAAACGCCTTCCTCATCCTCGTCCTTTCTATTTTCCTCAACTATTGTTGCCAGGGCGTTCATGGTTTCCTCTGGCAGGTTCGAAACTTTTCCAATAGTATAAAGCTTCCTTTCCGTTGGATCTCTGATTGCAAGGAGAAAAGATGAGTATAGGCCCGCCCGTTTGCCTTTCCCATAAAGGGCTTTAACTATGGTGCAATCTATGGTGTCCCTTTCAGGTTTAAGCTTAAGCCAAGTGTAGGTGCGTTGTCCAACCTCATAGACAGCATTGAGGCTTTTCACAACAATTCCCTCATACTTATTTTTAAGGGCTTCCTCATAGAAGCGCATAAGCTCAACTTCGCTTTTGCAGTCTGCGCCCTCAACTATGTATTCATGAGGGACAACTTCTAGAAGATATTTGCGCCTTTCAGAAAGCGGTAAATCTGTTAAGTCTCGTCCGTTAAGGAATAGTATGTCAAATGCCTTTATGGTTACGCCGACCCTTTTCCGTCTCTCTTCAAGCTCATCGGAGGATAACTCCCTTGGTACTGTTCTTTCAAGCATAACTTGGAAAGGCAACGGGTTGCCAGCTGGATCAACGGCGATGATTTCGCTATCAACAATACAGCTGTGGGCGTTAAATTTGCTGGCTATTTCCACAATTTCCGGAAGGGTTTTAGATTTTTCCACGCCTCGTCTTGAAAATAGCCATATCTGGGTGCCCCACTTATGAATTTGGAGGCGGCTTCCGTCAAGCTTGTATTCGGCTCTGACCGGATAAACAAGCTTGTCAGGCTCGTAAATGTGAGCCAATTGAGGCTTTATAAATTGGCCGGGGCGCATCTTGACCTCTGCAAGCTTCAGAGTTCCTTCTTGTGCCATGCTTATGCCTTCCACTATTCCCATAATGGCGCAGGCGTTCTTTATGAGCTCGGGTGGGACGCCGTAGGTTCTCGCAGCTGCCCTAATAACTGTGCTGGCATAATAGCCAAGTTTTAGATCGCCGAGGAGAAGCCTAACGATGTATTTGGCTTCTAGGGGTGTACTTAAACTTAAAAGACTTGAAACATAGAGTTCTCTTTCCTTTACGCTTTTAAGCTTAGGCAGAAGTGCTATGGCTTCGTAAACTTCATTTACTGAAAGCCTTGGCTCAGAAGGACCTTTAAGGAGGTAAACAACTTCACCATATTCTCCATAGTCTATAAAAAGTCTTTTAACCTCCTCTTTCGAGGCTCCTGTAGCAAGACCTATACTTCTTTCTATAAGACCTGGGCCGATCTTTAGGCTTTCTTCGGTTAATGTTCCTAGGGCGAAACGCGTCTTCACTTCTAGGGGGAGCTCCAAGGTTTTAAAGAATTTGGCAAGCTCCGTTTCTTTGCCCTTCTTTCCCCTCAAAACTGCTAGGCGCTCATAAATTTCAACAATCTTAGAGAAGGGCATATCCTTTTTCGGCTCTTTTCCCTCCATGTAAAGGCGTATAAGGTAATATGGGATACCTGTTTTCCATGCTATCTGCTCTGGAGAGAAGCCCGCCTCGATGAGTCGTAAAACTGCTTCTTTTTGTGAACCATAAGTTTCAGTAAGATCTTTCAGAGTTGGAGGCTTAACAATGGACATGATCTGCTTCACGTTTTCGTTTGCTCAATTTTTGGAATGGTCTCGGTGGGCTTTAAGAAACCATCATGGGTTATGTCCACTCTTACTCTTCTCCGTTCGAAATTGCACATTCTACAGTCTAGAACCCGTGCTATTCTGACAAATGCGCCTCTTTCGGCGCCTAGATCCACTTGCTGATCGTACCAGTAAACGCGTCCATAATCCACAATTATTGTTCCGTCTAGGTTGTGGGCTAATCCTATACCTCCTGCCATGTCATAACTGTCCCAAACCTCGGCGCTTCTCTGGTTGACGAATAGGGCTGTTATACCGTGCACTTGATTGTATCTGGCCAACTCCATAACTCTATATTTAAGGGCTCCACGGTAGGATTCAAGCACAGTTACAGAGTCTATTATGGCCAGTTCAATTTTTTCCTTCTCTGCAATATATCGATAAGTTTCAGCGAAGGTATTCCAGTCACGCAGTTCGGGATAAGCCACAGTATCCAGCACGAAGAGGTTTTCACGTATTTTATTCCAATCCAAACCTAGAATATCAGCTTTCTGTTTAAGCCTTGATTGAAGGTCAAATCTGGGTGTAGCACTTTTCCAGGTATCCTCAGATGTGGCGTAAAGCACTTTTCGCCCAGACGAAGCAACCCTCACCGCTATTTCCTCTACCAGAATAGATTTTCCAGCGCCAGGCAAGCCAACTATGGCTAGTTGTCCGCATATTGGAATGCCGCCCAAACTTTTTCCATCCGGAGTCAAGAAAAGCTGATCCAGAAAAGTGCCTGTTTGGAACCCTATGAGAGGCTTTTTAGCCTCAAAAGCCTCGTCGGGTTTTTGCACAAGTCCCTTCAATTTTTCCTCCCCCTCCTTCTCAATTCTTGTTGTCATAGGCCTTGTAGCTAACTCCCACTCATCGGCAGGCATCTTGGCGCTTCTCATAGCCTCAGCAAGGGCTTGCGCCATAGCCCTCACAAGGTTTTCAACATCTCCTGAAATAACTGTCTCCGTTTTTTGCTCAGGTTTTGGTAGAGAAATCCTCGCTTCTTCTGCAGGCTTTGCTAGTGTCCGCTCCACTACTGGCTGTTTTTCTGCAGATTTAAGTTTGACCTCCTCTGTAAGGGTCCATAATTCGCCGCGCCGTTCAACAATACCCTTGTTCTTTAAGGATTGCAGGAAGGCATAGGCGGAGTTTGGCCCATACTTCGGTATGCCTAAGCCTTCCGCAATATCGTTTATGGAAGCCTCGCCTCCACGTTTTTCGAGAAAGGCCACTATCTCCTTTTCCTCAACCATAAACCTCCCGATCCAGCCTGTGCCATCAATTAATTTGAAAAAATAGCCTTTTAAACATACCCTTTTCAAAATTGCATAGCTAAAGTTAATTATAGCTTTAACAGCTCTACTCTCCTTTCTAGGGAGAATTAAGCATGATTAATCCTACGATTGGCCTGTCCATGCTTCACAAGCTAGGCGACCCTTTCTATGAAAGTATAAAAGACATTTTGAAAAGGGACATAAAATTTATCGAGGTTGTAGATGAAGGCCTCCACGCTTTGAACAAGCGTAGAGTCTCAAAACTCTTAGACCTGTCCAAATCCTACGATTTAAAATTCTCTGTGCATGCTCCATATGCTGACATAAACATAGCTTCACCTTCCAGCTCTCTCTTAAGGGCCATGGTTAAAAGGCTGTTAGCATCGCTGGTTAATGCACATTTCCTAGAAGCCAGGCTATGGATTTTACATCCTGGAATTGAGACGGGAGTAAGCATGTTCTATCCAAGTTTGGGTTGGACTCAAAATATTAAAACGGTCGAGTTGTTATGCAAAGCTGCAAAGGATTATGGTGTGAATGTTGCCATCGAGAATCTTCCTGAACCATATCCTTTCTTAATGAAGAGTGTTGAGCATTTCCAAAAATTCTATGAGGATTTCAAAGCGGATTATAATTTAGGCCTGGTTTTAGATGTTGGGCACGCTAACTTAAATGGGCAGATTGAGCTGTTCATGGAGAAATTTTCAGACAAGTTGGTGCACATTCACGCCCATGATAATGATGGCAAAGAAGACCTGCATCTTGGGATAGGCCGCGGAACAGTCAACTGGAAAAGTTTTGCTGAAACCTTGGAAAAAATATCATATAGTGGCGCAGTTGTTGTAGAGTCGACAGAACATGTTACGGAGAGCCTGCATGAGCTAGAAAAACTACTCCTCTGAAAAGGGAATATCTATTTTCATAAAATCTTCTGCCACTAGAGTGTTCTTGAAATTTTTCTTTGCTTGCTCCAAAAGCGCAGAGGTTTCATTATATCTTGCACTTATATGTGTCAAAACAAGCCTTTTAACCTTAGCCTTCTTAGCGATTCTAGCTGCTTGAACTGGTGTGGAGTGGCCATCCTCTTCCGCCCTTTCTGACAGTTCATCTCCGAAAGTTGCTTCGCAAATAAGCAGGTCAGCTTTTTCCGCAATTTTCGCCAGATCCTTGAAAGGCCTAGTATCTCCAGTATAGACTATTTTTCTTCCTGGTCTCGGAGGACCCGTAACATCTGTGGGCTTTATAACTCTCCCATCTGGCAGTTTAATTTCCTCTCCATGCTGTAGCTTGCGCCATAATGGTCCTTCTGGAACACCTAAAGTTCTAGCTTTTTCCGGGTAGAATTTACCCGGCCGGGTTTTTTCCACAAAAGCATAGGCAAGGGATGGTACTACGTGGTTCGCCCAAATCGCCTCCACGATGTATTCATCTTCTGCGCAGACTATACCAGCGTCCTTAATTTCATGCGTCTCTATTGGAAAGGATAGGCTGAAGGGAACGGTTCCTCTTATGCATTCTAAGAAAGCCCCTATTCCAGGAGGTCCGTAAATTTCAAGTTTCTTTTCCCTGCCGTGGAGGGACATGGTCTGTATTAGTCCAGGAACCCCTAACACGTGGTCTCCATGCATATGGGTTATGAAAATTTTCATTTTTCTATGAAAGCTGGCTCCGGCAAGGATTAATTGTCTCTGAGT
>Ga0071330_1081751_pt1 | contig 37115 bp, 43 predicted proteins | sample GBScel77sediment_FD_63802 | JGI IMG/M metagenome (GOLD analysis project Ga0071330, IMG submission 63802) | Hot spring sediment microbial communities from Great Boiling Spring, Nevada - Cellulolytic enrichment Sediment 77C v2 (version 2) | ecosystem: Environmental > Aquatic > Thermal springs >...
AAAATTTTTTAAAAATTTGAGTGAAGGAGTGGGAGGTGAGTTGAATGCCATCGTTTGTAAACCCGGAAAAATGTGATGGGTGTAAGGCGCTGGAGAGAACGGCGTGTGAGTATATCTGCCCCAACGACTTGATGACACTGGATAAGGAGAAAATGAAGGCCTACAACAGAGAGCCTGACATGTGCTGGGAGTGCTACAGCTGTGTTAAGATGTGCCCGCAGGGCGCAATTGACGTGAGAGGCTACGTGGACTACTCCCCACTCGGTGGAAGCTGTGTGCCCATGAGAGGCACGTCTGACATCATGTGGACTGTAAAGTACAGAAACGGAAAGGTGCTCAGATTCAAGTTTGCAATAAGATCAACCCCGTGGGGTTCAATCAATCCGTTCGAAGGATTCCCGGAGCCAACCGAGGAGGCTTTGAAGAGTCAACTGCTTGCTGGAGAACCGAGCATTCTTGGTTTGAACGAGTTAGCACAGGTAAAGAAGAAAGCTTAAAGGTGAGGTGGTAGAAATGGTATATGTTCCGAAAAAGATTGAGACGTTTAAGGCCGCAGACGTGCCGACAGAGGTTGTTGAGACCGACATTTTGATTATCGGAGGAGGTTTCTCTGGTTGCGGTGCAGCATACGAGGCAGCTTACTGGGCAAAGCTTGGTGGGCTGAAGGTTAAACTCGTTGAGAAGGCTGCGGTTGAAAGAAGTGGAGCTGTTGCCCAGGGTCTTTCTGCCATAAACACTTACCTCGACCTCACTGGAAGAAGTGAGAGACAGAACACAATTGAGGATTATGTCAGATACGTAACCCTTGACATGATGGGTCTTGCAAGAGAGGACCTCGTTGCTGACTATGCAAGGCATGTTGACGGTACAGTCCACCTCTTCGAGAAGTGGGGGCTGCCGATCTGGAAGACCCCAGATGGTAAGTATGTGAGAGAGGGACAGTGGCAGATAATGATTCACGGTGAGAGCTACAAGCCAATCATCGCCGAAGCTGCGAAGATGGCTCTGGGTGAGGAGAACATATACGAGAGAGTCTTCATCTTCGAACTGCTCAAGGACAAGAATGACCCGAATGCAGTTGCTGGAGCTGTTGGCTTCAGCGTCAGAGAGCCGAAGTTCTACGTGTTCAAGGCTAAGGCTGTCATCCTTGCTACCGGTGGTGCAACACTGCTCTTCAGACCGAGAAGCACAGGAGAAGCTGCTGGCAGGACATGGTATGCGATCTTCGACACCGGAAGTGGATACTATATGGGTATGAAAGCTGGAGCGATGCTCACCCAGTTCGAACACCGCTTCATCCCGTTCAGATTCAAGGATGGCTACGGCCCAGTTGGAGCATGGTTCCTGTTCTTCAAGTGCAAGGCCAAGAACGCATACGGTGAGGAGTACATCAAGACAAGGGCAGATGAGCTGAAGAAGTACGAGCCATACGGATTGGCCACTCCAACACCAACACCGCTGAGAAACCATCAGGTCATGCTTGAGATAATGGACGGTAACCAGCCGATCTACATGCACACCGAAGAAGCTCTTGCAGAGCTGGCTGGGGGTGACAAGAAGAAGCTGAAGCACATCTATGAGGAAGCATTCGAGGACTTCCTTGACATGACCGTAAGCCAGGCACTGCTCTGGGCGTGCCAGAACATCGATCCTCAGGAAATGCCGAGTGAGGCAGCTCCAGCTGAGCCGTACATCATGGGTTCACACAGCGGTGAGGCAGGATTCTGGGTTTGCGGTCCGGAAGACCTGATGCCCGAGGAATATGCAAAGCTCTTCCCGCTGAGATACAACAGAATGACAACAGTTAAGGGACTGTTTGCAGTCGGTGACTGTGCCGGAGCCAACCCGCACAAGTTCTCCAGCGGTTCGTTCACCGAGGGAAGAATTGCAGCAAAGGCTGCAGTCAAATATGTCCTCGAGCAGAAGCCAAATCCTGAGATAGACAACGCTGTTGTTGAGGAATTGAAGAAGAAGGCATTTGCACCGATGGAGAGATTCGAGCAGTACAGAAACCTTTCAACAGCTGATGATGTCAACCCAGAGTACATCCTGCCATGGCAGGGACTGGTGAGACTGCAGAAGATCATGGACGAGTATGCTGCAGGTATTGCGACGATCTACAAGACCAACGAGAAGTTGCTCCAGAGGGCTCTTGAGCTGCTGGCCTTCCTCAAGGAGGATCTTGAGAAGCTTGCAGCCAGAGATCTGCACGAGCTGATGAGAGCCTGGGAGCTTGTGCACAGAGTCTGGACTGCTGAGGCCCATGTAAGGCACATGCTCTTCAGAAAGGAGACAAGATGGCCAGGATACTACTACAGAACCGACTATCCAGAACTCAACGACGAGGAGTGGAAGTGCTTCGTCTGCAGCAAGTACGATGCAGAGAAGAACGAGTGGACATTCGAGAAAGTTCCATACGTGCAGGTTGTTGAGTGGAGCTTCTAAACTCTAAATTTTTCTTTTTTCTTTTAATCCCAAACTTTTTATTGCATTGCCATAACTTTGAGGCATGTACTGGAATCCGGCTGTTGAGAGACTAAATGCCAAGGAGCTTGAGGAGATTCAGGAACGCAGGTTGAAGGCTCTGGTAAACACAGTCTACCATTACTCACCCTTTTACAGAAGGCGATTTAAAGAAGCTGGTGTTACTCCGGATGACATCAAAACATTGGCCGATTTGCCCAAACTGCCCTTCACAAAGAAGCAAGATCTGAGGGACACCTATCCATTCGGCATGTTCTGCGTCCCTCTCTCACAGGTTGTGAGATTCCATGCATCAAGCGGTACGACAGGCAAGCCAACAGTTGTTGGCTACACTGCAAACGACATTAGAAACTGGGTGGAGAGTCTTTGCAGAGGTTTGGTGAGCTGCGGGGTTGGCAGTGATGACATTATGCAGATTGCTTACGGTTACGGACTTTTCACAGGAGGTTTGGGTTTTCACTATGCAGCAGAAAGAATTGGTGCAACGGTTTTGCCAATTTCTGCAGGCAACACAGCGAGACAGATCGAACTCATGAAGGATTTGGGCAGCACGGTTATGGCGTGCACACCTTCATACATGATTTACCTTGCTGAATATGCATCGCAGATGGGGGTTGATATAGCTGAAGATACCAAGCTCAGAGCAGGAATTTTTGGAGCTGAACCATGGAGTGAGGAGACAAGGAAAAGAATAGAAGACAGGACCGGAATAACTGCCTACGATGTTTACGGCACCTCAGAGCTTAGCGGCCCACTCTTCACGGAATGCACTGAAAGGAACGGAATCCATATCTGGGCAGATATGTTCTTAATAGAGATAATCGACCCAAAGACTGGAGAGCAGGTTGGAGAGGGAGAGAAGGGAGAGCTTGTGGTTACAACCCTCACAAAGGAAGCATTACCGCTAATAAGGTGGAGAACCGGAGATATAACCTACATGGAGAGTGAAAAGTGCGGCTGTGGAAGAACACATCCGAGAATAATGCGCATTCTTGGAAGGGCTGACGACATGCTGATCATAAGAGGAGTCAATGTCTTTCCAAGCCAGATAGAGCACGTGCTGATGCAGATTCCTGAAGTTGGCGAACACTATATGATAATTGTTGATCGCAGGGAGGATGGTTTGGATGAACTCACCGTGCAGGTTGAGCTGAGCGAGAGAGCGGAGATAGACACAACAGGAGACATCCTGAGACTGGAGAAGAAAATTGCTGAAAAGCTGAAGAGCGTGCTTAACGTCTGGGCTAAGGTGGAAGTTGTCAATCCGGGGACTTTGCAGAGGTTCGAGGGAAAGGCTAAAAGAGTAATAGATAGAAGAAAGATTTAGGGTGATAGCATGATCAAGCAAATTTCCGTGTTTGTTGAAAACAGGCCCGGAAGGCTCGCTGCGGTAACTGAGGTGCTTACAAAACACGAAATAAACATAAGGGCTTTCACAATTGCGGATGCCGGAGATTTTGGAATAATCAGAATGGTTGTTGACAAGACTGATGAAGCGTACAGGGCTTTGAAGGATGCGGGATTTACGGTAAGACTGACAGATGTGCTGGCTGTTGAGGTTGAAGACAGGCCGGGAGCACTGAACAGAATAGCAAAAGCACTTGGAGATGCAGGTGTGAACATCGACTATGTTTACGCCTTCACGAGCGAAAAGCACAAGGCTCTGATAATATTCCGGGTTGATAATAAGGAGAAGGCGAAAGAAGTCCTTGAAAAACTGGGAGTGCTTTTCAAGGGTGAAATAGGCTAATAAAAAGTTTCAGGCTATTCCTGTTTTTTCTAAAACGATCTCGAATTCTTCTTTTGTTGGTTTTACGGCTTCAAGAATTGTGAATCTCTTCTTCCTCAGCTTCATTGCAAGCATAAGTGCCTCTATGACCTGCTCTCTCGTCAGACCTATTTCTTTTGCCGTTGTGGGAGCATGAACTTTCTCAAGGGAAGTTTTGACAAGCTCCCAGTCACCTCTGCCATAATGCTTTTCGTGCAGGTATTCCATGATTATCGTTCCGAGGGCTACCTGCTCTCCATGAGTACCGTTGCCATAACCGAGGTAGTCGAGGGCGTGGCTGAACTTGTGCTCCGCTCCACTTGCAGGTCTGCTTGAGCCAACGAGGGCTATGGCAACACCGCTCATTATCAGCCCCCTTAGCAGCATCAGGAGGTGTGGAAGGAGGGTGAGATCAAGCTGCTCCGCCTTGCTCACCATTAGCTGTGCAGGCATGACTGCTATTGATGCCGCAACCTCGTTGTAATCCTCGCCCACAAGATCCCTCGCGAGCTGCCAGTCCTTTACAGAAGAGAGGTTGGAGATCAGGTCACCATAGCCGGACCTTAACAGCCTTATCGGACAGTTCTTAATTATGTTAAGGTCAGCAACTACAGCCGAAGGGGGGTTGGTTGATATTGATACGGGCTTTCCGTTCTCTTTAAAGCTTGCAACCGGGGAGGCTATGCCATCGTGAGAGGCTGTTGTTGGTATGCTGATCAGAGTGGCGTTGAATTCTGACGCAACAACCTTTGAAACATCAAGCACCTTACCCCCTCCAACACCCACGACCGCATCGTAATCGGCAAAACCGCTTTTCAGGACTATCTTTCTTGCCTCCTCCATCGTTGCAGATTCAACGATCATAAGATTGTATTCAAATTCAGATAGCATTTCTTTTAAGTTAACAACAACCAGGTTCTTTACGATCTCGTCAGTTAAGAGGAGGAAGTAACCTGCATCCAAGCTTCTGAGAACCTTGGGAAGCTTTTGAATCACATTTTCCCCAATATACACGTGATACGGAAGATCAACGGTCTTGAACCTCATATTACCACCTCATCAAAAAGTAATTGGAATTCGTTTAAAATAATTTGGTCAGGCTTAAATTTCAGCTTAAGGCTAATTAACACCCTCAAGCAGCCTCATGAGCTCCTCTGGAGAAGATCTGGAGAAGCAGGAAAGGTTTCCATCAAAACCAGTGCAGAAAACGGGAACTACCGGTACTCTAACTGGGGGTTTTTCCTTTGTTGCATCCACATAAACAGGAATGTATTTTTCCCTTATAAATTCCATTGCGGATTCGTTCTCTCTGAAGAACTCCTTAAAAACCTTGCATACCTTACATTCAGGTGTGCCTATGAATACGAACATTTCCCTGTTCTTCTCCTCTGAAAGCTTTTTCCCCTCTTCGTAGCTGTACCATCCTTCAAGCGAATCGCTCTGGCTGAAGAGGGAGATTGCGATAAGTGAGAGTGCTGCGATGATTATCAGCATGTACACGGCCTTCACAGAAAAAGGAGTCAATAAAGATTTATGAATATTTTGCGGTATTCATTTATGGAGGAAATTGTTAAAGTTGTTGTTGATTCAGAACATCTAATTGCTCTGACTGGAGCTGGAGTTTCGGCTGAAAGCGGAATACCAACCTTTAGAGGGAAAGACGGTTTGTGGAACCGATATCGCCCTGAAGAGCTTGCAAATCCACAGGCATTTGCCGCAGATCCTGAAAAGGTCTGGAAGTGGTATGCATGGAGGATGGAAAAGGTTTTCAGTGCAGAACCAAACAGGGCTCACCACGCATTCGCGGAACTTGAGAGGATGGGTATTCTGAAATGTCTCATTACTCAGAACGTGGACGATCTGCACGAGAGGGCTGGAAGCAGGAACATCATTCATTTGCATGGAAGTTTGAGGGTCGTAAGGTGCACTTCCTGTGAAAACTCCTTTGAGGTTGAAGAACCCCCAAGGATTCCCCCGCTGCCGAGGTGTGATAAATGCGGCTCTCTTCTGCGACCGGGGGTGGTGTGGTTTGGTGAGATGCTTCCTCACGACGTGCTTGATAGGGCTATGAGGGAGGTTGAGAAAGCTGACGTGATAATAGTCGCCGGAACCTCAGCTGTAGTTCAGCCGGCAGCATCATTGCCATTGATTGTCAAGAGAAGGGGCGGGGTAATCATTGAAATAAATCCCGATGAGACCCCACTAACTGCGGTGGCTGATTACAGCCTGAGAATCAATGCCGGAGAGATGATGGAAAAACTTGTGGAGCCGATCAGGAAAGTTCTTTCTTTAGGAACTCCCTGAGAAAAACCGTTGCATAGCAGCCCCTTGGCAGATAAAAGCTGAACACATTCACATCAAAGCTAACATCAGTATGCTCGATCAGCATATCTGCAGGTCTGTATGATCCGCTGGATGAGAATTCCTTATGCTTTGTTCTGAAACTGCTCAAATCGAGATTGTCCTCAGCAAGAAAATCGAGGGCTATCCTGCTCCATCCCTTCAAATTTGTATCGTAACCCACAAGCGGCAACGCCAGGGAAGCGACCCTCTCCTTTATAAGGTATCTTACCCTCGCCTCGTTCGCATCAACCTCGCTGCAGTCCGAGAATGTCGGTCTTCTTCTGAAGCTAAGGTAGCAGGCAAAATCCCCCCTCTCAACAGTTTTAAGGTCTCCGTAGTGTCTGATCCTCTCAGATAGGAGTCTGTTGAAGATGTATGACTGATACGCGTGGATGAACATCATTTTCAGATTTTTTGGAAGTGAAAGTAAAGCCTCCTCCTCACTCTTCCCTTCTCTTAACTTCTGGAGAAGATTTCTTTCATATCTCAAATATTTTGGAAGTTCTCTCAAGCCAAATTTTGGATCTCTCTCCTCCCACAGTATTTCCCTTATTTTTCTCACCTCTTCATTCTCACCCTCAAAAGGCTTTGCAACATAAACCCAGAATGCCTCTTCATAGTTGTTCTGAAGAATTAACTTACCCACCTCATGTGTGATGAATCTGATTGATCCAAAGCGCTGCAGACCGAAAAAGTTGGGAGTCCCTTTTTCAATCAGCTCACTTCTCGTTTTCTGAAATATTTCACCATCTCTGCAGTTGTGGACTTTTATTCTGAAAAAGTTTCCGAAAAGGTCTCCGAGCTGAATGGCTTTATTTGTATATCCGAGCACTTCAATTTTTACATCCTTCAAACTGACTTTCTCAATCTCTTCCCTCTTAACTTTGTGGATGGAGAAATACTGAACTGTATGAGCTCTTTTGTCCTTCGTCCCGGCAAAACTTATCCTTTTCTGACTTATCCCGAGAGCGTTGGAAAGCACCCTGACGAAGTTGAGGGTGTCCCAGTCCCTCTTTTCAACTCTGATTATAAGAAAATCCCCATCATCGCTTAAATTCAGCTCGGCAACTTCTTCAACATAGAAATCACTCGCATCTACCTTTATTTCTCCCCCCATTCCGGGAGTTGAGGTTATGTAGCATTCAATTCCCACTTTTTCCTCCACAAAGCCTCATGGTCTGGCAGATTTATATTTTGTTCGTTATTTCAAAAAAATTCTGATTTTGGTTATGTTCAGAAATCGAACAGTTATGGAAATTTTGTTAGTTAGTATCATTAAAACAATCATGAGACTTGATGAAAAAGTTTATATGCATTGAGATATCATGTATGAACGAGGTGAAGGGAATGGAATTTCAGGACTACGTGGAAACTTTAAGGGGTTTCACGAAGATGGGATTTGCAACCGGCAAGACAACACTGGAACTGGTAAAAGTAGGCTTGGAAAGTTACTCGAACATGTATAGCGTATACATGAGGCAGTTTTTGCCTTCCGAGAGTTTTGAGAGTATAAAGAAAGCAATGGACATTCACATCGAGTCGCAGACAAAAGTCCTTGACAATTTCAAGAAGCTCGTTGAACAGTTCGAAAAGCAGCAGGAAGAGTTATTCAGCAGGTTATCTGAAGTTGTGAAGAATCCAGAGAAGAAGAAAGGCTGAATTTTATTTTTTTACTTCTTTGGGGGGTGTAACGTGTTTCTGGAATTCTCACAATTTATTGGAAGAGTTCCAAAGGAGTCATACGATTTGCTCAGAAGAAACATAGAAATAAGAAAAGTGTTGGAAAAAATTTACAGGGATTACAAAGCTGGAATTGAAATCAATCCAGCAGACTTTGATTTTATTTTCGATGAAATTTTCAGATACTTCTTCAGACCTCTGGAGCTTGCAATTGCAAATACGATGCTCTTTTCATTTTTGCTGCCGGACAGGAAAAATATAAGATTGCTCGAATCGTTCAGTGAAGTCTTTCAGACTTATGATAATTTTTTGAAGTCCTTAAAGGACCATTTAAGGCTAACTTTTAGCATTTTTGAAAGAGATGGGATGTCATCATGGGTTGAAGAGTTCGAAGAGTTTTTTGAGAGATACAAAGCTCCGGAAATTTACGACTTTAACAGGTCTTTGTCGGAGTACTTCTTTGCTCTTCCAAACAAAGCACTGAAACACATTTCTGAATCATTTGAGGCGTGGGAGAGATTTGGCGGTGACTACTTTAATTTTAAAAACCTTTTGATGGAGACTTACAGGAGTGCTGTAAAAGAGTTCATCAACACCGCGAAAACAAAGAAGTTTGAAAGCCATTCATATTTTGCCAGTGAGTTCTACGACACCGTGGCCAGAAAATTCGATGACCTGCTAAAATCAGAGGAATATCTGAAGGTTCAAAATAGTATGATTTCCAACCTAATGGACCACTTCTACCACTTCAGAAAATTTGCTGAAGAGTGGTTGGAGAACACACCTTTGAACCCTTTTGCAACGGTTTCGCAGATTGATGAGGCTTACAAAAGAATTACAGACCTGAGAAGAAAAATTTTAGAACTTGAAAATAAAATTGAAGAGATTAAAAGAAGGTGATGCATGCATGATTGCGATTCCAGAAATAAGATCAGGTGTTTGTGAGTTTGATTTTGAAATTGAAGATTGGCTTTTCAGGCTGGCACACTTCAAATCAGAACCGGAACATAAAATTCCAGTTTTAATCTGCTACGCATTCATAAATCGCCCCTACATCCTTGATCTTCATGAGGATGTAAGTGTAATCAAAAAAATGCTGGATGCAAAGCTCGACGTGTGGCTTGTAGACTGGGGGTATCCGAAGAGAGCTGACAGATATCTTCAGCTTTCAGATTACGTTGACTTTATGGACAGGTGCGTGGATCACATCAGGGAGAAGAGAGGTATAGATGCTGTAACCCTGCATGGCTACTGCCTTGGCGCAACTCTCAGTATCATTTATGCATCTTTGTTTCCGGAAAAGGTCAGAAATCTTGTACTGCAGGCTCCTCCAGTTGATTTTCACACTTCAAACACTTTAGCGGTATGGGCGAGAAACATAAATCCTGAAAAGATTGTGAGGTCTCTCGGTAATGCCACAGGTGATCTTCTCAACCTGTCCTTTTTACTTGTTGATCCTATCAGGCTCGTTGTGGGGAAGTACAACTCTCTCCTGGACAATATGGACGATGAGAAGTTTTTAAGAGACTTCTTCTACATGGATCACTGGATTTTCGATTCTCCGGCAGTTCCGGGAAGCGTATACGTGGAATACATTACCCGCTGGTACCAAAGGAACGAAGTGATAAACGAAGAATTTGACTACAGGGGTAGGAGGGTAAATTTGGAAAACATAAAGATGCCCACACTCGTTCTCGTGGCTGAGAAGGACCACATAACTCCTCCTGAATCAGTCTCTCAATTCTTTGAGAAAATACCATCAAAGGACAAGAAGATGATCCTTTCAGAGAAGGGGCACATAGGTCTTACAGTCAGCAGCTCATCGCAGAAAAAGATCTGGCAGGAAGTTATAAAATGGATCGTGGAGAGGTCTGATTGATGACATTTCTGGAAGAAATGAAGGGGATTTTTCTGAATCCAGTAAAGACTACATACAGAGAAATCAACCATAAGCAGTGGAACACAACCCATTCGCAAAGCGATACCAGAGAGGAATGAAAAGGGTAGCCCTGGTCTACCCGAACAGATATGTGGGAGGAATAGCCAACATTGGTTTGCAGTACATCTACGCAAAAATCAATGAGAGCGATGCAATCTGCGAGAGATTTTATGCTGACGTCTTTGACGGGTTGAGGAGTGTTGAAACAACCACACCCCTTTCAGATTTTGACGTAGCTCTTTTCAGCCTCCAGTATGAGATGGATTACTTCAAGGCTGTTGAAATTTTGAAGAAAAGCGGGTTTAAAGGGCTTAAAATTGCGGGTGGACCGTGTGTGATGGAAAACCCGCTGCCGCTGATGGACTACTTTGACGCATTTTTCATCGGTGAGGTGGAAGGTTATGTTGAAGAACTGATAAGAGCGAGAACACCTGAGGAGCTGTCCGGAATACCGGGTGTTTTCACCGGAAGAGAGGATAAAGTCAGGAGGGTTTATTCCAGGCTTGACAGGCACATGGACAGACAGATAATTGGGGAAGGAGCTTACGGCAGGTGCTTTCTGCTTGAAATCGGAAGAGGATGTGTCAGAAGGTGCAGGTTCTGCATTGTCAGACAGCTGTACTTCCCGCCAAGATGGAGAAGTCGAGACTTTCTTCCTGAGGTGGAGGAGAAAAAGGTTGCGATCATAGCTCCATCCCCCTCAGATCATCCCGAGTTCAGAGATATTGTTCAGCGGTATGTGGATGAAGGTAAAGAAGTTTCCCCATCTTCTGTGAGAGCAGATACGCTTGACGAGGAGCTTGCGGATCTGCTGAAAAGAGCTGGAGTCAGAACGCTTACAATTGCTCCTGAGACAGTTTCTGAGAAATTGCAGGAGGTAATAAACAAAGGAATTGGAGAGGAGGATGTAATTGGGGCTGCAGAAATCGCTTCAACGCGTTTTGAAAAAGTCAAACTTTACTACATGGTCGGTTTGCCCGGAGAAGAGTTTGAAGATGTTAAAGCAATTGTGGAGCAGAGCCTTAAGGTTAAAAGTTTCGTAAAGAGAGTGGAGATTTCAGTCAACCCGCTTGTTCCAAAGCCACACACCCCGCTCCAGTGGATTGGATTCGGTGGAAAGGAGAACCTTAAGGATGGGCTGACTGAGCTTAAGAAAAAGCTCGATTACCTGAGAAAGGAGACAAAAAAGGCTGGAATAGAAGCAAAAATATCTGGATTCAGGGAATTTGCAATTCAGACCATACTGTCAAGAGGAGATAGAAAAGTTGCAGCAATTTTTGAAGGTGCCAGTTACAGAAAATTTGAAGAATATCTCCAGCCCCTCAACCCTGAGCTGCCATTACCGTGGGACTTCATAGATCACGGATACAGGAAGAGCACACTTTTGAAGGAGTATGAGAAAATAAAGAAAATTCTTTAATCTCCAAACTCTACTAAAGCCAATGAAGATTGCCATATCCGGCAAGGGTGGCGTGGGAAAGACAACTCTTGCAGCAGTACTTGCTCATCTCTTTGCCAAGGATGGTTACAGGGTCACCGCAATTGACTGTGATGCGGACATAAACCTTCCTTCCGCTCTCGGATTGAAAGATAAACCCAAACCTCTTTCCGAGCTTCATGAGGTTATAGAGCAGAGAGTTCTTGGACCGATGGGGATGTACAAGCTCAATCCCAGGGTTGACGACATTTTTGAAGAATACTCTGTCTACAACGAGGATGGTGTTAGAGTCCTTGTTCTTGGAACGATTGAAAAGGGCGGAGAGGGTTGCTTCTGCCCTGAAAATGCTTTTCTGAGGGCGATACTGAGACATGCCATATTCAGGAGAGATGACGTGCTCATTCTTGATATGGAAGCCGGAATCGAGCACCTTGGAAGGGGAACGGCAAGAGGCGTGGATTTGCTTGTTGCTGTTATAGAGCCCGGAACAAGGGCTTTGGAAACGCTTGAAAGGATAAAGAAACTTGGAGGGGACATAGGTATAGAAAGAATTGCAGTGGTTGTCAACAAGTACATTGAATCTGAGAGGGCGAGAGAGCTGATTTCCGGAATAGATTATCCAGTTCTTGGTGTTATACCCTTCAACCAGTGCTTTATAACAGCAGATCTTGAAAACATTCCGCCGTATAAAGTCTGTGATTTAAAACCTTTTGAGGAGATAAAAAAGAAAATTGAGGAAATCGTTCAATGAAGCTCGGTGTGGTTACAAGGAGGGGAAAAAGGCAGGAAGATATCAGGATGTTCTCACAGTTTTTCGAGGTTAAGGTTTACGAGATACCTGATAACCTTCCGGAGCTGATAGATGAGCCTGAAAAAGTGCTGAAGTTACCGGAAGACTTTGACGTTGACATGATTGTTTCCTTTGCCGCACATCCTGATATAAACCTTGAGCTTATAAAACAGGCTGCTGAGAAAGGGATCAGTCTTGTTATCGTTTCTGGAGGGGCCAGGGGTGGAGCTTACAGGCAGCTTAAGGAGGAGGGGGAGAGGAGAGGGGTTAGGGTGGTGTGGGAGGAGATATGCTGCACAACTCCAAAGGTAGAGGATGAAAAGGTAGGGGAGTTTTTTGAGCACTTTGGCTCTCCAGAGCTGGATGTTTTGGTTGAGAATGGCAGGATAAAGGATGTAAAGGTTAGAAGGAGTGCCTTCTGCGGGGCTACGTATTTCGTGGCTGAGAAAATTAAAGGGTTGAGCATTGAAGAAGCACCAGCAAAGGCAGGATACTTCACCCAGATTTTTCCCTGCCTGGCATCGAGAGGACATAAGGGTGGAATACACAAGGCTGCAAGAGCTCACAAAAGGGCAGTGGAGAAGGCCGTTGATAGGGCCTTGAAGGATTGATCTTTAAATCCATTCGGGGTGTTCGGAAAGCTATAAGCTAATAAATAGGTTGTGAATTTACAGTTATGGCACTGGTGGTTGTTGATTTACAGGAAAAACTTGCTCCGCATATTGAGGGAATTGATGGCATACTGAAAAATACGGTTAAGCTAATAAAAGCTTTGAAAGCTCTTGAGATTCCCATTCTGGTTACAGAACAGATAAAACTTGGAAAAACTGTTGATGCTGTGGCAGATGTTGTAAAGAGTGGACCAATCGAGAAGGCAACCTTCAGCTGCTTCAAAAACAGGGAATTTAAAAAGAGGCTGGAAGACACTAAGGCTGAAAAGGTAATTCTTGCCGGAATAGAAGCACATATATGCATTCTCCAGACTGCAGTTGATTTGAAGAAGGCAGGATACGATGTTTACGTTGCGGCAGATTGCATCGGATCGAGGAAAAGCTACGACAAAGAAATAGCCATTATGCGGATGCAGAGTGAGGGAATAAAGCTCACAACGTCCGAGAGCATAATCTATGAACTCATGGAGACTGCTGAACATCCAGCCTTCAGAGAAATTCTGGAGATCGTAAAGGGTTAAAATTTTAGCCGCTCTTGGACTCTCATCGCGGTCAAATTTGAAACTCCAGCAGGTATTTGGCGGAGATTCCAATGATCAGGATTGAGAGCAGAATTCTCAGCTTTCTTTCTTCGATTCTTCCCTGCAGTTTTGAGCCTGTAAATATCCCCAGTGCCCCGCCTAAGCCCATGGCTATTCCGTTCTCCAAATCCGGAGGGTAGCCGAGAGCCGTGTAGCTTATTATGCCAAAAACTGAAGAAGTAAACGTACCCACGAGATTTGCTCCTGCAATTGCCTTAATTGGCAGACCAAAGAGTGAAACAAGAATCGGAGCCATCAGCGCTCCTCCACCAACACCGTAAGCTGAAGCAACAATCCCAATAAAGAATGAGGCCAGAGCTACTGCAAGAGGGTTGAAGGAGAAGCGGCTTTCAGCAAAGCTGAACTCAACTCTGATCGGTGAAGCTTTCAGGACTTTCATCTCCCCCTCAATGCGTCTGGATTTTGAAAAAATCAGTCTTATGCCAAGATAAAGCAGAACCAGCGCAACAAAAACTTTAAACGTTTTCACATCTCCCAGAAAGTTAACTCTTACAAGGGAGCCTATGTACACTCCTGGCATATATCCGAGAACAAGTGCTATGGCAAGATGGTGCAGAAATCTCCTTTCTCTCCAGAAATTGTACACACCACCCGGAATGGAAATAATGTTGTAAAGTAGATTGGTTGAGTTTGCAACTGGAGTGGTAACTCCGAGAACGCTTAGCTGAAAAGGGAGCAGAAGGAATGCACCCGTAACTCCGGCCGGGGAGCAAACGAGGCCTATGACAAATGCAGCCAAGAACGGAAGAAGCATAAGTGCTTTTCCTTGACGATCTTTTAAAGTTTGTGATTTGTATTGGTGGAGCTCAGGAGTAGTAAATGTAAATCCCCGCTAGGATCAGAATCGTTCCTGTTATCGACCTTGCCGTGAATACCTCACGTTCTCGAAGAAACATGGCTGACAGAAGTAAGGTGAAAAGTGGATAAGAGCTTGTAATCGGCTCAACAACCGTGACAGGAACATCTTTCAGCACAACATATCTGATGAAATGAGCCAAACCAGCAACCACCCCGGCAGCAAAGTACCACTTGGTGTTGTGCAGGTCTTTGCGGACTGCTAATGGAGTCATCAGGATTGATGAAAGGGCAAATCCGAGGAATACCGCAAAAAGGGGGTTGTAGTCAACAGCGTTGCCAAACTTGACGAAGTAAGAGGAGATTGCTGAGAAGAAACCTGTGAGAATGCCCAGGGTTATGCCGAGAGTGTCTGCCTTCCCCCTTGGTCTTGAAATCAGCAGTATTCCTGCAAATATCAGCATGGACATTACTGCAACCCTCATAGTTAGAGTCTCCCCAACAAAGATGCCAATCAGTGCAGCAAAGAAGACTCTTGTTGCGGATAAAGGAGCGGACAGATTTGCCCCTATTCTGCTGATGGCATGGTAGAAGCAGATTCTCGCAACAAAGAAGTGAAGAACTCCTGCTGTGGACATGAGGATTATGAAATTTCTGTCAAGTGTGGGATGCTGTATTGACGGGATGAAAATCAGCGTTGAGGCTAAAAGACTCACGTATATTCCGCTTACAGTTTCCGCCTCACTGCTACCTTTCCTTACAAGAATCTGATGGATGCTGAACAGCAGTGGAACAAGCAGAACTAAGTGGTTCATCTTACCCCAATCCTCGGACAATCAGTGATGGGACACTCACCACACAAGGGCTTCAGGGGTTTGCATACAGTCTGTCCAAACCCAACCATCGCTCTGTTGACCTTGTCCCATAACACCACCGGAAATATTTTCTTAAGTTCCTCCTCCGTCTCTTCTGGCCTGGCTGTTTTAACCCACCCAAGTCTGTTGGCTATTCTGTGAACATGGGTGTCTACAGGAATTGCTGGAATGCCCGAGTAAGCCAGAACGACATTTGCGGACTTCCTGCCTATGCCAGGAAGTTTCACGAGCTCTTCAAATTCAAGCGGAACTTCTGAGTTGTATTCTTTAACAAGCTTTTCGGCAAGCTCCTTCAGTCTTTTTGCCTTCACCCTGTAGAAGCCAACACCCTTTATCAGCTCCGCTATCTCATCCTCACCCATCCGCAGAAGGTCTTCCGGGCCTTTAACCCTCGAGAACAGATTCTGGGCTGCCCTGACAGTTGCTTCGTCTCTTGTTCTTGAGCTGAGGAGTGCTGCAACAAGATGCTGGAATGGAGTTTTTATTTCTGCCTTGAGGTGGTAAACTGGAGCTTTTCTTTTCATCGCCTCATTTTCCATGAGCTCCACAACCTTAACCGGATCCACAGTTCAGATGGGTAACTTTTAAAAAATACTTTTCCGACATGAATCATGCCAAAGTTCGACTATGCAAAGGCGGGGGTTGACATCAGGCTGGAGGAGAAGGCAATCAAATCTCTTGCAGGTGTGATAAAGTTCGCCAGAAGCGGTTTTGGAAAGCCCATTCTGACATCACACTATGCGGGCGTTATAGATTGCGGTGATTTCGGCATTTCAATTACCACTGACGGCGTCGGGAGCAAGATTCTGGTTGCTGAATCCATAAGAAAGTTTGACACCATAGGCATTGACTGCGTTGCCATGAACGTGAACGATTTGCTTGCTATCGGTTCTGAACCGCTGGCGATGGTTGACTACATAGCCACAGAAAAGCCTGATGAATGGATTATGGCCGAGATAGCGAAGGGCTTGGAGGAGGGGTGCAGAATTGCCAACATAACACTTCTCGGCGGTGAAACTGCAACACTTCCGGAAATCGTCAGGGGTTTTGATCTCGCAGGAACAGCCATCGGTTGGGTTAGGAAAGATCGTATCATAACCGGGGAGAAAATAAGGGAGGGAGACGTCATATTCGCCATTCCGAGCAGCGGGATTCACAGCAATGGTCTGACTTTAGCCAGAAAGGTTTTAGAGGCTGCTGGGCTGAGTTACCACGAGAAGTTTGGAGATAAAACCATCGGAGAGGAGCTGCTAACTCCGACGAGAATTTACATGGAGATTCTTGATGTTGTAAGAAACTGCGAGGTTCACGGACTTGCTCACATTACAGGAGGAGGAATGCTTAAGTTAAAGAGGTTGAAGAAAATGAAATACGTCATTGACAACCCGCTGAAACCTCAGGAGATTTTCAGTTTCATTCAGAAACTCGGAGAGGTGGAAGAAGCTGAGATGTACAGAACATTCAACATGGGAATGGGCTTCATGATTGTTCTTCCAGAAAGCGAGGTTGAAAAACTGAAAGAGATCTGTGAGGGCAGGGTTGTTGGTTATGTGGAAGATGGAGAGGGAGTTTACGTTAAAGATTTGAGAATTGACGCTTAGCCAATGATGGTGTATTTTCCCAAATCCACCGCATCCATTTTTTCCTGATGCTCCTTCAGGAAATTTCTGACCATCTCAGCAGCCATTTTCTTGCATTTCCCGCAAAGCATTCTTCCTTCCCTGCAATCAGCTTCAATCTGCCTTAACTCTTCATCTTTTTCAATTAAATGGTAGCTGTAAAGCTCGAACACAACACATTTCTCCGGCTCCCCTCCAAGTCTTCTCTGCTCCTCAGCAGTAGCTCTTCCTCCTGTGAATGCTTTCATAACCTTCTTTGCCCCCTCTTCAGGAGAATCAAGCAGGGATATGTAGCTCTCAGGCTTGCTTGAGCTCATCTTTCCTCCTGTAAGACCGGTGGTAAATCTGTGATACGTTGATGATGGTGGAATGAAGGCAAAACCACCGATTTCAACCTCAATCTCCCTTACAGCCCTTTCAATCTCCCTCGAATCACCAAAAATGTCTATATGCTCCTCGTAAACTTTCCTCTCAAAACCTATCTCTTTGATTTTTTCCAGGTACTCTTTCCCCTTTCTGCTTCTGACTCTCAAACCTCCCTCTATTGGTTCGAAGCTGAAAATACTTGCCCTTGCTGCAAGGTCTCTCGTCAGTCGCATGTGTGGATCCTGATCAGCTCCCACCGGCACTACAACTGGCTTGGGTCCACCAAAATCTGATAGCTGCGGATGGAGGATGTCAGCGGCCTGAACAGCTGTAATGAACATCTTTGCAAGGCTTGTATCGGAATTAAAGCCGTAAATAGCTCTTAATTCGCTGAAATTCACCTCAACTGAAAGCTCGAAGGCGAGATCCTTGACATGGGGGCTTTTTGACTGGAAGTATATTATTGCATCCTCTTCCAGACCAAGGGCGATGATGGACCTGATGTAGAGCAAACCGAACTCCCTTGTTTTCTCCCAGGCCATACCCCTTACTGAGTGAGCTTCCATATCTGCTATCGCAACGAATGCCTTACCTCCCGCTTTTTGATGCCAGACTATCTCATCCATTGTCATTTTGTGACCAAAATGCGGCAAGCCGGAGGGCATGAAGCCCGACATCACCGCCCATGGTTCTTTGCCCTTCATCGCTTTAACAATCCTCCAGTAATCCCTTTGACCAAAAATCGCTCCCCTTCTCATGAGAATGTGGGGATTCTCAATTTCATGCAGCACCTCGCTGAAAGGTTGCATTCCGAACTCCTCGATGAGCTTGCTGTAGTCAATGACCCCTTCGACCTCCCATGGTGTTACGTTCATGTTCAGCAGTAAACGGCAGGTTAATATTCTTTGTGCAGAATTTCTCTGGATGAGAGTTCAGATAATGGGTGCAGGGGCACTTGGGTCTCTGGTTGGCTCACTGATTCAGATTGCAGGCTATGAGGTAATTTTCGTTGCAAGAGGGAAGCAGCTTTTAGCCTTGAAAAAGGGTTTGAGGGTTTCAGGGCTGAAGGAGTTCGAGATAAGCGTTTACTGCACTGATAAACCTGAGGATGCCGATATAACTTTTGTAACTGTAAAGGCGTACGACACAGAAAGTGCGGCTAAAAGACTGGCTGAAGTTGATGCTGGAGTTGTCTGCAGTCTTCAAAACGGTGTCGGGAATGAAGAAATTCTTTCAGAATATTGCAAAAGAGTTCTGGGTGGAGTAACAACTTATGGCGCAAATCTGAAGGATTACGGACACGTTGTTTATGCGGGAGAGGGCTACACCTACATCGGAGAAATGGATGGAAGTGTAAGCAAAGAAGCTGAGATGGTTGTGGACGTTTTGAAGAATTCAGGAATAAGGGCTGAAGTTGTGAGAGACATAGAGTTCAGGATATGGATGAAAGCTGTCATCAATGCGGCAATAAACCCCATCACAGCAATATGCAAGGTCAGGAATGGTGAGGTTGTGAGGAACCCCTACCTCTGGGAGGTGGCGAAGGCTGTTGCTGAAGAGGGTAGAGAGGTTATGGCGAAAATGGGCTACGAATTTGATGCTGTGGCAGAAGTTAGAAGAGTTGCGGAAATGACGGCGGAGAACAAATCATCGATGCTTCAAGATTTGGAGAGGGGAAAGAGGACGGAGGTTGAATTCATCAATGGCGCTATAGTGAAAAAGGGGGAGGAGTTTGGAATTGACTGTCCAACAAATAAAACACTTCTGAATCTTGTAAGGGGTGTTGAGAGTGGATTTTAACGTTTTAAGTGTGCTCATAATCTCTGCAATGCCATTTTCCGAGCTGAGGGGAGCGATTCCCCTTGCCCTCTACCTCGGTTTTACTCCTGCAGAATCATATATCATTTCCGTTATCGGGAACATTCTGCCAGTCCCCTTCCTGCTTCTTTTCCTCGAATATCTCGTGAGAATTGCGACAAGAATCGATTTCATTGCCCGAATTTACGGAAAAATTGTCGATAGGGTGGAAAAGAGAAAGAAGATTGTGGAAAACTATGGCTACTTCGGCCTTACACTATTTGTTGCCATCCCGCTTCCGGTAACTGGTGCCTGGACAGGGACGCTTTTGGCCTTCCTTCTCCAGCTAAACCGCCTGAAAGCTTTTCTCTTCATCTCCGCTGGAGTTTGCGTTGCGGGTTTCGTGGTCTTAATGGCATCAATTGGGATTATAAGACTTCTATAATTTATTACAAAACCAAAAGCTTATTGGTAAAGGTGTGCTATCATAAAGTGTGATTGACTTACTGACATCCACCAGAGTTCAGATTCTCTCAAAGCTGATTGAGAGGCCTTATACGGCATCGGAAATAGCAAAGATTACAGGTTACTCCAAAACGACAGTTAGCTACCATCTCAGCAAGCTGAACGAGGCCGGGCTGGTGGAGAGGCTTGAGAGAGGCAAGTGGGTTTACTACAAAATAACACCCAAGGGAGAGAGAAGGGTGAAGGTTGAGGCAGCGATTTCCCTTGCATCTCTTGCAGGAGCGGTGATTTCAGCAGCAATTTCAGCGCTTAAATATGCACTGAAGTTTGCTGAAAAGCCCTTAATGGTTGCAGAAAGGACATACACCCCTCCAGCCACCGGAATTAATTTGGAACTGATTGTGGCTTTGATACTGATAAGCATCTTTGTTTACCTGAAGTTCAGAAAGTAATTAATGCAGATATCCGCTGAAATGCCTTCATGCAGGAAGACCTAACAGGAGATTCACAAATGAAGAACACTTTTCAGACCAAATAGGATGAAAAATCCTTTTAATGTAAATTCAATTTCGTTAATCTTTTATTCTGGTGAGATGGCGATTAAAAGGGGTGGTTAAAATTCTGATTGAGGTAAGATTTCACGGCAGAGGAGGACAGGGAGTGGTAACAGCAGCTGATCTGCTTGCCGTTGCGGGATTTAGGGAGGGATACTACACCCTATCATTCCCAATGTTTGGAGCCGAGAAGAGAGGCACTCCGGTTGTCTCATTTCTGAGAATTTCCGACGAACCAATAGTTGCAAGGGATGAGGTTTACAATCCCGATTATGTTGTTGTCCTCGATCCTACAGTGATGGAAACGGTAAACGTAGTTGCCGGGTTAAAGGAGGGGGGAATGCTGATAGCGAACTATCCAAAGGGCTCGGAAGATCTCAAAAAGGAAATAAGGGCTGATGAACTTAAGATAAAGGTCGCTACCATCAACGCAACGAAGATGACCATGGAAATTCTTGGAAGACCGATAACCAACACAACCATGGTTGGGGCTTTTGGCGGAGCTACAAGGCTCGTTTCTCTCGAAACGCTTTTGGAGGTCATCAATGAGTGGTTCAGGGGAGAGCTTGCCGAGAAGAACGCAAAGCTGGTCGAGGAGGCTTATCGTTACATGATGGAGGTGTGCAGGAATGAAGATTAAGATCAATATCGGTGCAGTGTCTGAACCAATGCAGTCAGAGAAACTTAAAACTGGAGACTGGGGAACTCATTATCCGGTTGTTGATAAAGAGAAGTGCACAGCCTGCAAAACATGCGAACAGTACTGTCCTGATCTGTGCATTGAGGTTAAAGAGGCTGGAGAGGAGAAATTTGCTGTCGTTGACTACAACTACTGCAAGGGATGCGGTATTTGCTCTTCAGTCTGCCCCTTTGAGGCAATCAAGATGGAACTCAAAGATATATTCAAATTGGAGGTTTGCTGAGGTGGTTAAATGAAGCAGGTTGTTAGAGGTTTTTACTCAGTTGCGTACTCAGTTAAACTCTGCCGCCCCAATGTAATTTGCGCTTATCCCATCACACCGCAAACTGAAATAGTCGAAAATCTCGCTGCAATGTACGCCAACGGGGAACTGGGGGGTGCAGTGTACATCACAGCTGAATCGGAATTCGGTGCAGCAAGTATTCTTGTCGGTGCATCTGCTGCGGGTGCGAGAGTTTTCACCGCAACATGCAGCCAGGGTTTGATTTTAATGAGCGAGGTTCTTTTCAACGCAGCCGGAATGAGGTTGCCAATAGTGCTTGTAAACACCAACAGGGCTTTGTCAGCCCCTCTGAGCATCTGGAACGACCATCAGGACAGCATGGCATTAAGGGATGCAGGAATCATGCAGGTTTACGTTGAGAACAATCAGGAAGCTCACGACATGATTCCTCAGGCTTACAAGATAGCAGAGAACAGAAAAGTTCTGCTTCCCTTCATGGTCTGCATGGATGGTTACAAGCTAACCCATGCCTACGAGCCTGTTGATCTGCTCAGCCAGGAAATGGTTGACAGTTTCCTTCCTCCTTACGAACCTGCTGCTTATCTGACCACCAAAAAGCCGCTTGCATTCGGATGTTACGCTCCACCGCACATCTACATGGAGTTCAGAGTTGCGATGCAGAGGGCAATGGAAAGGGCAAGGGATGTTATGCTTGATGTTTTCAAAGAATGGGCAGAGGTAAGTGGAAGGGACTGGGGTGGACACATCGCTGTGGATTTTCCGGATTCAAAGATATTCGTTGTTGCAATGGGGTCTGTTGCGGGTCTGCTAAGGAAGGTGGTTGAGGAACTGAGAAATGATGGAGTGAGCGTTGGATTGATAAAGATCAGAACATTCCGTCCATTTCCGGTTGAAGAGCTGAGGGAAACTCTTAAGGATGCCGAGAAGGTTGTCGTCTTCGATCGCTCGGTCAGCTTTGGTTATGAGGGGCCGGTTTCAATTGAGTTAAAATCTGCAATCTACGGATACAGCAACGCTGAAATCTACTCCTTTGCTGTTGGACTTGGTGGCAGAGATATGCCAAAGGACTTCCTTGAGAGGATTATCAGGGATGTTGCGGAAGGAAGGGAGAGGCCCGGATTTGCTTTCAAGGGTCACCATGAGTTCGAGGAGGTGATACCGTGAAGTACTTCGGCAGCGGTCATGGAGCCTGTCCGGGATGCGGGCTGACAATTGCTGTTAAAACCGTCCTGAACGCTCTCGATGGGAAAGTCTTTGCAGTTAACCCGACAGGCTGTCTGGAAATCATAAGCTCCCAGTACGGCAAAAATGCCTGGGGTGTTCCTTACATTCACTCACTCTTTGAGAACGCTGCTGCTGTGGCAGCGGGAATTGAGGCTGCACTGAGAGCACTGAAGAGGAAGGATGAGGGATATGTGGTGGTATTTGCAGGCGATGGTGCCACGGCAGATATAGGAATTGGAACTCTCAGCGGGGCATTTGACAGAAACCACGACATTCTGTACATCTGCCTTGATAACGAGGCCTACCAGAACACCGGACACCAGCAGAGCGGTTTAACTCCTCCGGGGGAGTCAACAACCACAACACCGGCAGGAAAGATTATGCCAGGGAAGATTGGAAGAAAGAAGGACATGATTTCGATAGCTGTGGCTCATGGTATTCCGTATGTTGCCTCATCGTCAGTTGGCTACGTCTCGGACATCAGGAGGAAAGTTAAGAAGGCGGTAAAATTCGAGGGGGCGAAGTACATCCAGATCCACTCTCCCTGCGTTACGGGATGGGGAATTGATGGCAGCATTGCAATTAAGGTTGCAAGGCTTGCGGTGGAGACCGGGCTTTATCCGCTCGTCGAGTTTGAGTACGGGAAGCTGACTTCTGTTAGAAAGATTAAGGACAGAAAGCCAGTTGAGGAATATCTGAAGCTTCAGAGGAGATTCAGACATCTATTCTCTCACGAAAAAGGCAGAGAGATGATTGAAATTATCCAGAGATTTGCAGATGAGAACGCTGAAAGGTACGGGCTTGACCTGAAGAAGGAATGATTCTTCCCTTTATTTTTAAAGTTGCTGTAATAAGCAGTTCCGGCGTTCTTGCTCCAGGCCCATTAACAGCAGCCACCGCTGCAATTGGTCTGAAGCACGGCTGGAAGGGTGGTTTCTGGGTGAGTTTAGGGCATGCTGCAGTTGAGCTACCCCTTGTCATCCTGATCGCAACAGGCGTGGCGGTGGCTTTAACTCAAGCAGCATCATCGTTCCTCAGCATAGCTGGAGGTGCTATGCTGGTTTTCTTTGCATTTATGACCGCAAAAAGTGCATTATCCAAAGCAGAAGAGAGACCTGAGAGTTCAGCAAGTCCTTTTTCAACGGGTGTTGCTCTCTCTGCATTGAACCCCTTCTTCATTGCATGGTGGGTGGGTGTTGGGGCAGTGCTTGTTAGCGAGGCTGTGTTGCTGTGGGGTTATGCGGGGATAGTTGTGCTTTACCTGAGCCACGTATGGCTGGATTTTGTGTGGCTGATTCTGCTTGCCCATGCCACATCACTTGCAATTTTCAGCAAAAAATTCTACAGAGTTCTGCTTGTCTTTCTTTCAGCGCTCGTTTTTATCTTTGGAGTTGATTTCATCAGCTACGGAATTTCTGGAGAACACCTTTTACCGATCTAATTTTTTGCATATAATTACTGAATTACAGCCGCCTGACCGAAAGCTTAAAACGATGGCGGTTTGCTGGAGAGTAATGGCCAGGTATTTTGAAGTCTGGGTAGATCAGACAAAAAAGGCAGAGGTAATAAAAAAGCTAAAAGAAATTTGTGAGGAAGTTCATGAAGTTTTCTATGACTACGATGTCATAGTGAGGGTTTCGGAGATGGAAGAAAAAGATCTGCTAAAAATTGATGGGGTGAAGAGAGTCAGGAGGCACTACAACTGCTGAACACCGCAAAAACCTTTATAGCTTCCGTTAATTTTAACATATGGAAGTGCTGACCGAGGTTGAGATAGATGGAATCAATTTAAAACTCGTTCAGGGCGACATTACGCGCTATCCAGCCAAGGCAATTGTGAACGCGGCAAACAAGAGACTTGAACACGGTGGAGGAGTTGCCTATGCAATTGCAAAAGCATGTGCGGGAGATGCCGGCAAATACACGGAAATCAGCAAGAAAGCAATGAGAGAGCAGTTTGGGAGGGATTACATAGACCATGGGGAGGTTGTGGTCACTCCAGCCATGAATTTGGAGGAGAGGGGGATAAAATACGTATTTCACACAGTTGGGCCGGTATGCAGTGGGATGTGGAATGATGAGCTGAAGGAGAAGCTCTTCAGAGCTTTCCTCGGTCCGTTAAAGAAGGCTGAAGAAATGATGTTAGACTCAATAGCCTTCCCGGCTGTTAGTGCTGGCATATACGGCTGTGAACTTGAGAAGGTTGTTGAAACATTTTTTGAGGCTGTAAAGAGCTTTAAAGGCTCAAATTTGAAAGAGGTAGCACTTGTAATTTACGATAGAGAATCAGCTGACAGGGCTTTTGCAGTTCTAAAAAAGCTTGTTTAATTTTTTTGAGCATTTCAGGAGCTATTTTTTCTGAGTGCGTAAAATATATAAGGAAAAAGCATTGAATTTTTGGAGGTGGGAGAATGAATGAAAAAATGAAATTGTTTCTCCTGCTTGTGGGAATGAGTGTTTTGCTTGCAGGATGTAGCGGTCAGACAGAATCAGGGGGAGCAAAACCGGTAGAAACAACTCCCACAGAGGCAGGTGGACAGGAAGAGGGTAGCAGCTATGATACAGCAAAGGAAATATCTCCACCACCGGAAGCAGCTGATTTGCACAAAATGATGAAGCCTATTCTCGAATCGGTTTTCGGAGGTGCTAAGTTAACTTCTTACTTTGCGGGTCAGTGGATGGGGGGCGAGGGTATTACGCTTGTATTTGTTCTCAAAAATACAATTGAGCCGGGAAAAGTTCATGAAGTGAGGGACAGAGTGGTAGCTGCAGGATATACTTCGGTTTCGGGTATGATGAGTGATGGTGTTTTTCAGTACCAGTTTGCCAGAGAAAACAAACTATTGGTGGTTTATGGAACTGTTGGTGAAAACGAAATTGTTGTTGTTTGGGTGGAGGGTCAGTAATGGCAACGTCTGTAGGGCTGGATGAGAACCTTGAGGGTGCACTTGCGTATCTGCTCGGCTTCGTAACGGGAATAGTGTTCCTGATAATCGAAAAGGAGAGTAAATTTGTCAGATTTCATGCGATGCAGTCAACGATAACCTTTGCCGGATTCTGGATTCTAAGCATGATTCTGTCATACGCTCTGATACCGGTGGTTGGATTTGGATTATTTTTCTTATTTAGTGGAATTGTAATGCTAATCAACATTGCTGCCCTTATCACGTGGCTAATCTGCATGTACAAAGCATACAGGGGAGAGTGGTTCAAACTTCCAATTGTTGGGGATATAGCCGAGCAGCAGATCAGAGGCTAAGGATCAGCATGAAGAAAAAAATTTTATTTCTTTTTCTTAATATAATAGTAATTGCAATACTGATAGGATGCAGTCAACCCGAATCTAAAAATTACCAGAAAATTGTGGAGATTGAACCTACAAAAGAGATAGAAAATCTTCCTGAAGAATATCTCCCGCTCAAATATGACTGGAGACTTGTTAAGGGTGATGAGAGTTCTGCGATGCATTATCCATCATACGTGCCTGGAAAACCGGAAGTTAAATTTAAAGTTGAAGTTTCTGCGAACCTGCATGGTGTCTTGGCAACACCGTTAGTTTATGACAATACGGTAATTTTGGCTGATGGATTGAAAATTTACGCTTTAAGCAGAGAGAATGGAGAGACTTTGTGGATCAGAGAGATATACAATGAATACGGCAGATTTGTAGAGACTTACGGGAGAGGAGAGTACATATACATCGCATCTTCTTCAACACCCGGAGGAGAAGGAAAACCGGTGCTCATAGCTCTTAATGATAACGGAGAAGTTCAGTGGGAAGCTGAATTCGGAGATAAAGGATCAAAGGCAACATCAAATCTCCTCGTTGCAGATGGAAAGGTCTGCACTGGCACTGTTGACGGAAATTTATACTGCTTTTCTGAAAAAGGTGAGATGCTGTGGAATGTACATGCGGGTGGAATCGTGAGGGGACTGGCTTATGGTGAGGGAAAGCTCTTTGTCACGTCTGAAAATCAAAAAGTGATCCACGCTTATGATATTAAAACCGGAGAAAATCTCTGGAAATACGAGCATGAAAGCATTGTTGGAACACCGCTCTACAAGGGAAAGGTGCTGTTTGCTGACAGTTCTGGAAGGGTTGTCTGCATAGATGAAAACGGAACAATTCTGTGGAAAAGAGACTATGGTGTCGGAATTGATGTCAACTCTAATTCATTTTTAGCTGCTGGAAGGGAGATCTACGCCTCAAGAAACCTGGGTGAGAGGCCTTTGAACCTTATAAAAATAGGTTTTGATGGCGAAAGAGCTGGAGAGTTTTTTGTGGATGGCAAAGAAAGACCGGGCACTCCACTGGTTACGGAAGACATCGTTCTGCTGCCAGTAACGAATTCAAATTACTCTAAGGTTTATTTGCTCTGGAGAGGTTTTGAGAAGCTTGGAGAAATAAAGCAGGAGGGAGAGGAAGTCTTTATGCCTAAAATTTCGGTTGCGAGTGGAGAAATTTACATGCTTCTCAGCATAAACGGATCCAGAGCTGTCCTCTACAAGCTTTCAGATGATGAAGAACCCGTAATCGGAAACATTTTGGTTGCGCTGAAAGAAGAGGATGCGGAAAAAATAATCGGGATAAATACAACTGTAAAGGACGAAAGGAGCGGAATTCACAAAGTTCTGCTTGTTTACAGTGTAAATAATTCTGACTGGAGTTATCGGGAGATGGAATTGGAGAGAAGATATGTTATGGAACCAGTAGGAGGGTATGGCTTAAGTGAGGAGCCTTATGAGGCGAAAATCACACTAAAATCCAGTTCTGCAGCCCAGTTCTACATAGCAGCAATCGATAAACTTGGGAACGTTGGTTTCTCAGAAATTTATGCGTTCAAAGTTAGGTGAAACCATTATATGAACATCTGCTTTGGCGGCTGTCTGGATGGCATCCTGACCTTCTCGACCGCTCTCAGCAAATCTTCAGTTTCAATTTTATCCTTTCCATCTGCAATCGCCTTATGCAAGGACGCTTTTATTACCTTTTCAACCAAATCTCTCCCGCTGAATCCTTCCGATGCTGCTGCTACCAGTTCAAGCCTTGCCTTAACCGGAACGGGAAATTCTTGGAGGTTCCTTCTAAGGATTTCCAGTCTTTCCTCGTAGCTTGGCAGCCTGAACTCTATCTCCTCCTCAAATCTGCTTCTTATTGAGAAGTCGAGAAGTTCAACCCTGTTTGTTGCGGCAATTGTGCATATCCCTTCATTGCTGTTGGCACCATCAAGCTCCGTCAGCAGTGCATTCACTATTTCAGAAACATCTCCTCTTATTTCCTGATAGCCCCTGTCAAGGGCTATGGCATCAAACTCATCTAAGAAGACCACACATGGAGCAAGCTGTTTTGCCCTCTCATACAGCTCATGAACCCTCCTCGCTCCATCACCAACATGTTCACCGATAAGTTTTGTCGATTTTACGGACAAAAATGGAGTTTTTGCCTCATGGGAGATAGCTTTTGCCATCATCGTTTTTCCAGTTCCAGGCGGGCCGTAGAAAAGCACGTTCTTTGGAGCCCACTTTCCAAATTTTTCGGGGTTTTTCAGGTACTCCAGGATTACCTTAGCCTTTCTCTTCGCTTCTTCCTGACCAACAACATCTTCCAGCGTTACATCTCTTACAATCTCGGTCTCAATAACTCTTGGTTCACTTTCTACAAGAATTACTGTGGAGTCCGAAATGTAGCCTGAGGGTGGATCACAATCGATAACCTCAAAGGCGAAGTCCGGAAACATCCTCATGTCAAAAATTAACTTTTCCTTGTGCACGAATTCTCCTTTCCACTGGTCCTTAGCATAAATTTCAAAAACTTTTGGGTTATCAACCTGCGGGTATTCATGATAGCTCGCCCTCAACGGATAACCCAGCGGGCGAATTATCAGGTATCTTATCTCTGCCGTTTCCTTCTTTGCCATTCAAACAATATTTGCAATTCTGCTTAATATGTCTTTTTATTGCAAATTCAGCAGAACTTTAATAATTGCCAGTGTTGAATTTCTTGCTATCTCTGGATCACTTCCTCCCCCAAGAACCACAACAAGCTTTCCCTTACACACCTCTTCGGAAAGCTGCTTTATTTTGAAAGCCATTTCCACGTAATCATCCACAGTCAGGCCGGTATCTCCGTAATCTCCAACATGCGTGTCATGTCCGAAATACCAGAAAACGAGTTCAGGTTGAAACTTTAAGCATTTCTCGAAGAACATTTCAACAGCCTCTCTGTAAGAATAATCAAAATAACTTACATCGATTTTTAGCCCATCATCCGAGACGTGATTTGTGCTGCAGATGCAGAAATGAAGAACTTTAAAGTCAAGCAGCTCGATGAGCTCCCTTGTTCCATCTCCATGATGGGCATCCGTGTCTATTACTGCCACCTTTACTTCACCATATTTATCGTAGAGGTTCTGAACAGCTAAGATAACGTCATTGAAGCAGCAGTATCCCCAAAAGTAGTTTCTACCGGCATGGTGTCCTCCAGCTCCAATGTAGCAGAAAGCATTTCTCAGCTCCCCGTTATAAACCATCTCTGCCGCCTTCACAACACCTCCAGCAGAATGCCAGGCTGTAGAGCAAAGATGGTCCATTTTCACCCTCTCGATATGCTCTTCGGTATGAACTTTAAGCAGCAACATCTCATCAACGGGAGGTGATTCAATGATCCTCAATCTTGGACTCTCAATCTCTGCAAAAGCATCAGGAAAATCCATCAACCTTGTCCCCTGTGTTAGATAGCTCCTTCTGCTGAAAGAAGGGTGATAAAAAACACCTGTAAACATAAAAAATTATGAGGATTTAAGCTCCGGGAAGTCGTCGTAGAAGTACTCGTGCTCCCCTCTTTCCCCCTTCTTCCTCTTCTCTTCTTCAATTCCTCTCAGCTCAACTCTTCTTATCTTTCCACTGATCGTTTTTGGAAGGTCTGGCACAAACTCGATTATCCTTGGTATCTTATACCTTGCGAGAATCTTCTTACAGTGCATGAAAAGCTCCAGAGCAAGCTCTCTCGAAGGCTCGTAACCTGGAGCAAGAGTCACAAAGGCTTTTACAAGCTGGTATCTTACTGGATGTGGACTTCCAACAACAGCTGCCTCAGCAACTGCCGGGTGCTCGATTAAAGCGCTCTCAACCTCAAACGGCCCAACACGGTAGTCAGAGGTCTTTATGACGTCATCTGCCCTCCCAACGAACCACCAGTATCCCTTTTCGTCAAAGAAAGCTTTGTCACCGGTATAGTAGTAGTTTCCAACGAAGACCTTTGCAGTTTTCTCAGGATCTCCCATGTATTCCCTGAACAATCCAATCGGCCTCCAGCGATCCAGCTTAACCACGATGTGTCCAACCTCATTGGGCTTTGTGATTTCATTACCCTCATCATCTACAAGAGTTATGTCATACATGAAGGTGGGTCTGCCGAAGGACCCGGGAATTACTTTTCCTCCCTTATACCACGGAGGGTTGCCTATCATGGCTGTGCTTTCTGTCTGGCCATAAAAGTCCCTGATTTCGGTTTCAGTGTGCTTCAACCACTGCTCGTAAAGCTCTGGGTTAAGTGGCTCACCAGCACTGACAACGTCTCTTAATGCTGAGTAGTCGTATTTTCCAATATCTGCAAACATGAAGAGTCTCCATGCTGTTGGGGGAGCGCAGAAGGTGTTTACCTTGAACTCAGAAACTGCCTGAAGGTAGAGGTCTCCGTTTAATCTCGTGTAGTAAAATCCTGTTGCTGTAGCCCCAACGTTCAGGGGTGCGAAGAATGAGCTCCATGCGTATTTAGCCCATCCCGGAGCACTCAGGTTGTGGTGAATATCACCTGGCTGAACGTTGATTATGCAGGCTGTCATGAGATGACCAACCGGATATGAGGTGGCTGTATGGACAACTCTCTTGGGTAACCCTGTTGTTCCGGAAGTGAAGAAGCTGAATATTGTGTCATCCCATTTTGTCTTTGCAGCCTCAGCTTTGGAAGCCTCTTTGCTCACAGAATCATAACTATCCCATCCGCTCCTGTCTCCTATGACAACTTTGACCTTTGGCTCTGCACCAACATTGCTCAGTGCCTCGTCGATTAGTTTCGCGGAGTTCTCGTCAGCCATGATTGCAACTGGTGGATAAACTCTGAATCTGTATTCCAGATCTCTGACCGTCATCGTTGTGGCTGTGGGAACGCCTATAAATCCACCCTTAACTGTTGCGAAGGTTGCGAACCATATTTGAGGCAGCAGGGGGATCATCATGTAGAAGCTATCACCCTTCTCAACCCCGTGCCCTCTCAAAAAGTTCACTATCCTGTTCCCTTCTGCAGCAAACTGCTCGTATGTGTATTCTTTTTTATCTCCAGTCTCAATATTTGACCATATCAAAGCCTTCTGATCTCCTCTATCCTTTACATGAATTCCCTCAAAGACTTCTTCAGCCCAGTTGAAGTACTCAGGCATCTGCATTGAGTTCAGGTTTTTGAAGAACTCCTCCATGGCCTTTTCCTTTGTCTCATTGTCCGGCAGCTTTGTTAACTCCATAAACTTCCTGTATACCTCCTCCATTCTGCCAACCTCCTTCATGTTTAATTAGAATTCTTTACAAAGGTATTTAAGAATTGTGATTTGAACTGGATTAAATGAAAAGTTTTAAGTTTTCAGAGCCAGATATGTGAGCAATGACGAATGTTAATGAGAAGAGAAAAGAATGGGAGGAAAAATGCCTGAAACCATGGCTGCGAAAAACCGGACAGAGAGAGGAGAGATTCGAAACTCTTTCCGGAATCGAGGTAAAGACCGTCTACGATCCGGCGGACATAGAGCACATTGACTTTTTAAGGGATATTGGCTATCCCGGAGAGTACCCCTTCACGAGAGGAGTCTATCCCAACATGTATCGCGGTAGGCTCTGGACAATGAGGCAGTTTTCGGGATTCGGCACTGCAGAGGACACAAACAGAAGATGGAAGATGCTGCTCGAGGAAGGAGAAACCGGTCTGAGTACAGCCTTCGACTTTCCCACACTGATGGGCATTGATAGTGATGATCCTCTTGCAGATGGAGAGGTCGGGAAGGTTGGAGTTGCAGTTGACACTTTGAAGGACTTCGAGATACTTTTCGATGGTATTCCTCTTGATCAGGTATCAACTTCTTTCACAATAAACCCTCCGGCTGGAATAATACTTGCCATGTATGTTGCCATTGCTGAAAAGCAGGGTGTGCCCAAAGAGAAGATAAGAGGAACCATCCAGAACGATATGCTGAAGGAATTCCATGCCCAGAACACCTTGGTTCTTCCCCCTGAGCCCTCTATTAAGATAATTGTTGACATATTTGAGTGGGGGATCGAGCATGTTCCAAAATTCAACCTCATCAGCATCTCTGGCTACCACATAAGAGAGGCTGGATCCACAGCTGTTCAGGAGCTTGCCTTCACGATTGCAGATGGAATGGCGTATGTGGAGGCTGCAATGGAGAGGGGTATAGACATAGATCGCCTTGCTCCTCAGCTCAGCTTCTTCTTCAACTCTCACAATGACTTCTTCGAAGAGATTGCAAAGTTCAGGGCGGCAAGAAGAATGTGGGCCAAAATAATGAGGGATGAATACGGGGCAAAGGACCCGCGCTCATGGTGGCTGAAGTTCCATACTCAGACAGCTGGTTGCTCTTTAACAGCCCAGCAGCCTCTGAACAACATAGTCAGAACCACAATTCAGGCTCTTGCAGCTGTGCTGGGCGGAACTCAGTCTCTGCACACAAACAGCTTTGATGAAGCCTGGGCACTGCCAAGTGAGGAGGCTGTGAGAGTTGCGTTGAGAACACAGCAGATCATAGCCTATGAAAGTGGTATCCCGAACGTTGTTGACCCGCTTGCTGGGAGCTACTACGTTGAATGGCTTACGGACAAGATTGAGAAGCTCGCATGGAGATACATAGAAGAAATCAGGAAGATGGGTGAAGGGAGCATGCTCAGAGGTGTGCTTAGAGGGATAGAAAATGGCTTCTTCGTCAGAGAGATTTCTGATGCTGCGGCAAGGTATCAGAGAGAGATAGAGGAGGGCAGAAGAATAGTTGTGGGCGTGAACAAGTTCACGATTGAAGAGGAGCTTAAAATTCCAATACTGAAGGTTGATCCTGAAGTGCAAAGAAGGCAGATTGAGAGGTTGAGAAAAGTTAAGGCTGAGAGAGATAATGAGGCAGTAAAGGAAGCCCTTGAATGGTTGAGAAGTGCTGCTGAAAATGATGAGAACGTTATGCCCCCGATAATGGAGGCTGTCAAAAGTTATGCCACAATCGGAGAGATAATGGGTGTGCTGAAGGAAGTTTACGGCACATACAAGAAGCCAATAATCATCTGAGGTGATGGAATGGAGAAAAAGATCAGAGTCCTTGTGGCAAAGGTAGGGCTTGATGGACATGACAGAGGGGCGAAAGTTCTGGCAAGGTTTCTGAGAGACTCTGGCTTTGAAGTCATATACACCGGCCTTCATCGCACCCCTCAGGAAGTCGCAATGGCCGCTGTGGATGAGGATGTCGATGTTGTCGGAATTAGCCTTCATAGCGGTGCCCATCTAACCCTGGTGCCAAAGGTAATCAACTACATCAGAGAGTATGGCGGCAATCCAGAGGAGATGCTGATCCTTGTTGGGGGCATTATTCCAACGGACGATATTGCTGAGCTTAAGAAAATGGGTGTGGATGAGGTTTTTATTCCCGGAACCCCGATTTCTGAAATTGTGGATTTTATAAAGAAGAAGCTGCCAGAAAAGAGGAAGGGTAATGAACGCTGAAGAAGTGGTAAGGGGTTTGCTTTCCGGAAACAGAAGGGCACTGGCAAGAGCAATAACATACGTCGAGAACGAATATCCGGAATCAAAGGAAATAATGAAGCAAATCTATCCCAAAACAGGAAAGGCTCATGTTGTTGGTTTAACAGGCTTTCCGGGAGTTGGAAAGAGCACCATTGTGAGCAAGCTAACAGAAGAGTTCAGGAGAAGGGGAAAGAGGGTGGGAATTATAGCCATAGACCCCGGGTCACCCTTTACAGGGGGCGCTCTGCTGGGAGACAGACTCAGACTTGACGGAATGGATACGAGAAAGCCACTGTGGACTGATCCTGGAGTTTTTTTCAGAAGCATGAGCTCAAGGGGAAGAGCGGGAGGTCTGGCTGCAAAGACAGGGGATGTTGTAAGGTTGCTCGATGCATTCGGCTTTGATATCATCCTCGTCGAGACTGTTGGAGCTGGTCAGAGTGAGGTTGACATCATAGAGGTTGCTGACACATCAGTTGTGGTGTTGATGCCAGAAACTGGAGATGAGATCCAGGTGAACAAGGCTGGAATTCTTGAAATAGGAGACATCTATGTTGTGAACAAGGCAGACCTTGGCGGGGCGGAGAAAGTGGAGAGATGGTTGCAGTACATGCTCTCCCTTGATGAGGAGAGTGTGCAGATGCTCTCTCAGATGACTCACGCTGATGAAGCCCGGTTAGCGAGTGGTGAATTCTTTGAAAGGAGGAAGGGATGGAATCCGCCGGTTATAAAAACTGTAGCTGACAGAGGGGAGGGGATAAGGGAGCTTGCAGATGCGATTGAAGAACATTTTGAATACATGAAGAAAACCGGGTTGATTGATAAAAGGAGAAGGGAGAGAGTTAAGAGGGAACTCTTCGAAATCGTGATGAACGATGTGATAAAACTCGTAAAGGAGAAAACTGACTACAGGGAAATGATAATGAAGCTTCTTAAAGGTGAAACTGATCCCTATACCGCTGCGGAGCAGATAGTTGAGGAGGTAATTCACAATGCTGGTAAAGAATAGCTCTCTCACCAGAACCGGAAAGGGAGAGGTTGTTGACAAGGACTCCAGTTTCACATGGTATGTCGGGACAATCGATGAGGCCAATTCCTTCATTGGACTTGCAAAGGTTTTTTCAAGGAATAGAGAAATCAGGGAAACACTCCTTGAAATACAAAAAAGGCTTTTCAAGGTGGGAGCTGAACTCTCTCACCAAAAGCTAACGGAAAGTGATCTGGAATGGCTTCTAAAAAAAATTGGAGAGTTCGAAAATTCTGTGAAAAAACCAAATCGCTTCATAATCCTTGAAAAAGATGAAACGACAGCTTTTCTCAGCGTTGCAAGGGCTGTGGTGAGGAGAGCCGAGAGGGAGGCTGTTAGGCTTTACAAAGAGGGAAAGGTGAGACTTCTCACAGTAGAGTGGCTGAACAAGTTGAGCTACCTGCTTTACCTGATGATTCTAAAAGAGGGTGGGGAAGAGTTCGAGGAGGTTTGAGCATGAGGAGGTGTTCTTCTTGAGAGATGTTGCTGTTTTGGGAGTGGGAATGACAAAATTCGGGAGACATCCGGACAAATCCTTGGTTGATTTGTTTGCCGAGGCTTTTTTTGAGGCCTTTGAGGAGTCGAATATAGAGTTAAAGGACATTCAGGCCCTTTACTATGGCAATTTTGTTGGTGAGATGACTGATGGCTCAGGAAACCTTTCAGGCTTCATGGCTGATGAAATCGGTTTGAGGGGGATTCCAGCGATCAGATATGAAGGTGCCTGCGCATCATCAAGCGTTGCTTTCAGAGAAGCTGTTAGAGCTGTTGCTGCAGGTTACTATGATATTGTCGCTGTTGGAGGGAGCGAAAGGCTCTACACGGCTGGAACCGAAATAGGAACAAGGGCTCTGGCAACGGCTGTAGATGGTGTTTACGAGATTACCGCTGGTCTGACATTTCCCGGGGTTTTTGCTCTTGCCGCAAGACTTTATGCTAAGAAATACGAAATACCGCTGGAAGAGCTGAGAGAAATGATGGCAATGGTTTCAGTAAAGAATCACAAATACGGTGCTGTAAACCCAAAGGCCCAGTTCTACGGGAAACTTGGAGATCTGAAGGTTGAGGACGTGCTCAATTCGAGGATGATCAGCTCTCCTTTGACATTACTTGACTGCTGTCCCATGACTGACGGAGGCAGTGCTGCGATAATCGCTGCAGCTGACATAGCGGAGGATCTTGTTGACATGCCTGTATACGTTAGGGGTACTGGCCAGTCTTCAGCCGGAGGTCTTTTCAGGCAGAAAGAGGATATAATAAGGGCTATACCAAGAAAAAAGGCTGCGGAAATGGCTTTCAAGGAAGCGAAAATGACTCCTGAGGACATAGATTTTGTTGAGATTCATGACTGCTTCACTATTGCGGAGATAATAGCAACTGAAGCCATGGGATTCTTTGAATACGGTCAGGGATGTTATGCTGTGAGGGATGGAGTTACAAGCATTGATGGTGATCTACCTGTCAATCCTGACGGTGGGCTTATAGGTAAGGGGCATCCCGTTGGTGCAACCGGAGTTTCGCAGGTTTACTCTGTGGTGAAGCAGCTGAGGGGCGAATTCAAGGAGAATCCGGTGAAAGATGCCGAGACAGCAATGACTGACACGCTTGGCGGGGATTTCGGAACCCTTGTAAACATGATTTTCAGCATTCACAGGAGGTGAAAGCGTGAGGTTCGTTGACTTCTTTAACGCTCTTCTGGAGGGGAAGGTTATTGGCCAGAAGTGCATGGATTGTGGCAGCTACACCTGTCCGCCAAAGGCAACATGTGACAGCTGCGGAAGCAGAAACCTTGAAACTGTTGAGCTGAGTGGAAGGGGTGTGATAAGAACGTTCACCACAACCTACGTGGCTCCTTCAGGCTACACGGAAGAGGCTCCATACACCGTTGCAATGGTAGAGCTTGATGAGGGTCCTTGGATTGTCGGAAGAATCGATTTACCGGGCGAGGAGGTTGAGAAGCTCGGGCAGGATCTGATTGGGGCAAGAGTCAGAGTTTATGGTAAGGAATTCCCCACAGAACCATTCTATCCGGACAAAAAGAGGAGAGTTGTTCCAATGTTCAAATTGGAGGGATGATATGAAATTTGAGCTTGATGAGGAGCACAGGATGCTCAGGGATGCGGTAAGGGAGTTTGCTGAGAAGGAAATAATGCCGTACGGCAGGGAGTATGATGAAAAAAAGGAGTATCCAATGGAGATTTTCAGAAAGGCAGCAAAGCTCGGTTATGTCGGGGCAAGTGTGCCTGAGGAGTACGGGGGGGCAGGGATGGATTATCTTGGAGAGGCAATTATCAGCGAGGAACTCACGAGAGCGGACAGCAGCATCGGCACGGCTGTTGATTTAGCAGTTCTCGGGGTACCGATGATACTTCGCTATGGAAGCGAGGAGCAGAAAGAGAAATACATTCCTCCTGTTGTGCGGGGAAAAGCTCCATCAGCGATAGCCATAACGGAGCCTGACTGCGGTACGGATGTGGCAGCTATGAGAACAAAGGCAGTCAGAGAAGGAGGAGAGTGGGTGATAAATGGATCAAAGACCTTTATCACCAATGGAAGTATTGCAGGACACACGATTGTACTTGCAAAGACCGCTGAAGTTGATCCACCCCACAGAGGGATATCCGCCATCATCGTTGAACCATCAACCGGGGGGTATGAGGCGAGAAGGATAGATAAGATGGGGCTGAACTGTCATGATACCGCTGAGATCACCCTTAAAAACGTCAGAGTTCCCGCTGAAAATCTGGTTGGAGAGGAAAACAGGGGATTTTACCAGGTGATGGAGTTCTTCAACGAGAGCAGAGTTAAGATAGCCGCTTTGCATCTCGGAATGGCGGTGGGAGCTTACGAAAGGGCTCTGGAATATGCGAAGCAGAGAACTGCATTCGGGAAACCCCTGATAGAGCATCAGGCCATTCAGTTCAAGCTTGCCGATATGTGGATGA
>Ga0071330_1071479_pt1 | contig 37006 bp, 41 predicted proteins | sample GBScel77sediment_FD_63802 | JGI IMG/M metagenome (GOLD analysis project Ga0071330, IMG submission 63802) | Hot spring sediment microbial communities from Great Boiling Spring, Nevada - Cellulolytic enrichment Sediment 77C v2 (version 2) | ecosystem: Environmental > Aquatic > Thermal springs >...
ACGCCCCGCGCCCCTCCCGCCTGGCCATGCTCTGTGCATATGGCCCCGGGATGAGCGCAGCCTTTTCCGCCTTTGGCGGGCCAGGCGCGGCCGAGCCCGAGGATCTGGCGAAGCTTCTTTCCGCAATACGGGAAGCCTTAGGTTCGGGGCCGGCTATCCTCCTCGTGAAGGGCTCGCGGGGCCTCCTTTTGGAGCGCGCGGTGGAGGCCCTGGGGCAGAGTCCCGAAGAGAAAAGCGGCCAGGAACCCTAGGGAAGTTATCGCTCCCCAAAGGACTTGGGGGTTCGGTGCCCAATCCAAAAGGACACCGCCCAAGAAAGCCCCTCCGGACCAGCCGAAGGACTCCACAAGCCCAAGGGCACCAAGGTAGCGCCCGCGGTGGCCCTCCGGAGCGAGGTCCGCCGCCACGGCCTGGGCCACCGGCGTGAACAGCATTTCCCCGGCGGTAACCACGGTCATGGCCAAAAGCATGAGGGGAAAAGACCTGATCCAGCCGAAGCTCAAATAGCCCAAGGAATAGAGTAGGGCTCCCAAAGCTAAGCCCGCTCGGCGGGGCCACCCCTGAACTGCCCGGGCCAGAGGGTATTGGAACACCACCACCAAAAGGCCGTTGAGGGTGAGGAGGCTGCCAAACTGCGCTTCAGAAAGGCCAACTTTGGCCACGGTGAAGACGGAAAGGGTGGAGACGAGCTGCCCGGCCACAAGAAAAACGGGGATCGAAGCGCCCAAAAAACGGAGGAAATCCGGGTCTTTGAAGGCCGTGAAAGTTCCCCGGGCCGCAGCCGCCATGGCCCGGGTTTTCGGCTCGTGGACCCCAAAAAGGACCAAAAGGAGGGCGAGCGACGTGGCAATGGCCCCGAAGAGAAAAAGAAAAGCGTAGGGAAAACGGGAAGCCAAATACCCTCCCAAGGCTGGCCCCAGCGCCCACCCTACGTTCGCTCCCACCCGCAGGAGTCCGTAGCCCTCCACCCTTTTCCCGACAGTGAGATCGGCGACGAGGGCGGAGACCGCGGGCATGGCCAACCCACCGCTTAACCGCACGGCCATATACATGAGGACGATGCTCCAGATCGTTCCCTTTCGGAAAATGAGGAAGGCCAAGCCCGTAAAAACGAAGATTCGGAAGAGGATGGCCCCCAAAAGTACGGATTTTCTTCCGAACCTATCGGAAAGATCGCCGCCCCAAAATTGTCCTAAGGCTCCGGCAAAAGCGGCCAAAAGCATGATCGTGCCCACCACGCTCATGGAAAGGCCTCGTTCCCGGGCGAGGTAAAGGGAGAGGAAGGGCAAGGCCAAAGAGAAACCAGCGGAGGCGATGAGCTGGGTTAAAGTCAGGGACCAAACCCCGCGATCAAAGCGCCGAAAAAGATCCCGCATGGATCACCACCCGAAAGCCCTAAAAAGGAGAGCGAGGAGAGGAGCAAAGAGCAGAGCGGGAAGGAAATTTGCGGGCTTCAGATCCCGCAGATTGAGGAGGCCTAGGCCGATGGCCAAAACGATGGCACCCCCGGCGGCGGTGAGCTCCAAAACCGCGGGGTGAGTGGGATCAAAGCCGGAAAGGCTTGTAGCTAGCATTTTGGCCAAAAGGGTTATCCCGCCTTGGTAGCCGAGGATCACAAAAAGGGAGAGGAGGACGCCCGGTCCCAAGGCCGCGGCCAAAGCCGCTGCGGAAATGCCATCCAAAATGGATTTGGCGCCCAAAATGGACCAATCCCCAAAGAGCCCATCCTGGATGGCGCCCACGAGGGTCATGGGGCCTACACAAAAAAGAAGGCTTGCGGTGAGGAAACCTTGGGCCAAAGGTCTTCCGTGAAACCATTTTTCCACCCGGCGGCTTCCCCGCTCCAAATAGTCGGTGATGCGCAACGCCCAACCTACCCCGCCACCGAGGATCACGGAAAGAAGGAGGACGAGGACATTTTGGGTCCTAAGGGCCATCTGCGCTCCGAGGATGAGGGTCACCAACCCTACCCCGGCGGTAGCACCTTCGCGCACCCGGGCGGGAAAACGCTCTCCCAAAGCCCAGCCTAAGCTACCTCCCAAGAGGACAGTTCCCATGTTGATCCAGGTCCCCACCATACCCGCGAATGTTAGCACACTTTTTGCCGCACAGGTTTCCCCTTCCATAAAATCCGCCGAAGGAGGTGACCATGAAGCAGTTTTGGAAGGAATTTCGCGAGTTCATTGCGCGTGGGAACCTTGTGGAAATTGCTGTGGCTTTTGTGATGGGCGCGGCTTTCGGGGCCGTGGTGAATTCCTTTATTTTCGACATTGTCATGCCGCCCATTGGGAAGCTCGTGGGAAACGTGGACTTCTCTAACCTTTTCGTCGTTCTTGGGCCGGAGAAGTATCCATCTGCAGAGGCGGCCCGCGCCGCGGGCGCTCCAGCCATCTACTACGGCCGCTTCATCAATAACCTCGTGAACTTTCTCATCATTGCCCTCGTCATGTTCCTCCTTTTGCGAGCAGTGATGCGGATGCGGAAACCGAAAGAGGCCCCTGCTCCTACCACAAAGGAATGCCCCTATTGCAAGACCCAAATCCCCATCGGTGCTGTCCGTTGTCCCAACTGCACTTCTCAGCTTGCCTAGCGCTCGCGCAAAAGCAAAACGGCTTTGCCGTTGTGGGTACAGGAGAAAACCACCAGGGTGTGGGATGTATCCTCGGCGGCGGAGGCGTAAAGGTAGCGGATATCGAGGCCTTGGCGGGCTAGGGCCTCCGTGATGCGGCGGAGGAAGCCTGGTCTATTGGGAAGCTCTACCAAGACCACCTCCCGCTCTTCCGCGGGAAATTCCGCATCCCGCAAGCTCTCCAGGGCGTAGTGGTGGGCGTCTACTACGAGGTGCAACTCTGCCTCGTCTCCCGAAACGAAAACGGCTGTAGCCAGGATGTTGATTCCTTGCGTCGAGAGGAGTTTGGCGATATCCGCCAAGAGCCCCACCCGGTTGGTGGTGCGCACCACGAGCTCTTTTCCAATGGTCGCCTGCCGCACGGTACGTAGTTTACCGTAGCCGCGAAAAAGTTGTTCGCTATAATCGCCCCCATCGGAGGGGTGAACGTGCGGCCGGAGGTAAAACGTATCCTGGTGTGCAGCGCTTGGCCCTATGGCTCAGGAGTGCCTCATTTGGGCAACCTCATCGGCTGCCTCCTTTCCGGCGACGCCTTCACCCGTTTCTACCGGCTTTTGGGATACGAAGTTTTGCATGTCTCCGGGACCGACGCCCACGGCACGAAAATCGAATATGAGGCCCACCGCCAAGGTTTGACCCCCGCGGAATTGGCCTCCCGCGTACACGAGGAAATCGTGCGTATCCTCAGGGAATTCGAGGTGGCCATCGATAACTACACCACCACCGAAAGCCCCGTCCACAAAGAGCTCGTCACCACGCTCTTCCGGGAGATGGAGGAAAACGGGTACATCTTTTCCCGGGAAGAGGAGCGGGCCTTTTGTCAGTCCTGCGGGAGGTTTTTGGCGGATCGGTTCATCGTGGGAACCTGTCCCAAATGCGGCTATCCCTATGCTCAAGGGAACCAGTGCGACGCGTGCGGCGCCCTTTTGGAGCCGGAGATGCTCCTTTCCCCGCGCTGTGCTTTTTGTGGCTCGCAAGAGGTGGTGAGAAAACCCACCCGTCACTGGTATTTGGATTTGGAAAAGCTTGCGCCAAAACTCCTTGCCTACGTGCGGAGCCGCGATTTCCAGGGGAACGTGAAGCTTTTTACGGAGAGGATGATCGCGGAGGGTTTGCGGCCTCGGGCGGTGACCCGGGATATCGCCTGGGGCATTCCTGCTCCCTTCCGCGGTGCGGAGGGCAAGGTCATCTATGTTTGGGCGGAGGCCGTTTTGGGCTACCTTTCCGCCACGGTGGAATATTTCCGCCGCCGGGGCGAGGAGGAGCGGTGGAAGGACTTCTGGTATGGCGAAGAGGTCTGGCAAATCTACACCCAAGGTAAGGACAACATCCCCTTCCACACCGTGATCCTTCCCGCCCTTCTTTTGGCCACCGGCCGGCCCTTCCATCTTCCCGACCAGATTTCCGCCACGGAGTACTTGAACTGGGAGGGAGGGGAGCAATTCTCCAAAACCCGGCGCATCGGGGTCTTCGCAGACGAGGCCCTTAAGCTCCTTCCCCCGGTTTATTGGCGGTTTTACCTCTTTTACAACCGGCCGGAGACGAAGGACGCGGAGTTCTCATGGGTGGAGTTCGATAAGGCCGTCAACGCCGTCCTCGTGGATAACATCGGGAATTTCGTCCATCGTGTGCTTTCTTACGTCTGGACGAAGTACGGAGGAGCGGTCCCTGACGCGCCCACTGCCACGGAGGTGAGCGCCCGCATTCAGGAAACGGCGGAGGAGATGAAATCCGCGGTGGCGCGGGGGTCGTTGGCCTCGGCTCTGCGGGCTGCGGTGCGCCTCGGCGAGTTTGGAAACCGGTTTTTCCAGGCCCGCGCCCCTTGGCAAACCGGGGATGAAGAGGCGGTGGCCTCGGCGGTGCACATCGTGAAAGCGTTGGCCATCTTCCTTGAGCCTTTTGTCCCCATGTTTTCCCGGGAGATTTACAGCCTTTTGGATTTGGTGGAGCCGAAGTTTTCCGATGTGGAGAAAGGCTGCGGCGGTTTACAGCTCCGCGCGCGGCCTCAGCCTCTTCTGGCCCACGTGGATGTGGAGGATCTCAAACGGAGGTATGCGGCCATGAAGGAAGAGGGTTTGGTGTCCATCGAGGAGTTCGGGCGCATTGACCTTCGGGTGGCCCGGATCGTGCACGCCGAGGAGATCCCCGGCGCGGATAAGCTCCTGAAACTCCTTTTGGATCTGGGCGATCGTCAGGTCCAAGTGGTGGCGGGGATCCGCAAGCACTACAAACCCGAGGAGTTAAGGGGCAAACTCGTGGCCATGGTGGCCAACCTCAAGCCCGCCACCATTCGGGGTATCCGCTCGGAGGGCATGATCCTTGCCGCTTCCGATGGAACCTTGGCCCTTATCGGCCCGGATCGCGAGGTGGAACCGGGCACGCGTATCAAGTAGGATTTGGTGCACATGCTCGCGAGGTGACAAAAATGTACGGCGTTGTGGAAATTGGAGGCAAGCAATATTTCGTGGAACCCGGCTTAGAGCTCGTCCACGAGGTCATCCCCGGTGTCAAGGTTGGCGAACGGGTCACCTTCGATCGGGTTCTTTTCTTGCGCAACGGCGAGAAGATCGAGGTGGGCCAGCCTTACCTCCCCGGCGTGCGGGTGGTAGGGGAGGTCCAGGAGGTCGGGAAGCTCCCGAAGGTCATCATCTTCAAGTTCATGCCGAAAAAAGGGTATCGCCGCAAACGGGGGCACCGACAGCCCTTCATGCGCACGAGGATCGTGGCGATTGAGCGGGAGTGATATGGTGGAGGTTTTGATCGAGCGGGATGATGAGGGACGGGTGCAGGTGGTGACCCTTTACGGGGATGACTCTCCCGAGGGCCTGGCGGCGAGGATGCTCGTGGAAGCCCCCATCTTGGGGATGAAAAATTACCTGCACCTCGATCCCGAGGTTTCCCGGGAAGGGTCGGTCCTCCGTGTTCGGGTAGACCGTTCCGACCTTTTCCTGGACCGCGAGATCGACGCGATCATGGAGACGATGGTTTTGGGACTGCAGGCTCTGGCCCACGATCGGCCGGGTAAAGTAGCGGTAAGGGAAGTAGGGCTCGATGTCCTCGTTTAGGAGGTGATGGCAGATGGCGCACAAGGCGAGCGGTGGTTCCACCCAAAACGTCCACGACTCCCCGGGGAAGAGGCTGGGCGTGAAGAGATTCGGTGGGGAGCTGGTTTGGCCCGGGTGCATCATCGTGCGGCAGCGGGGGACGAAGTTTTACCCCGGCCGCGGCGTGAAGATGGGCCGGGATTTCACCATCTACGCCACCACCACGGGGATCGTGGAGTTCGCCGGCCGAAAGAGGATCTACGTGAACGTCATTCCCCTCGAGGGGGAAAAGTAGCGGCGTGGGGTTCGACGAAGCGGTTATCCACGTCGCGGCCGGAAAAGGTGGGGATGGGCTCATCAGCTTCCACCGCACCCGCTACAACCCCAAGGGCTCTCCCGACGGCGGCCGGGGCGGAGATGGCGGGGATGTGATCCTCCGCGCCACCCGCTCCGTCAACACTTTCGCCCACTTTCGCCAGCAGGTGCACTTCCGGGCTGAGGACGGAGGCCCCGGAGGGCCCAATAACCGTCAGGGAAAACGCGGGGACGATCTTGTCATCCTCGTTCCGGTGGGCACGGTGGTGAAGGACCTTCACACGGGAGAAATCCTCGCGGATTTGGCGGAAGAGGGGCAGGAGGTGGTGGTGGCCAAAGGCGGCCGGGGAGGCCGGGGCAACCGGGCCTTCGTGACCTCCACCCGGCAGGCCCCCCGCATCCGGGAGCTGGGCGAGCCCGGCGAGGAACGTTGGCTGCGCTTGGAGCTCCGCCTTTTGGCGGATGTAGGCATTATCGGTTTTCCCAATGTGGGAAAATCCTCCCTCCTTTCCCGTGTTTCCGACAAAAAGCCCAAAGTGGCGGCCTACCCCTTTACCACCCTCACCCCTAATCTGGGTGTGGTGAAAGTGGACGAGTTCTCCTCCTTTGTCATGGCCGATCTTCCCGGGCTTATTGAGGGAGCACATGAGGGAAAAGGTTTGGGCGACAAATTCTTGCGCCATGCCATGCGGGCGAAACTCCTTTTGCACGTTGTGGATTTGGCTCGCGTGGAGGGGCGCGATCCCCTTTCCGACTACTTCGCCATCCGCAAAGAGCTCGAGGCCTGGGAGGAGTTGCGGGAAAAACCGGAAGTGGTGGCTGGAAACAAGATTGATCTTCTTGCCCCCTCCGAAGTGGAAAAAGAGGTGGCGCGGTTTGCCCAAGCGGGGATTACCCTTTACCCCATTTCCGCCCTCACTGGGCAAGGGGTAGCCGAGCTTGTGCGGGTTTTGTGGCAAAAATTGCAGGAGCTTCCCAAAAAGGTGGAGGAAAAGCCGCGGCGAAAGGTGTGGGACCTCACGCCGGGACCGCCGCCCTACGAGGTCGTGGAGGGGGAAAGTGGGGTTGAGGTCCGCGGCCCCGTGGTGGAAAGCCTTGTGCGGCGTTTGGATCTTTCCACTCCGGATGCCCAGGAGTATCTGTGGGAGGAGTTGGAAAGAATAGGGGTGGTGCGGGCCCTGCGGCGGCGCGGTCTTCCCGCGGGCCATCCGGTGAGGATCGGAGGGAAAACCCTTGAGTTTGTCGGGTAGGACCGGTCTTTTCGGGGGAACGTTCAATCCCGTGCACATGGGGCACCTTCGCGTCGCCGAGGAAGCCCTGCGCCAGTTCGGCCTGCGGGAGGTGGTGTTCATCCCCACCGGGCAGCCGCCCCACCGGGAGGTGGCCGATGGTGTCCCAGGAGAGCTCCGTTACGAGATGGTGAAGCTGGCCATTTCCGGCCGACCGGGCCTTTCCGTATCGCGGGCGGAATTGGATCGTCCAGGACCAGCTTATACCGTGGACACCATTGAGCTTCTCAAGAAGGAACATCCGGAAGGCGTGGTTTACATCGTGGGCGCAGACATTTTCTCGCAAATCGAGATTTGGCACGATTGGCCCAGGCTTCTTCAGCTGTGCCCGTTCATCGTGGCCCCGCGACCGGGCGTGGATATGCGCCGTTTTTCCCAGCCCCCCTTCGATCGCGCGGAGCTTTATTTTCTCAACATGTCGCCTATCGCCCTCTCCTCTTCGGAGGTGCGGCGGCGCTATCGGTTGGGACTCCCCACCGCGGGCCTCGTTCCGGAAGCGGTGGATCGGTTCATTCGGGAACACGGGCTCTATGGCGCCCGAAGGACCCCGCCCCTAGAATAGGCGGGGAAAGGAGGGTTGTTCCATTAAGCGGCAGTTTCGCGTAAACGAGCAAATAACGGCCAAAGAGGTTTTGCTCATCGATACCGATGGAAGAAACCTCGGGGTTACCCCCATTGAGAAGGCCTTGGCGTTGGCGAGGGAACGGGGTTTGGACCTGGTGGAGGTCGCCCCGGAAGCCAATCCCGTGGTCTGTAAAATTGTGGATTTTGGGAAGTACCGGTATCAGCTGCAAAAGAGGGAGAAAAAGCAGCCCAAAGCTGGTAAAGTTAAGGAGGTCAAGTTCACCATCCAAACGGGTGAACACGACTTCCAGACGAAACTTCAGCGCATTCGGGAGTTTTTGGAGGAGGGGATGAAGGTGCGGGCGGTCGTGTTCTTCAAAGGCCGCCAGATCATCCATATCGAGAAAGGGAAAGAGCTTTTGGAACGGATAGTTCAGCTCACCCAGGATCTGGCAAAGGTGGAGCAGGACCCGATGGAACGCGGCCGAAATCTGGAAATCCTTTTGGCCCCTATCTCCAAGAAAGGAGGCGGCGGATGAAGCCCGGAAAGACTCACAAAGCTTCGGCAAAAAGGTTCAAAGTTACGGCCACGGGAAGGATTTTCCACCGCAAGGCCGGCTACGTGCACAAACTCTCCAAAAAGCGCCCCCAGTATAAGCGGGAGGCGCGCAAACCCGTGGAGGTAACGGGCGCGAACAAGAAACTCATGCGCCGACTCTTGCAGATCTAAGGAGGAGAACATGCGCGTTCGTGGAGGCGTAAAACACGCGCGCCGGCGTCGCAAGATTTTGGACTTGACAAAGGGCTTCAAGGGGAAGAGAAAGAACTGCTACCGGATCGCCAAGCAATCCCTCCTTAAGGCCCTGCGGCACCACTTTGTTTCCCGGAAGCTCCGCAAGCGGCAGATGCGGCGGCTTTGGATCATCCGCATCGGTGCGGCGGTGAGGCCCTATGGTTTCAACTATTCCCGTTTCATGGGGGCTTTGCGCCGGGCCAACGTGGCCCTGAACCGCAAAGTTTTGGCGGAATTGGCCATTCGGGACCCCGCCGCGTTCGAGAAGGTCGTCGAGGTGGCCAAAAAGGCATGAAGACTTTCCAGGACCTGATCCTCGGCCTCCACCGCTTTTGGCGGGAGCAGGGCTGCGCCATTGTGGAGCCCTACGACATCGAAAAGGGCGCGGGAACCTTCAATCCCGCTACCTTCTTTGGAGTTTTGGGGCCCCGGCCCTGGCGGGTGGCCTATGTGGAGCCCTCCCGCCGCCCCACCGACGGCCGCTACGGCGAAAACCCCATCCGCTTCGGCCTCCATCACCAGTACCAGGTGATCCTTAAACCCCCGCCCCCCGATATCCAGGACCTCTACCTCCGCTCCCTGGAAGCGGTGGGGATCAACCTCAAAGAACACGACGTGAAATTCGCCCACGACGACTGGGAGTCCCCCACCCTGGGCGCATGGGGCGTGGGCTGGCAGGTTTGGCTCGACGGAATGGAGATCACCCAGTTTACCTACTTCCAGCAGATGGGCGGGATGGATCTGAACCCGGTCTCCGTGGAGCTCACCTACGGACTAGAACGCATCGCCCTTTTCCTTCAGGGTGTGGAATCCGCGTTCGATTTGCGCTGGGCGGAGTGGCTCACCTACGGCGAGATGTTCCGCGAGCGCGAGCGCCAGTTCAGCATCTACCACTTCGAGAAAGCCTCCATCGAGCGGGCAAGGAGGATGTTCGATTTCCACGAAGCCGAGGCCAAGGAGTGCCTGGCCCAGGGCCTTGTTTTTCCCGCTTACGACCACACCCTGCGTTGCTCCCACCTTTTCAACACCCTCGATGCGCGCGGGGCCTTGGCCACAGCGGAGCGCGAGACCTACATCGCCCGGGTGCGGGCTTTAGCCCGGGCCTGCGCGGAAACCTACGTCGCGGAGGTGGTCGGTGCCCAAGTTCCTGGTGGAAGTCGGGGTTGAGGATCTCCCCGCCGAAGAGGCCGAGCTTATCGCCCAAAGCTTCCGGGATAACCTCCTTTCCCGCCTCAAGGAAGCCCGGGTTTCCCACGGGGAAGCCCATCTTTTTTGGACCCTGCGCCGGTTCGCTATCCTCGTGGAGGACATCGCGGAACGGCAAGAGGATGCGGTGGAGGAGATCCGGGGCCCAGCGGTCTCCGCGGCTTTTGATCCCCAAGGGAATTTGACGCAAGCGGCGCTCGGGTTTCTTCGGCGCTATGGTGCTTCTCCAGCGGATCTGATCCGAAAGAAGGTGGGCGAAAAGGAATACCTTTTCCTTCGCTTGGAGCGGCCTGGCCGACCTACAGCGGAAATCCTGCGGGAAATCGTCCCCGTGGCGTTGAAGGCCATTCCCTGCTCCAAATCCATGCGTTGGGACGGTGGCGGGAGCTTCTTGCGGCCCATCCGCTGGGTGGTGGCCCTTTTGGATGAGGAGGTAATTCCTTTGGAAATTGCCGGCGTGCGCGCCGGCCGCACCACTTTCGGCCACCGTTTCCTTTCCGGCCCCGTGGAGCTTGCCCGCCCGGAAGATTACGTAAGACGGCTTAGAGAAGCTTACGTTTGTGCGGATCCCCTGGAACGAGCCGCGCTTCTGCGCGCGGAAATCCAGAAGCTTGAGGAGCGTTACGGAGCCCGCGCCGCCCTTTCCGAGGCCCTTTGGACCCTTATCCTTGGGCAGACGGAGTGGCCCAAACCCGTGGTGGGCCAGATTCCTCAGGAGTTCCTGGAGCTTCCCGAGCCTGTAGTAGTGGCCGCGCTGCGCGAGGAGGGGAAATTCGTGCCCTATACCCGGGGTGGGAAAATCGCCGAGATTTTCCTAGGGTTTGCCGAAGGTGAAGGAAATCCAGAGGTCATTCGGCGGGGTTACGAGCGGGTAGTGGGCATTCGCTTGCGGGACGCTTTGGGCTTCTTCGCCCAAGATCGAAAAAGAACTTTGGAAAGCCGTGTTCCGGAACTCCAGGAAATCGTGTACGAGGCGCGTCTCGGAACGGTCTGGGACCGGGTGGAGCGCATTCGTCTCATTTGCCGCCACCTTGCCCGGGAGCTTCGTCTTCCCGCGGATCTTCTGGATCGCGCGGCACTGCTCTGCAAGGCCGATCTTCTCACCGTGATGGTTCGGGAATTTCCCGAGCTGGAAGGGGTGATGGGTGGAATTTATGCGCGTCTCGATGGGGAGCCGGAGGAGGTGGCGAAGGCGATCGAGGAGCACGTGCGGCCAGCGGGAAAGGCCGATCCTCTTCCGGAAACACCCCTGGGACTGGCCCTGAGCCTCGCGGAAAAACTGGATGGGGTAATAGGCCCTCTGCGGGTGGGCGAAATGCCCACGGGCTCCCGGGATCCCTATGGGGTGCGGCGGCGCGGAAATGCGGTGGTCCGGATTATTTTGGAAAAAGGCCTCAGGCTTGATCTTTTTGGGCTGATCGATGAGGTGGTGGAGAAGTATCCCGGCACAACGCCGGCGGAAGTGGTGAAGGAATTCCTTTGGGAACGCCTGAGGTCGGCCCTGGAGGAGCGAGGGATTCCCTACGATGTTGCGGAGGCGGTGCTTGCCCAAAAAAGCGGGGATTTCTTGGGGGTTTGGGAGAGGGCCCAGGCCTTGGCTGGGCTTTTGGGCCGGCGGGAATTGGTCGATTTAGCCCTGGCCTTTGGCCGTGTGCGCAATATCACCCGCGGCCAAGAAATCGAGGGCTTCCGGCCGGAGCTTTTCCAAGAGGCGGCGGAAAAAGAGCTCTGGCAAGCTTTTCTTTCCGCAAAAAGCCGGGTGGAGCAGGCCCTTTCCCAGCGCCAGCCCTCCGCTGCTTTGGAAGCGCTTCTTTCCCTCAAAAGCCCCATTGACCGCTATTTCGATGAGGTTTTGGTGATGTGCGACGACGAAACGATCCGGAGGAATCGCCTCGGGTTCCTCACGGAGCTTTCGCGCCTTTTCCTCCAGGTGGCCGACCTGAGCCGGCTCGTGGTGCCGGGCTAAGGCAACGAGCAAGGAGGTCGGCACGATCCAGGGGAATCACATCCTCATTACGGTGGAATCTACGCCCCAGGGCCCCAAAAAGCGGGTGGCCATCATCGAGGACGGCGAGCTTGTGGAAATTCACTTTGAACTTCCGGAGCGCCGTTCCCTGGTGGGCAACATTTACAAGGGGAAAGTAGAGACCGTTCTTCCCGGGCTCGGCGCAGCTTTCGTGCAGGTAGGCGAGAAAAAACCGCTTTTTTTGGCTGCTCATGAGCTTTGTGATGGGATCCTCAAAGCTAAGGGCTTTGAGCCCAACCGCGGCATCCCCCCCATCCAAAAGGTCCTCAAGCCCGGGGAAACTTTGATCGTCCAGGTACGGCGAGACGAGGTAGGGGAGAAAAATCCTCAAGCCACCACGAAAATTAGCCTTCCCGGCCGCTATTGGGTTTTCCTTCCTACGGAAGATCGGGTGAGCATTTCCCGCCGCATTGAGGAGCGCGGTATTGCTCGAAAACTCCGCCAAATTGCCCACGAACTTAAGCCCGAGCGGGCTGGCCTCATCGCCCGCACCGCGGCCCGCTCTGCCTCGAGAGAGGACCTGGAGCGAGATTTCAAATATCTCCTCGGCATTTGGAAGGGAATCCAGGAGCTTGCCGAGCAAAGTTCCGCTCCTAAACTCCTCTATAGCTCGCCGGACCTCGTGAAAACGATCGTGCGCGACCGATTTTTGGAGGACGTGGATTCTTTAATCGTGGACGACGAGGATACCTACAAGGAAATCCTGGAGTACTTGGAGTACCTGCATTTAGGGAAACTCAAAGCCCGGGTGCGCCTTTACCGCGGAACAACCCCACTTTTTGCCCGCTACGGAGTGGAAGAAGAGCTTGCGAAAGCGATGGAGCGGAAAATACCCCTTAAGGGTGGGGGGTTCATCACTGTGGATGAGACAGAGGCTCTTACGGCCATTGACGTGAATACCGGATCGGACGTGAAGCACAAAAACCAGGCGGCGGCGATTTTGAATACCAACCTTGAGGCAGCCCGGCTCATCCCCCGGATTCTTCGCCTCCGCAAGATCTCCGGAATTATCGTGGTGGACTTCGTGGACATGGCCAACGAAAAGGACAAGGAAAAGGTCATCGCGGCCCTCAAAGAAGAGCTGAAGAAGGATCGAGTTCCCGCGGACTTCATCGATATCACCAAGCTGGGACTGGTGGAGATCACCCGCCGGAAGGAGGGCGAATCCCTCTCCTCCCTCCTTTCGGAACTGGAAGAAAGCTAGGCCTAGTTTTATACTGTTTTACCTGTCCGTGGGCAGGAAAGGGGGTGGTGGTTGGCTGAAAGTCTTTTTCGGTCCCTCAAGTTCCGCGAAATCCCAAGAGGAGGTGGTAGAGCGTGATGCGTAAGGTGGTTTGGTTTTTGGCGGTGCTGGTGGTGGTTGGGCTTTTGGGTTGGGCTCAGGCAGGTACTCCTCTTGTTTTGGATAAACCCTCTTCGCTTGCGGATATTTCCCTTAAGGTTTTTGGTGACTCCGCTTATGCTCCGGCCATCATGCGGGCTACGAATAGCAAGGCTCTTGTAGACCACTCTTTTGCTCGCATTTCCCGCTTGGACGAAATTTTGCCCGCTGGCGCGAAGCTCTGGGTCCCCGATGCCGCTTGGGCTAAGGCTTTCCTCGCGGTTTGGGATCCCAACCGGGTTGAGGACCTCTTCGGCGGCGGAAAACTTGTGGTCGGCTCCTGGTGGACAGCCGGTGGTGAAGCGGAGGGTCTGGAGGCCTTATTCGCTCTTTATCGCGAGAGCTTCCCCGATGTGGTGATCGTGAACGCAACCGTGGCTGGTGGAGCTGGTTTCGTCTTCAAGGCCGTGCTCAAGCCGCGCCTCATCGCTGGCGATCCTCCGGATACCTTCCAGCTCCACGCCGGGCTTGAAGTTGAGGGTTACAGCCCAGAGGTGTATCTCCGCCCCTTGGACGATCTCTACGCGATCTTCGGATGGGACAAAGTCTTCCCACCTGATCTCCTCGATCTCATGCGCTACGAGGGCCACTACTGGGGTGTTCCTGTCAACATTCACCGCTCCAACGTGCTTTGGTACAACAAGGAGATCTTCGCGAAGTACGGCCTGAAGCCGCCGGCGAACTGGGACGAGTTCTTCCAGATTTGCGAAGTCCTTAAAGAAAAGGGAATTGTTCCCATCACCTTGGCCAACGCGGGCGGCTGGGAAGCTCCGCACCTCTTTGAGACCATCCTCGCCAGCACCCTCACGCCCGAGGAGTACCGCGGCCTTTGGACTGGTACCACGCCCTGGACCCATCCCGGCGTAACCCAGGCTCTGGAGATCCTGAAGAAGATCCTGGACTACGTGAACCCCGATTACTCTGCACACACCTGGGACACGGTGCTTGAATACATTGCGGCGGGCCGCGGCGCCATGAACGTTATGGGCGACTGGGCCATGGGCTGGTTCATGGCCAAGGGCGTGGATGTGGGCTGGGCCCCGGTTCCAGGCACGAAGGGCGTGTTCGTTGCCCTCTCGGATACGTTTGCTTTCCCCAAGCGCGCTTCTAACCCCATCAACGTGATCGGGTGGCTCGCGGTTTGCGGCTCTAAAGAGGGGCAGATTGCCTTCAACATGCGCAAAGGTTCCATCCCCGCCCGCACGGACATCACGCCCGAGGAGAAGGCTCAATTCAACCCGTATCTCCAGTCCTGCATGGAGGACTGGGCCCGCGATGCCATCGTGCCCAGCGTCATGCACGGCGCGGCCGCTCCGGAGTCCTGGGTGGTGGACTTCAAGGACGCCATCAACCTCTTCCTGGTCACGAAGGACGTAGCGGGCACGCAGGCCGCGTTGGTGGCCGCCGCGAAAGCCGCCCTTGGTAAGTGAGGGAGGATCGTTTGGGGCCCGGCTGATGAGGTCGGGCCCCTTTTTCTTGTCATGTGGCTCAAAAGGAAGCGCGATCAGGTCTTAAGTGTTCTTTTGGTCCTGCCCTCAGCCTTGGCTATTTTAGTCTTTGTTTATGGCTTCATTGCCCTCACCACGTACGTTTCCTTCTCGAATTGGAACAGACTCGTTCCCGATTACAGTTTTGTTGGGGCCGCTAACTACCTTCGGCTTTTCCAAAACCCGCGCTTTCTCATCACTCTGCGCAATCTTGGTGTGTTCACAGGGCTGTTCGTTGGGGGGTCCCTCGTTTTGGGTTTCCTTTTGGCAGTACTTTTGGACCGGCGCATCAAAGCGGAGGGTCTCTTCCGCACCATTTATCTTTATCCTTTGGCCCTCTCCTTCATTGTGACGGGGGTGGTTTGGCGCTGGCTTCTCAACCCCGGAAGCCCCCAGATGGGAAGCACCGGGATCAATCTCCTTTTGGAGATGATGGGCTTAGGCTTTTTGAAAACGGGTTGGTACACGGATCCGCGGATTGGAATCATTGCTGTAGCGGTTGCGGCAATTTGGCAAATGTCCGGATACGTGATGGCCATGTATCTTGCGGGCCTCCGAGGTATCCCGGAGGAGCTGCGGGAGGCAGCACGGGTTGACGGAGCTTCTGAGTTGCAAATTTATCGCTACGTTGTGCTTCCCCTTCTGCGCCCCATAACCTTCGGCGCCCTCATCGTCCTTGGCCACATTTCCCTCAAGATTTACGACCTTGTGGTGGCCATGACCGGCCCGGGCCCGGGATATTCCTGCGATGTCCCCGCATACTTCATGTGGGAGCTCACATTTAGGGCTAACCGTTTTGCCCAAGGCGCGGGCATTGCTATCATCCTCCTTGTCATCGTTTCGATTCTCATCGTCCCTTATCTTCGCTACAGCCTTCGCCGCGAGGTGGAGACATGAAACTTCGTCCCGCTCGCCTCCTTTTGTATATCGTGCTCATCGCGTTCGCCCTTTATTATTTGATGCCTGTTTACGTCCTCGTTGTAACGAGTTTTAAAAGCTTTGCGGAAGTAAATCTCTATCGCATGTGGAATCCACCGCGAACTTTTTCCTTGGAGAGCTTTCGGCGGGCCCTGTTTGGGGGTATGGGCTATCAGGGTTTGGCTCCAAATATTTTGAATAGCGTAATCATGGTTGTTCCTGCTACCCTTATTTCTGCGGCTTTGGGCTCCCTAAACGGGTACATTTTTGCGCGCTGGCAATTTCGTGGCGCGAACATTCTTTTTACCCTTGCCCTTTTCGGTATGTTTATTCCCTACCAAAGCGTTCTCATTCCCCTTGTGCAGACCCTAAAAAGCATCGGTTTGTACGGGACGATCCCCGGCCTGATTCTCACCCATGTGATCTACGGCATTCCCATCACAACCCTCATTTTCCGCAACTATTACGCTACGGTTCCCAAAGAGCTTGTGGAGGCGGCGCGCATCGACGGGGCCGGCCTGCTCGGGGTTTATCGGCGCATCATGCTCCCCCTTTCCCTCCCCGGCTTTGCCGTAGTCCTTATCTGGCAATTCACCTCCATTTGGAACGACTTTCTTTTCGCTGTGACGATCGCGCAAAACCCGGCTGTGCAGCCGGTTACCGTCGCCCTCAATAACCTCGCTGGATCCTTCATAGTGGAGTGGAATGTGCAGATGGCCGGGGCTCTCCTTGCGGCTCTGCCCACGCTTTTGGTCTACATCTTCCTCGGCCGCTATTTCATGCGCGGGCTCCTTGCTGGCTCCCTCAAGGGTTGAGCTTCCCCCTGGTTTCCCCCTAAAATGAAAGTGCGGGCGGATAGCTCAGCAGGTAGAGCGCTCCCTTCACGGGGGAGATGTCGGGGGTTCAAGTCCTCCTCCGCCCATTTCTTTTATGTACGTAGCCGTAGAAGGCCTTCCCGCCCTTGGAAAGAGCGAGATCCTCGCTCTTTTGCGCCATTATTTTCCCGGTCAAATCATGGTCCTCTCTGAGCTGGTAAAAGATGTGGCGGAAAAAGAAAACCTCGATCTTTTTCGAGATCGACACCGTCTGACTAAAGCCCTATTGGAAGCTTTGCTAGAAAGACAATCTTTGATACGCAGGGCTCTCTCCCAAGGTTTGACGGTGGTTGAAGAGTCCCATCTTGGCGTACACGCTGCTTACTCTGCGGCCTTGGACGATCAGGATTTTCTCGCGCTCTTTCACGCCCTAGAGGAAAAAATCCTTTGGCCGGAATTTTTCGTGCGGCTTGAGGCTCCCTTGGAGGTCTCCGTTTTGCGCCAAGAGACCCGCGGGGACCATCACGATGTTATTCCGAAAGAGATCTTATCCCGTATGGCCGGCTGGCTTTCCGCTTGGCATGCGCGGCGTGGGGATCGAGTGGAGGTTATCCATGCGGATCAATCCCCAGAAAACGTGGTGTCCGCCCTCATCGAGCTCCTGGGGCTGCGCTATAACCCATATTTGGAGGCCCGGGTTTTTCCATATCTTCTTCTCCTCGGCCGGCCAGCTTCGGGAAAATCCGAGTTGATCCAATTCTTAAAACAAATGCCGCTTTTTGAGCGCGTTTTTGCTTACCACATTGGAGCTTTGCGGGTTGTGGATGATTTCGTCTTTCTTTGGCAGAAATTCCTCGAGGACGATCTTTGGGAAAAACTTGGGCGGGAAAGATTGCACTCTCGACGCACTAGGGAAAATTATGCGGTGGAGGATCAAGGGCTCTGGAACTTCCTCATTCTTCGAGTAAACCAAGAGATCGCGGCTTCTCCCTCTAGGCTTGGGGAGACGGTGATCATCGAATTCTCCCGTGGAGGTAGCAGTGCTTATCACGAAGCCCTTTCTCTTCTTGCGCCCACCGTTTTGGAACAGGGCGCCATCCTCTATTTGCATGTGTCGTACGAGGAATCGGTGAGGAGAAATTTTGCTCGTTATGATCGAAACCAACGAGGCGGCATCCTCACCCATTCTGTACCGGAGGAAGAAATGTTGAAAACTTATCGCACAGACGACTGGTTCAGTCTCGCTTCCAGCGACTCCGGCTACCTAGATATCCGTGGTTTTCGCGTCCCCTATGTCACCGTGAACAACGAGCCCGAGCCCAAAAGCTTTGCCGATTTCTCTCGGAGATTTAAGCCAGCCTTGGAGGAGCTTTATCAGCTATGGAAGAACCGTTGAGAGAGCAGAAATGCTATCTTCTTTTGGGCGAGGCCCCCACGGAGGCCGCTGCGGAGAAAATTGCCGAGGTCTTCGCGGGATGTCCCTACGTTTACTTCCTTTCTGCTTTCGGCCGCATGGTAGTTGGGGTTTTCTACTCCGACGATGAGCGGGCTTGGTGGCTTAAGGCTGTAGCGGAAAACCCGGAAATCACTCTGGGTTTAGTGCGCGCGGCTGTATACGTTACTGATCGGCCCGCTTTTCCTTTGCGGGTAGAGCCCCGCCTTTCGGAGCCTGACGGAGACCGTGCACCGTGCGGGGCCTACTGTCCGGAGTGCCCGCGTTACGGCAAAGAATGTTTCGGCTGTCCGGCTTCTCCGTTTTTCAAGGCTCACCCGCCGGAAGCCGAAAGCGGATAAAATTTGAAAAAGAGGAGGTGAGGCGATGGCTACAGGTAGGGTAAAGCGTTTTGACGCCCAAAAGCATTATGGCTTTATTACCCAAGAAAACGGGCGGGACATCTTCTTTCACCAAAACGATGTGGTAGAGCATCGTGTTCTTCGGGCTGGCCAATCCGTGGAGTTTGAAATCGTGCAAACGCCGAAGGGCCCCAAGGCCGTCAACGTTCGCCCCAAGGGCGAAAGCCTGGTTTGAAATCTTTCTTCGCTCTGCCCGACGAAAGCTTTTATTATTGACAAAGCTCGCTATTTTCGCTAAAAATTGGCCTTGGTCATGGTTACGATCAAAGACATTGCTCAAATTGCAGGGGTTTCGCCATCCACTGTATCCCGGGCGCTGAACGACTCCCCTCTGATTCGGGAGGAGACGAAGGCCCGGATTCGCGAGATTGCTGCAGCCTTAGGGTATGAACGCAATGAGCTTGCCCGCGGCCTCGTCAAAGGGGCATCGGGCGCGTTGGGCCTTTTAGTGCCGGACATCACGAACCCGTTTTTTGCAGAAATCACAAAAGGTGTAGAAGAGGTAGCTCGCGAACGGGGTTTTGGTGTTGTGCTTTGCACCACCGAGAACGAACCCGCCAGGGAAGAAGAGTACATCAAACTTCTTCGACGCAAGCGTGTAGATGGGCTTGTCATTGCTACTGCGACCCTGGACGATCCGCATTTGCTGGAACTCCAGCGTTTTCGAATTCCTTTTGTCTTAGTATCCAGGCTTGCGGAAAAGGTAGAGGCCCCTTTCGTAGTGGTGGATGACAGAAAAGGCGGGCGTTTAGCTGTAGAACACCTTGTGAGTCTTGGTCACAAAAAAATTGGATTTATTGGTGGTCCAGCCAATGTGCATTCTAGTTTGGAGCGTATGCAAGCTTATCGGGAGGTTTTGGCTGAATATAAGCTTCCGTTTCATCGAAGGTGGGTAACGTTTGCTTCTTTTACGCAAGAAGCAGGTCGTACCATAGGGAAAGCCATGCTTTCTGCCAAAGACAGGCCAACTGCTATTTTTGCTGCGAATGACCTCATCGCTTTGGGAGTTATGGAAGCAGCAGAAGAACTCGGGCTGAGAATTCCGGAGGACCTTTCCTTGGTAGGATACAATAACATTGCATATGCGGCGCTTCCCCGGATTCAGCTTACGACCGTAGCGCAGCCCATGCGGGAGATGGGGCGTATTGCTGCGGAATTTGTCATCGAGGTGCTTGAGGGCAAACGCGAGCCCCGTCTTTCCTTAAGGCTTGAGCCTGTTCTTATTGTTCGGCGTACCACTGCTCCGCTTTAAAGTTATGGAAATAATCGCTCATCGCGGCGCTTCTGCCTATGCTTTGGAAAACAGCCGTGAGGCGCTAGAGCTCGCTGTGCAGATGGGAGCCGATCGAATAGAAGTGGATGTCCGAGTAACGCGAGATAGGGTTCCCATAGTATTGCACGATTCGATGTTGGATCGCGTTACCACTGGGCATGGTCGGTTAGCTGATGTTACCTTTTCGAAACTTGCCAAAATTCGCCTCAAAAATGGTGAGCCTATCCTCCCTTTAGCAGAAGCGGTTGCGATGCTTGAAGGAAAGTGTCCACTGTACCTTGATTTGAAGGAAAGGAGGGCTGTTGAACCAACAATTAAAGTGATCCGCGATGTTAAAGCTGAAGAGGTAATCATAGGCGCTTCCAGTCTAGAAATATTGAAAAGCATCCATCTTTTAGCTCCCAAAGTTCCCGTCTCTCTTTTAGTTCGTACATTAGGAAAAGAGGCAATAGAAGCGGCTCAATATGCTAAAGCTGCCTTCATCCACCTTTGTTGGGAAAAATATCCTAACCCTGCTTCTCTCCTTACCTCTGAGCTCTTCAACCGCGCTCGCGCTGCTGGTTTGAAGGTAATCCTGTGGCATGAGGAACGGGCGGAAGTGCTCAGGGAAATCGCTCGGCTCAAGGACGTGTTTGGGGTCTGCACTAACGCGCCTGACTTAGCGCGAAGAATTCTTCTAGGCTAAAACGACTTTTGCAGATATGCGAGCCCGCTAAAATTGAAACCTGTTTTCGGCAAGGAAAAGCCCCGGATTGAGCATGCTCAGGGTTTTTGGTCTCAAGAAGAGGTCAAGCGCATAACTTCGAACACACTCGTTCCCCAGGGAGAAAGGTTTTCTTCTTAAAAGCTCGAGCCAGATAAAGCTGAGCATGTCCCTGCGCTAACCTCAGAAACTCCCCTCGTCCACTTCAGCTCCTGGACTTTCCTGACCGTTAGCGCAAAAACTTCTGCACCCTGCAAGGAAGTTTTGGAAGGACAGGAGAATAAAGAGGACGAGGTAGAGATGATCCTTCCTCTACCTCTTGAGCTATCCTCAGGGCTTAGGCGAACATCTGCTTCGGTCTGTACACATGCTTTTTACCATAGCTCAAAGAACGGTTCTAATCGTTGTTAGACAAGCTCACCACGACTTGACTCTTGGTGATTAAACGTTATAATGTAAACGTTAGCAATCCGTTCCGGAAAGGAGGTGATATAAAAGTCAGATTACGTTTGCTAACCTTCGACTTCTCAGAAAGGAGGTGTTGAACAATGAGGCGTTTGATCGGAATTCTAGGAGTAATTGGATTGTTGAGCTTTTGGACGTTGGCTGGGGAGATAGAAGTGATTACGATTCGAGCTTGGACCGTAGGTCCCGATACACCTGCTTACTTCCGGGCCGAGAACTTGGTGTTAGCTGGTGAACGGCTGAACAAAATTCTGGAGGATGTGGGAGCCAACGTACGGGTGAAAGTTGAGGCTGACTTTTGGACGGAATCCTGGGACAGCTACCGGAAACGAAACATTTTAGCTTTTACTGAAGGAGACCCAGATGTGGTGCCGGACATCGTCTGTTCCAGCCACCTCGATGCGCCCGTTTGGGCTCAAGCTGGCTGGATCATCCCCCTTGATGATTACATTCAGCGATATTGGGATTGGACTTATGCGGATTTCTTCCCTCACCTGTGGAACTCTGTAACCTGGAACGGAAAAATATGGGGTATTCCTCAAGATATCGAGGTTCGAATGGTTTGGTATCGTAAAGATCATCTGCGCGCTTTAGGATGGTCCGAAGAAGAGATCACTAAATTCCCACAGCGCGTGGCCGCTGGAGAAGTGATGCTAGATGATCTGGCCCGCATTGCTAAACAAATGCAGGATGCCGGACTCGTCGAATACGGCATTATCCACCGACCCACAGCTGGGCCGGACTTCTTCCAGTTCGTGGTAGCCTATGGTGGCGAATACTATGACCCTGTCACTGGCAAGCTTGTCCTCGATCGAGCCGCGGTCTTAGAGGTGCTAAAGTTCTTCTACCGCCTGGTGCATGAGTACCAGGTTACGCCCGCGGGGATGACCGGCTGGCCGTGGCCCTCAGTGCACCGAGCCATCGCCCTAGATGGGACGGTGGGCTTTCAGATCACCGGCGGGATGTGGAACTGGGCCGAGTGGCAGCGGGACTTTAAGATCCCGGAAGAGCAGCTTTGGGAAACGATTGGCTGGTGCTTGATCCCGGCTGGAAGCCCTGCGGGAGCTCCTAACCAGTTTGGACACCCGCTTTGCTATATGGTGACCAACGTATCCCGTCACAAAGAACTGGCGTTCCTCATTATTACTCTGGCTTCTTCGGTGGACCTTAACACTAATCACTCCCTTACTGGAGCGAAGCTAGCCATTCGCGAGTCCCAAACCGCTTACAGGCGCTTTAAAGAAGCTCGTTTCTTAGCCGAAGCTTCCAAGCTTCTTCCTTATCAGCGGTTCCTGCCACCACACCCTAAGGCCGGCTTTTATGCTACCGTTCTTTATGAAGCTATCGGGGCAGTTGAGGCAGGCGCGTTAACGCCTGAGGCTGCTTTAGAGGTAATGATCCAGCGCCTTAAGGCCGAACTGGGCGAGGATATAATTTTCCGGTGACCAGGAGAGGCCCGGCGGGTTTCCCCGCTGGGCCTTTCTTATGCGGAAAGGCAGAATAACTCGTTCCAGAAGAAGAACATGGTTGTCAGTGCTTCTATTTCTTTCCCCGGCAATTATCACTGTTCTTGTCTTTTATGTCGTTCCAGCAATTCTCACTGTAACCATGGCCCTCACTAACATGGATTACCGCTTCCAGTGGAACTTCATCGGTCTGGGAAACTTTCGGCGCATGCTTAACGATTTTCTTCTCCCTGGGATCTTGCGGGTTACGTTTTTGTATGTTATAGGAACATTGGGTATTTTTAATGTCACTTTCGGCCTTATCTTGGCGTTGGTTACTACATCGGTAGGAGAACGGGCTGGCCGCTTCTTTCGGTCATTATGGCTTTTGCCCCGATTTACCCCGCCGGTTGTATATGGGATAATTTGGCTTTGGATCCTAGATCCCACCAAACACGGGCTGCTCAACAGTGTGCGAGTCGCCATGGGGCTTCGACCAGTAGATTGGATTCTGAATTATCCCTTAGGGGTTATCATTGTCACTAATGGAATAATTGGGGCATCGTTTGGGATGCTTATCTTTACTGCAGCAATTCGGTCCATCCCGCGGGAGCTCCATTGGGCTGCTCGAGTTGACGGAGCCGGGCTATTTCAGGACATTCGCTACATCACCTTGCCGCAAATCCGCTGGCCAATACTCTTCGTTACCGCTTATCAAACGTTGTCTTTGCTTACTTCATACGAATACATTTTAATCATTACAAAAGGAGGCCCGTATTTCGCTTCTACGGTATGGGCTTTGTACACTTATAACCTCTGTTTTGGTGGGTATTACGCTCCCTATCAGTTTGGCTATGGTTCTGCCATGGCATTGGTGTTGGTTATAATCGGTTTGATTGCTGCTATTACTTATTGGCGGGTCTTTCGATTTCGAGCAATGATGGCTGAACCATTGATTGAAGTGGTGTAACATGAGACGAAGCGCTTATCCGCTTAAAGCAGATACTCTTAAGAAAATACGTCGTCGAGAACGCGCGATAAAGGTTTTGCTTTACAGTTTCCTTTTCATAACGGCTCTGCCGATAATTATAGGTTATTCCTGGCTTTTCCTTAACTCTTTTAGCGAAAGACTTGTATACGGCTTAATTCCGGAGCAGCTTACTTTGAAAAACTGGTCATTTTTATGGAAACCTCCCTCGCCATACTACCCTTCGCTTTGGCGTACATTCGCTAATACGTTGATTTTAGGGTTGGGCATGGTTATTGCAGTGGTGGGGATCTCTACTCCCGCGGCATATGTTCTTTCACGTATGAAATTTCCTGGAAGAATCGAGATTCTAGCAGGCACATTAATTTTGCACTCTTTTCCTGGTATTACTTTACTTATTTCTCTGTATTATGTTTTGCGAACCTTGGGGCTACTGAATACCGTAGTAGGAGTATTTTTAGTAAAAGCCGGGCTTATGATGCCGTTTGCCATTTGGGTGATGAAAGGTTTCTTTGACGGCATCCCATGGGATGTAGAACGGGCTGCCTTGGTAGATGGGGCAACGCGCTTTCAGACCTGGTATAAAGTTATGTTGCCCCAAGTCAAACCCGGAATCGGTGCCATTTCCATCTTCGCTTTCTTATCAGGCTGGTCTGAATACATTTACGTGATCACTTTTATCCATGATAAGCGAAGTTGGACGTTGAGTTCATATGTGAATTCCATAATCGGCGATTATCGATTCTTGGACTACGGATTGCTTGCCTCTACAGCGCTATTCTATATGCTCCCTGTCCTCGTTTTCTTTCTATTTGCTCAAAGGTATCTGCTGCAGGTCAGCATTGGGGGTATGAAGGGGGGAGGGTAAATGGCACAGGTGCGTCTCGTTAAGCTACGCAAGGAATTCGGAAAAGTGGTCGCAGTCAATGATCTTTCGCTAGAAATCAAGGACGGAGAGTTTATCGCCATGCTTGGCCCTTCTGGTTGCGGGAAAACCACTACTTTGCTTATGATTGCTGGCATTTATTATCCTACCCGGGGGGAAATCTACTTTGATGATGTACTTATGAATGAGGTACCTCCAAAGGATCGTCACGTCGGTCTTGTCTTCCAGTCTTATGCTCTCTATCCTCATATGACTGTATACCAAAACATCGCATTTCCACTCCGCCTTGCCAAGAAGTCCAAGCGGGAGATAGATGAAAAAGTTCATGAAGTGGCCCGCCTTACCCAAATTGAGGATCTGTTGGATCGGATGCCAAGCCAGCTTTCAGGCGGTCAGCAGCAGCGGGTGGCCCTGTGCCGCGCTTTGGTGAAGGAACCCGAAGTGCTTCTCCTGGATGAACCGCTTTCTAACTTGGATGCGCGGCTTCGTATCGAGACACGGGCGGAGATCAAGCGCTTGCAACAAGAACTCGGCATTACTACTATTTTAGTCACTCATGATCAAGTCGAAGCTATGACCATGGCTGAACGGATCGCAGTTTTGCATCAAGGAGTACTTCAGCAGTATGGTCCTCCAAATGAGCTATATGACGCTCCCCGGAATCTTTTTGTGGCTTCATTCATTGGAGATCCGCCAATGAATTTAGTTCGAGTACGCTACGAAATAAAGGAAGGTAGACCTTGCCTAGTTGCTGGTGACTTTGCCCTTCCACTTTCTTCCGAATGGGTGCAACGAATCGAAAAGAGTGGTGAGAGAGAATTCACTTTGGGCATTCGGCCCGAGGACATGAACTTGTTGTTTAATGAGCAAGACCATGCTTTTCCTGGAAGGGTTTCCTTAATCGAGCCTCTAGGAGGAGCAGTACTTGTGCATATTCATGCTGGATCAGCAAGATTTCGTGTGTTGACATCAAGAGAAAAACAAATATTTTTGGGGAATCAAGTTTGGGTTCAGCCAAAGCTAGAAAAACTGCAATTGTTTCTCCCTGATGGACGATCAATTCGAGAACTCTATGAAGCTTGATCCAAAGACATTAAAATTTGCTTATAGATACGCTCCGATTTTGCGGTTTGACTCACGAGAGCCATTTCTGCCGTCGCGGGTAGCTGTCACGTTGTTTTCCAGATCTAGCCATTCATTTTCTTTCCCCCGTACAGTAAAAATTCCTGATAAAGCAGAATGCGTGCTGGAATATGCAATTTGGTGGGATTGGGATATTCAGCACTTGTATGAGCTCGAACACATATGGGTTGCGATTGATAGCAAGGGAAAAGTGGTAAATGTCGAGGGTAGTTGGCATGGAACATACCGTCGTTTTCAAACATTTCAAGAAAGAGATGGACACCCTGTTGTCTATTCTCAGCCTGGCAAACATGCTTTTTCCTCTGATCCGAAAAAATTTCCATTGATATCAACCATGTTGGGCTGCACACTTTTTGCAGGTAACATGGGACTGCTTGTTAACGAACTTTTTGAAAAAGAACTGTCACCTTTAAAAACTCCCGAGGTTGATGCGCTTATTCGCAGCTATTTGCGTTATTATGCTTTTTTCCCCAGTTTTCGTTTCACCCGCGAGTTCAGTTTTACACCAGAAATGTTTACCTCATGGCAAGAATTGCGCGAATATATTCCGGTTAGAATACGTAAAATTATACGAGACTTAATGTCAAGTGATCAAAAACAATGAACACTCCTTTTGACGTTTTGCTAATAGGACACATTGACAAAAGTCACGTGGTGATAAAAGGACAAGCCCAGACCATAGTTGGCGGGGCTGTGCAGTTCGGGGGCATGGTCTTGCGGGCTATGGGGCTTAAAGTTGGGATAATCACACGCTTAGCTCAAAACGATCTTTGGCTTCTAGAGGACCTTAAAATGGCCGGCGCTTATATCTTCCCTATCTTTGCTGACGAGACAACCGCTATTGAAAACGTCATTCCTGACCCAAACTCCGACCAAAGAAAGTGTTTCCGCCGAGGATTTGCTGGAACATTCAGACCCGAAGATCTTCCGCGGGTTAGGGCCAGGGTTTATTATCTAGGCACGATTATCACCGATGAGATCGATTTCCCCTTTCTTCAAGCTGTGGCGGAGCGGGGGCCGGTGGCTTTGGACGCCCAAGGATGTTTACGAAAACTTGTGGGGGATGAACTCGTAACCGATGGATGGGACTGGGCAGACGAGGCCCTGCCTTTGGTGCAGTTTCTCAAAGTTGATGATAAGGAAGCAAAAGCCTTAACCGGAGAAGATGGATATAAAGCCCTGGAAATTCTTGGCCAGAAAGGCCCGCAAGAAGTGGTCCTTACCCATCGCGATGGGGTTTTTGTTTGGGCGAAAGGGGAAATTTTTGAAGCGCCTTTCAAACCAAAATCCCTGGCTGGTCGCACTGGGCGTGGGGATACATGTTTTTCCGCGTATTTAGGCCGGCGATTGTTGGGGGACTCCCCCAAAGAAGCCACCCGTTTTGCTGCCGCCCTCACCACCCTTAAGCTTGAGCGTCCAGGTCCCTTCCGTTCCTCTTTGGACGAGGTCTATCGCCTTTTAGAAGATTTGTACTCTTGACTTGAACAAGGTAGGGCCTGCTTTTCTTGCCCTTTGCCTCTCTCTTGACATGCCGAATGTGCTAGTCTATAATCGTTTTCGCAAACGCTTGAAAAGGAGGTGGTGAAGTTTCGGCTTCAAAATTTATATTCCCCTAGGAGGTGGTTTTTCATGGCTAGGTGGTGGTTGGCTTGTTTGGTTTTGATGGTGGGGTTGTCTGGTCTGGCGACAACAAAAGTGTTGCATATTTATACGGCCTTAGATGTTGACGAGGCAAAGATTTACATCGAAGCTTTTCAGCAAAAGTATCCTGATATCAAAGTAGAATGGGTGCGCTTGTCCGCGGGCGAATTGTTGGCAAGGCTTCGGGCCGAGGCCGCGAATCCTCAGGCTAGCCTTTGGCTAGGTGGCCCAAGCGATACTTTCATCGTGGCCAAAATGGAAGGTCTTCTTGCTCCTTATAAGGAGTCCTTGGGCTGGCAGTACCTTCCCGCCAAATTTAAGGATCCCGATGGCTACTGGGTTGGTATTTACACTGGTTTCATTGCCTTTGCCAGCAATAAGGACTATCTGGAGCAGCACGGATTAGAGCCACCTACTTCATGGTACGATCTTCTGAAGCCAGAATTTTGCGGCAAACTTTCAATGGCCTTCCCCTATACCTCCGGAACAGGGTACACCCGGCTAGCTACATTGGTCTTCCTTATGGGGGAAGAACAAGCCCTGGAATTTGAGAAAAAGATCTCGGAGTGCATACATCACTACACGAAAGCCGGGTCTGCTTGCGTTACAGAGGTTGGTCTAGGGGAAGTAGCTGTTGGAATCGCATTTTCTCATGATGTAATCGCCAAGGGCATTGCCAAAGGATATCCCGTGGTTCTCTCCTTCCCCAAAGAGGGCACAGGCTATGAAATCGGCGCAATGGCCCTTATCAAGGGAGGTCCTGAGCCGGATCTAGCCAAGATTTTCTATGACTGGATGCTTTCCGCTGAAGCTCAGTCATTATTCAAGAGGTGGTATCGTGTTCCCCTTAACCCCGAGGCGGAACTGGCTGAAGGGCTGATCACGGCAGAGATGGTGAACCTTGTGGACTACGATGCCCTCTGGGCTGCCGAAAATCGAGACCGCCTGTGCGAACTGTGGCAAGAGGTAACCGGTTATTAAGCCCGATGGTCAGGGGGGCGAGGCGAACTCGCCCCCTTTTTTCTCTAGCCCGCTCTCCTCTAGGGCGGCTTATCCATGACCCCGTTTTGTTAGGGGTTATCCTCACTGTTTTCGCCCTCATTGGATTGTTTGTCGTTTATCCTCTAGTCCGCGTGTTCATCGCCAGCCTTTTCCAGCGGGGAACGTTTAATCCTCGGTATTTTTTGTACTTTTTCGAGGGCCGTCCTTATCTCCTTCGCCCATTTTTAAATAGCATAACCGTCGGGGTTTTAGTGGCTGTAATCGGTACAATTGTGGGTTTTTTATATGCTTATGCCATCACCCGTACCGATATACCGGGCAAACCGTTGTTTCGCTGGATTGCTACTTTTCCTATCATCTCTCCACCCTTTCTCTTGGCTCTATCAGCAATCCTTCTTCTTGGTGAAAACGGCCTAATTACACGCTGGCTTTTTTCTCGCTTTGGCATACGTTGGAGTATTTATGGGTTGCCTGGGCTAGTCCTTACTGAAACTCTTGCCTATTTTCCGTTGGCTTTTCTTACTCTTGAAGGCGTCCTTTCTGGGATTGATCCAGCGTTAGAGGAATCAGCGATGGATTTAGGAGCTTCTAAGCTCCGCACTTTTCTTCGAGTGACCTTGCCTTTAGCTACCCCTGGTCTAGCCGCCTCTTTCCTTCTCCTTTTCATTCGCTCTTTGGAGGACTTCGGAAACCCTGTGGTCATTCAAGGCCGCTACCCTGTGCTTACTGTCCAAGCCTATTTGGCCGTTACCGGGATGTACAACCTTCCGCTCGGTGCAACGTTAGCCATTATCCTTCTAATTCCCAGCGTTTTGGCTTTTATCCTTTTACAGCTTTGGGTAGGGCGACGTTCGTTCGTGACTGTAACTGGCCGCCCTTCTACCGCAGGGCTCCATACTACCGAGCCTTACATTAAATGGCCACTTTTTGCTAGTCTTGTAATGCTTTCCGGTATTGTGCTACTTTTGTACGGAATGGTGTTTTATGGTGCTTTTACGGAGCTATGGGGAGTTAATTATTCGTTTACATTCGACAACTTTCGTTACGTTTTTAGCACTGGGTCTTCCTATCTTGTGAACACCTTAAAGCTCGCCGGTGTGGCCACTCCTTTAGGGGGGATTTTGGGCATTATCATTGCTTATCTTGTTACAAGAAAAAACTTTCCTGGGCGACGGGTATTAGATTTTTTGTCTATGCTTAATTTCGCGGTTCCCGGAATAATTGTTGGAATGGGTTACGTTTTCGCTTTTAATACCCCACCAATTCAACTAACCGGAACCGCAGCAATCATTGTTCTTGTGTTTATTTTCCAACGTATGCCGGTCGCCATTCGTGACGGTGTGGCGATGCTTCAGCAGATTGACCCGGTAATCGACGACGCAGCTTCCGACCTTGGCGCTGGATTTTTCCGAGTTTTTCGGCGCGTGACCCTTCCCCTTGTGGCACCGGCACTCATAGCTGGTATGGCTTATATGTTTTCCGCTTGTGTCACTTCTATCTCTGCGGTGATTATGGTGGTTTCTGCCAAATGGCAGCTCATAACCGTGGCCCTTTTGCACGAAGTGGACAATGCCGATCTTTCCCAGGCGGCTGCCTATGGAGTAGTGATCGTGCTCGTTGTTTTGGGGACAATTTTTTTCATGGATTTCCTTGTGCGAAAAGTTTTAGGAAGGTGGAGGCATGCCCGCTGAACTAGTGTTAGAACGTCTGACTAAAATCTTTCGGGCACGTGGTAAACCCGTAGTGGCTGTGGATCATGTGGACTTGGAGGTAGGAAAAGGAGAGCTTCTTACCCTCCTTGGTCCTTCAGGCTGCGGAAAAACAACGACACTCCGTATGGTGGGCGGGTTCGAGATCCCCACCGAGGGAGAGGTTTATTTAGGTGAGCAACGTATCACTCATCTCCCCCCGCAGCGTCGACCCACAGCTACAGTTTTTCAATCCTATGGCCTTTTTCCCCACATGACGGTTTTTGAAAACGTGGCGTTCGGCCTCAAAGTCCGGCGGCTTCCGCGAGCGGAGATTCGTCGGCGTGTACAGGAAGTTCTTCAGCTGGTGGGTTTAGGTGGTTTAGAAGACCGACCGCCAGGAAAGCTCTCCGGCGGGCAGCAGCAGCGGGTGGCTTTGGCCCGTGTTCTTGTGATTCGGCCTCAGGTGCTTCTTTTCGATGAGCCCCTCTCTAACCTTGATGCCAAACTACGAGTGGAAACCCGCGAACACATTCGCCGCATTCAAAAAGAGCTCGGAATCACGAGCCTTTATGTCACTCATGATCAGGCTGAAGCCATGGCCATTTCCGACCGCATTGTTGTGATGAACCAAGGCCGAATTCAGCAGGTGGGCACACCCCAAGAGATTTACCTCCGGCCAGCCAACGCTTTCGTGGCCGACTTTATTGGCCGCGCGAACTTTCTTACCGCCAAAGTGGTGGGCAAAACCGCTACAGAGACAGAAGTAGAACTGATAAGCGGCCTAAGATTGCGCATTCCCTATTCCTTTGATTTCTCCTTGGGCGAGACTGTGAAAGTGGTGGTTCGGCCCGAAGCGGTGGATCTGTTACCTCCATCGGAAGGAGAGTTGGTAGGAACTGTAATGCTGGCCCAGCTCACAGGATCTTTGGCCCACTACCGGGTTTTGTTGGATTCTCAAGAGGTTTTGGAGGTCGAGGTTTTGGGTGCTTTGGAGAAAGGACTTTTGCCCTCGGGCACTCCTGTGGGTTTACGTTTCCACCTTAAAAATTTACACCTTTTACCCGCATGAAATACGAACTTTTTGCCTTTGACCTGGATGGGACTTTGCTTGACCCCGAGGGCCAGCTGCCCCCTGCTACCCTAGATTTCCTCAACGCCCTAAGAACCCAATTACAGACCGTTCGTTATTTTCAGCGCGGCCTTATATTGAGGCTCTAAGGATCGAGATTCCTGTTGTGCTCTACCATGGTGCGGGTGTTTTCCACCCAAGGGAAAATAGGGTTTTGTACGAGGCTCGCCTTCCTTTCTCGGTGGTGCAACAAGTTTTATTCGTAGCCGAGAAGTTTCCTGTGGATGTTCAAGTCTATCGGTCTTTAGACGATCCGCACATTTATGTGCGCAAAGTTTCTCCACAAATCGAGGAATTTGTTAAAAAGGAGAGGCTTCCAGTGAAAGTTATTCATGACTGGACAAAAGTTTTGGACGATGGTTCTCTTAAACTTCTGTTCATTGGCCAAGCCGAGGTGCTTTTGGACCTGCGTGAAGCTTTGAAAGGTGTTACCGCTACAGCGGTGCGTTCGGAACGCAACTATTTGGAGGTGCTTCCGCCTGGAATTTCCAAGGGAGCGGGTTTAGCGTGGCTTTGCGCATGGTTGGGCATTCCGCTGGAGCGGGTTGTAGCTGTGGGCGATCAAGAAAGTGATGTGTCCATGTTTGAGCGGGTGGGTCTCGGAGTGGCCATGGCTCATGCTCCTGAACCTGTTCGCCGCAAGGCCCATATTACCGTCGCTACAATTCCCGAACTCCGTAAGTTCCTAGGAACTCAAACAGCTCCTATGAGGCTTCAGGTAGTGTTATTTGGGCAACATGTAATGGGCCAGGAGATCGTTACCACCCCTGAGGCCCTAGGCTAGGGCCCAGTCCGCGCTGATCCGGTCCAGCACTAACGGTGGGAACAGGGCAAACTCCTGGGGCAGATCACACCTGAGTTCCCGTAACTTCGAAAACGGGGGTTTCCCCTCCATCCCCTCTCCATAATGCGGCCACTTGAGGTGGTAGCACACCCAACCCGCCCCTTTCCGGAGAAAGTCCTCCTCGCTCTGCACTTTGGCCAGGAACGGGATATAGAACTCCTCATCGTCCGTGCGATGGGACCTTTCTACCCGGCCATTGGTACTCTTTTCTTCCCGGGGAAACTTCACTAGCCGTGCCCCAAGGGGCTCAAAGTATTTTTTTTCTGGAGGCGCTCAAGTTTCTTTGGGTTGCTCCCTCCAAATTCCTCACCCCAGTCCGTCTGCAGAGCCACCTCTCCCTTGATCCCAAATGCTCTGAGCCCGAGCATGGCCAGGCTTAAGAAGCAAATTCCATTGGTGAGGTTGAGCGCATGGCTCCAAGCGAGAAAGCGCAGGCGTGTTCTTCCCTCGAGGAATGTCCACTGGTAACGAGGAAGCCCTTTCTTACGGATGTGGTCCCAAAGCTTGGTCCCCAAGGTCCCTTTATCCAGAATGTCCTTCACGTCCACCTGGACAAGCGCGGACGGCCGCTCCTCTTCCCAGGCCCGGTGGGCAGGATGGAAGGCTTTCCGCCTCTTTCGCCGGCCGTTGTAGCCCAAGCGCCGCAGGATATGGCGGCTCGCGTGGGGCGAGAGAACCAGGCCTTCCTTCTGCCACAGGGACCAGGAAAGCTTTTTCCTTCCGTAACCTGTGCGTTCTCGCGCTTCCCGAACCTTGGGTTAGATGTCGGGTAGGGTTCGGGCAGGAGAGGAATGGGGACGGCGAGGACGGTTCTGAAGCCCAGCGAGCCCCTCTTCTTCAAAGCGGCGGATCCACTTGCGGACAAGATTACGCGAGGTATGCCACCTTTGGGCGGTCTCGGCGATGTTCCTGCAGGTAAGGTCTCCATCAGTTTCGTCTTCGCTTTGGGTTCATGAGGTAGACTTACAGAAAACGTCCATCGTTGGTGCTTCTCCTTTCCTGTTGCTAAAGCTTACTAGGGGGGCACCGGCCTTTTTCAGCCACTCTATCACCACCCTCTGCTTAAGAATCCTCTTGCGCACCAAAAAAGCAAGTTTTGCCAGTTTAGCCATCAAGTGCTATGCTTAGGTGAATATGGGCACATTTCGTTACCCTATTGTGATCCATAGTCCTGATGGCACCCGAAAGCACACAGTAGAAGCGCTGGTGCATACTGGAGCTACTTACACATGGATACCTACACCCATCCTTGAGGAGCTTGGCTATCAACCTATGCTGCGCCGAAAGTTGCGATTGGTTAATGGCCGTGTGATCGATCGAGAAGGTGCAGAAGTAGTGGTGGAGATAGACGGCGCTCGCCTTGCTACAGTGGTTATCTTTGGTGATCCTAACACGGAGCCCCTTTTGGGCGCGGTGACCTTGAGCAATTCTCCCTGGCACCGGACCCGGTGGCCCGGCGGCTTGTCCCTGTGGAAGCGCTTCTAATGTGAACTAATGCGTTGGGTAGGCGATGGCCTCTTCGTGGAAGTGCTTTTTAGCCAGGCTGGTTTGGCGACTCAAGTTCTTGTCAGAGCCGGTGCAACCTACCTTCTTTTTGACGCTGGTGATGGCGTCATTCGAGACCTCCTCCAAAGAGGGGTGCCGCCTCAACGACTTACCGGGGTTTTCTTAACCCATGGCCATGCCGATCATATAGCTGGTTTATATGGACTTCTTGGCTACCTCAGGGCTGAAGGGCACACAGGGTCTTTTACCGTGTGGTATCCCCGAGGCGCTTGTGAGGTGGAAGAGCTGCTTGCCGCCTTTCGCCATTGTTATGAAGCCACCATCCCCTATGTATTGGTGAGCTCTCCTCTTGTGGACAGAGAGAAGGTTTTGATTGGCGAAGTAGAGGTTTTAGCACGGCAAGTAGAACATTGGCATAGTATTAAGGGTCGGCCTATCAACCCAGCTCCTGCCTTAGGCTATCGACTTTCCTTTCATGGCCAAACAGTGGCTATCACAGGGGATAGTGCTCCTTGTTCAGCTTTGGTGGAGTTAGTGCAAGGGGCTGATTTGGCCTTAATTGAGGCCACCTTGGAAGAGAATGCCCCCAAGGAGCAGCGGACCCACCTTCATTTAACGCGGGCGGAAGCTGAAGCGCTTGGCCTTTTAGCCCGCCAAGCCTGGTTTATCCATACCCCTAGACAATAACTTTATTCTGCGATACAATCGTTTGAAATTCGAAGTTTAAGCGGAGGTGATTTAAATGAGGCATTGGATTTTGATTAGTGCGGTGGTTGTCTTTCTAGGTTGCTTGGTGGTAGGGGCAGAGCCGGTTCGTCTGGTGTTCATGGGAAGGGACGGCCCCTATGAGGCGGCAATGAAACTGGCCATCAGCCTCTATAAGATGGTAAAGCCCCACGTGACCATTGAGTACCTTGGACTTCCCTGGGCTGGGCTACGTGAAAAAATCACGATTGAGCTTGTCGAAGGGCGCGGGGACTTCGATCTCGTGGTCCTCGACGATCCTTGGACGCCGGAGTTCTTACCAGCGGGATTTCTAGAGCCGTTGGAGCCTTGGTTTGCTAAAACGGGCAAAGTAGTGGACCCTGACTTCATCCCCACGGCATTGGCTCTAGGGCGCTGGCCATACCCAGATGGAACTCTCTATGCCCTGCCTATCGTTGGAAACGTTCAGCTTTTTGCATATCGGAGAGATCTTTTTGAAAAGCACGGGTTGAAACACCCGCCTGAAACCTGGAGCGAAGTGCTGGTGGCCGCACGTGTTTTGGCGGAAAAAGAACCTGATATCTTCCCGGTGGTGTTCCGGGGGGCTAAAGGGCACGATATCGTGGTGAGCTTTCTTCCTATTTTGTTCGCCTATGGAGGCAATATCATCGTAAATGGCAAATCTGGTGTAGATTCGCCTGAATTTTTGCAGGCGTTCAAAGTATATCTGGAGCTTGCCCGCTATGCGCCGGGCGATGTGAGTGTATACAGAGCGGCGAGGTTGCGGGAAGTGCTTCTCTCCGGAAAGGCGGCAATGGCGTTGGAAGTTTGGCCAGCATGGATCCCTGAGCTTGATGATCCTAAAGTCTCAATGGTGGTTCACAAAGTGGAGCTGGTCCCCCATCCTGGCCAGGTGGTGAAAACAGCGCCCATGCTGGGGATCTGGCTCCTTGGAATCCCCGCTACTTCCAAAAACAAGGCCGAAGCGTTCGATTTCCTCCTTTTTGTCACAAGCCCGGAAATCCAAAAAGTAATGGCCCTGCATGTCGGGAACCCACCGACTTTGATGAGCCTGTATAAGGATCCTGAACTGATCGCCCGCTATCGGTGGTATCCGGCCCAGCTTGAGGCTCTACTCGCTGGTGTACCGCGGCCGCGGGTTCCGGTGTGGTCCAGGGTTGAGGACATTCTGGGTGGTTATATGCACGAAGCTCTCATAGGTCTCCGCACTCCAGAGGACGCGGTGCGCGCGGCCCATGAGGCAATCGTCGCCGTCCTAGAAGAAGAACGGCGTTGACATATGGTTCCCGAGGGAGCGCGAGTCCAGCGCTCCCTCGGGTTTTTCTTCAGGGAGGCCATTGTGCGCCTAGGAAGAGGCTGTAATGTCCTAAGGTTAACGTTTGAGCGGAGTATTCATTTGTGGCTTTTGGTCCCTGCTGGTCTTTTGTTCCTTATGTTTACAGTTTTTCCTCTGATTTATAACGGCTATATATCGCTACATCACTTTCAGTTCATCCGCAGGATTTTCAATTTTGTTGGGGCACGCAATTACATACGACTTTTCCAGGACGGTCTTTTCCTTTCCTCGATTGGAAATACCCTCAGATTTGTAGCCTTGGCCACGGCAACCGAAGTGGTGCTTGGGACCGGGCTTGCTCTTCTGTTCAATGCACGCTTGCGAGGCCGGCGAATCATGTTGCCTTTGGTGACCCTGCCAATGATGTTCCCTACCATGGTGGTGTGCGCAGTGTGGGTGATGTTGTATGATTTTGAGTTTGGTTTTCTGAACAATTTTTTGCGTTTTCTTGGTTTTTCTCCTATTCAGTGGCTATCCGACCCAAAGATTGCTATGGAATCCATTGTGCTCGTGGACATCTGGCAATGGACTCCCTTTGTTCTCCTTGTAATTCTTGCAGGATTACAGTCCATCCCGGATTATCTTTACGAGGCTGCCCAACTTGACGGAGCCAACGGTTTTCAAATGTTTCGCCACATCACCTTGCCTCTTCTTTCCTTCCAAATCAAGCTCGCGATTCTGCTTCGCCTCATTGACACGTTTAGGATCTTTGACAAGGTTTACGCCATGACCGGAGGAGGACCGGGTTATGCTACGGAAACCATCAGTCTGTACATCTATCGTGAGGGATTCAGGTATTTCAACCTGGGATACGCCGCAGCGGCGTCCCTGGTCATGGTTTTTCTTGTGCTTGGAATTAGCATTCTTTATGCCCGCCGGATGTGGAAGGAGCTCCGCGTATGATAAGGCTCGGGCTGTTGAAGAGAACCGTGTTATATCTCCTTGCTTTTGGAACAGTGCTAGTGGCGTTGTTTCCTATTTGGTGGCTTGTCAACACCTCCCTTAAGACCCCCCTAGAATTCCTTGGAGGAGGAATGACCCTGTTTCCCCGCCAGCCTACCTTGGCCCACTACCGGGAAGTTGTTTTTGAACGGAGTTTTCTCCGCTTCTTTGGAAACACAGCTATAGTTGCCACAGCCGCAACCACCATCTCTGTTCTGGCGGGATCGCTAGCCGCTTATTCTCTGAGCCGATTTCGATTTCCTTGGAAGCTGGATGCATTGTTTCTCGTTTGGGCCTTGGTCATTCGCACCATTCCCCCCATTGTTTTTGTAGTGCCCCTGTTCATCATGTTTCGGGAACTTAGGTTAACTAACGTGCGGGCAATCCTTATCCTGGCCTACCAAGTTTACACCTTACCACTAGCGATTTGGATGCTCCTTGGCTTTTTCCGGGCGATCCCGCGGGAGCTGGAGGAGGCAGCATTGACTGACGGTGCGTCCCGGATCCAGGCTTTACTTCGCATCGTTTATCCCTTGGTAACGCCGGGATTGGCCGCCACGGCCATTTTTTGTATTATCACCACTTGGAATGAGTTTATTTACGCCCTGATTTTCGCGCGGGTCCCGGCAGACTTCACGATCCCCATCGGTATCGCCACCTTCATCACCGAATACCGAACCCTATGGGGGCCCTTAGCTGCAGGAAGCTTGATCTCTTCTCTTCCCCTCCTTGCGTTCACAGCATTTGTACAAAAGCATCTTTTGCGAGGGTTTGCTCTGCGTGGAATATTTTAATTTGGCTGGATAACATATCTGGAAGTGACGTTATTAAAAATCATAGTGTAGCGTCTAGTGTGTCTGGTCAGCATGGTAGCTTCCCATCTGGATTTCCGCAAACCCTCGGAGCCGACGGGCTCCCCAGACCTCATCCAGCTGGCTCAAAACCAAATACAAAAGCTTTTCCGC